>Ga0209702_10008065_pt1 | contig 12496 bp, 13 predicted proteins | sample FRY01_FD_187210 | JGI IMG/M metagenome (GOLD analysis project Ga0209702, IMG submission 187210) | Freshwater microbial communities from Lake Fryxell liftoff mats and glacier meltwater in Antarctica - FRY-01 (SPAdes) (version 2) | ecosystem: Environmental > Aquatic > Freshwater > Ice > Glacier... | reverse complement strand
GCATTCTGCGCGACCACCGACAGAAGCTCCGCACAGGTCGCGGTCATCAGATCCAGACATGCGGGCGTGGAAAAGCGGTGGTCAACCCCTTTCACAAGCGTCAGCCGCATGTCTTGGCTGGTCGCACGGGCCAGCAAGCGCAGGGCCACGGCGGGGGGAACATCTACATCATCTGTGCCTTGCAACAGTCTGACAGGAAAAGGTAAATTGAGAGGTTCGCGCAGCACCAAACGGCTGCGCCCTTCCTCAATCAACCGTTTGGTGATGATATAGGGACAATCGTCGTATTCGGACGGTAGGGCGACCTGCCCCCCTGCCAGTTCCGCGCGTTGGGTGTCGGTAAAGCCCGCCCACATGCTGTCTTCGGTAAAATCGGGGGCGGCGGCGATGCCGATCAGCCCCGCGATCCGGTCCGGGATGGCGCGGGCCAGAAGCAAGGAAATCCAACCGCCCATGGAAGAACCGATCAAGATTTGCGGGCCCGTGGTGAGGGTGGTGATCGCTGCCAGTGCGTCCTCAAACCAATCGCCAATCGCGCCCTCCAGAAAATCACCCGAGGACGCGCCGTGGCCAGAATAATCAAACCGCAGGAAACCGCAGCCCTGCCGCTGAGCCCAGTCTTGCAAATGCAGGGCCTTGGTGCCCGCCATATCGGACCGAAAGCCCCCCAGAAACACCAGACCCGGCCCCTGCCCCGCAACCCGCGCGGGCGTCTTGTGATAGGCGATGGTGCGGTTTTGCGGGGTGGTCAGGAAAACGGGGTTCGACATACAATCCTCAACTCTTTTCCAAGCTATAGACCAGCCCCGCAGGCGGGCCAAGCGGTCGGCGATTTTTGTTTGCAAAATCCAAGAACAATCTGAATTTCATGCAAACATTCGGGCTTGGTTGACAATTTTCACACCACCGCGCATATCAACCCAACATAAACCCGCAACCGGGCGCATCGTGGGCGCCAAACCGAGGAGGTGGCCTAGATGGCCGAAATTTCCCTGACCTTTCCCGATGGTAATATTCGTTCTTTTGAGGCGGGCGTGACCCCTGCCGAGGTGGCGGCGAGCATCGCCGCAAGCCTTGCGAAAAAGTCGATCAGCGCCACGGTGAACGGTGCGCATTTCGATATGCAGTGGCCGATCACGCAAGATGCAACAATAGCCCTGAACGCCCTGACCGATGATGCGCCAGCACTGGAGTTGATCCGGCACGATATGGCGCATGTGATGGCCCGCGCGGTGCAAGAGATTTGGCCCGATGTGAAGGTGACAATCGGCCCTGTGATCAAAGATGGCTGGTATTATGATTTTGACAGAATTGAACCTTTCACCCCTGAGGATTTGGGGCTGATCGAAGCAAAGATGAAGCAGATCATCAACTTGCGCGATCCTGTTCGTACGGAAACCTGGGACCGTGCGCGCGCGATTGCACATTACGAGGCCAAGGGAGAGCCGTATAAGGTGGAGTTGATCCACTCCATCCCCGGGGATGAGGCGTTGCGGATGTATTGGCACGGGGCCTGGCAAGACCTGTGCCGTGGCCCGCATTTGCAGCATACAGGCCAGCTTCCCGCCGATGGGTTCAAGCTGATGTCAGTGGCCGGGGCCTATTGGCGCGGTGACAGCAACCGCCCGATGTTGCAGCGGATTTACGGAGTAGCGTTCAAAAACCGCGAGGATCTGCGCGCCCATCTGACCCTGTTGGAAGAAGCGGCCAAACGCGACCACCGCAAGCTGGGCCGCGAGATGAACCTGTTCCACATGCAAGAAGAAGCGCCGGGGCAGATTTTCTGGCACCCCAACGGCTGGACGATTTACACCACGCTGCAAGATTATATGCGCCGCCGCCAGCGCGCCGATGGCTACGTTGAGGTGAACACGCCGCAGGTGGTGAACCGCAAGCTGTGGGAAGCGTCGGGGCATTGGGAGAATTATCAGGAACACATGTTTATCGTCGAGGTGGACGAGGACCACGCGCGCGAAAAGACGGTAAACGCGCTGAAGCCTATGAATTGCCCCTGCCATGTGCAGATTTTCAACATCGGCCTGAAATCGTACCGCGATTTGCCACTGCGCATGGCGGAATTCGGGTCTTGTAACCGCTATGAGCCCAGCGGTGCCTTGCACGGCATCATGCGGGTGCGCGGCTTTACCCAGGATGACGCGCATATTTTCTGCATGGAGGGTCAGATTGAGGCGGAGGGGGTTAAATTCATCCGCTTTTTGTCGGCTATTTATGCCGATCTCGGCTTTGATACATGGCGCATCAAACTTTCCACACGGCCGGAAAAGCGGATTGGCACCGAGGCAAGCTGGGATTACGCCGAGGCGGCGCTGGCCAATGCGGTCACGGCGGCAGGCCACGAATATGAGATTTTTGAAGGTGAGGGCGCGTTTTACGGCCCAAAGCTGGAGTTTGTGCTGACCGATGCGATTGGGCGCGATTGGCAATGCGGGACGTTCCAGGTGGACCCGAACCTGCCGGAGCGGTTGGATGCCAGCTATATCGGGCAGGACGGTGCGAAACATCGCCCCATCATGCTGCACCGAGCCTGTTTGGGCAGTTTTGAACGCTTCATCGGGATCTTGATCGAGTCCCATGCGGGCAAGCTGCCCTTTTGGCTGGCCCCGCGTCAGGTGGTGGTGGCCGCGATCGTGTCGGACGCCGATGACTATGCGATGGAGGTGGCGGCGGCGCTGAACGCGGCGGGCATCCGGACCGAAGTTGATCTGCGCAATGAAAAGATCAACTACAAGATCAGGGAGCATTCGGTAGGCAAAGTCCCGGTGATCTTGGCCGTGGGCATGCGCGAGGTGGAGGAAAAAACCGTCTCGGTCCGGCGCTTGGGTGAAACACAAACGACCAGTGCCACGCTGGCCGCGATTGTGCCGCAACTGGCAGATGAAGCAACACCCCCGGATTTGAAATAGCCAAACCCTTGCATGAAAAAGAAAAGCGCCGCATTTACGGCGCTTTTTGTCTTTTGGCCTCGCCGCTGTTTTCTGTTACAACTGATCACGCACGCGTTCAACACGCACCTGTTATTGGCCCGTTACCGCAGCGGCGGGTTAGCAATTGGACATCGCAAAACCGCGATCCAACAACTCAAGTTCAAGGGGAACAAAAATGATTATGACTTCAAAAACGATGGCAGTCGCGGGTGCTTTGGCCGCGGCTATGGCGGCCCAGATGGGCCCGGTCTCGGCGCAATCGCAGGAAAAATGCTTTGGCGTGGCACTGGCAGGCCAGAATGGCTGTGCTGCCGGTGAAGGCACAACATGCGCAGGTTCCTCCAAGGTGGATTATCAGGGCAACGCATGGAGCCTTGTGCCCGCCGGCACCTGCACCACGATGGAGCTGCCCGAAGGCCGCATGGGCAGCCTTGAGGCGCTTGACCGCGACATGGCTGGGTGATCTTGCGAAGGCCCCCGCGCCAATCGCTGCGGGGGCATCCTTTTGAAAGGGAAGCCCATGTTTGATGCGCCCAAAAATACCCTGCCGCCGGGTCCGGGCGTTGGGTACAAGTCGCAGCATTTCAACGATATCCTGGAAAACCCCGGCCCGGTGAAATGGCTGGAGATTCATGCCGAAAATTATATGGGCGATGGGGGGCGCCCCCTTGCGCAACTGCGCCATCTGACTGAACGCTTTGCGTTTTCGGTGCATGGTGTGGGCCTTTCCATTGGCGGCGAAGGCCCGCTGGACGGCGACCATCTGGCGCGGCTGAAAACCCTGTGCGACTGGCTGCAACCCGCCAGTTTTTCCGAACATCTGGCCTGGTCCAGCCATGACGCCGCTTATCTGAATGACCTTCTGCCCCTGCCCTATACCGCCCAAACCGTGACCCGTGTGGCCGATCATGTGGACCGCGTGCAAGAGGTGTTGGGCCGCCGGATTTTGCTGGAAAACCCCTCCTCCTACCTGGCCTTTAAGGGGGCCGAGATGGGAGAAGTTGCATTTTTGCGCGCGGTGACCGCACGGACGGGCTGCGGTTTGCTGCTGGATGTGAACAATGTCTTTGTTTCCGCCACCAACCTCAACTTCAAGGCCGAGGCGTATCTGGCTGATTTTTCTGTGGAATTGGTGGGAGAGGTGCATCTTGGCGGCCATTTCGTCGATGCCGATGACCATGGCGCGCCCCTGCTGATCGACAGCCACGGCGCAGAGGTGGTGGACCCGGTTTGGCAGCTATACGAGGGATTGATCGCCCGCACGGGCCCCCTGCCCACGCTGATCGAATGGGACAATGACTTGCCCGGTTGGCCAAAATTGCGAGACGAGGCCGCCCGCGCCGCCCGCATTCTGGACCGGGTCGCATGAGCCAGGCCGAGTTTACCGCAGCCCTTTTGAACCCTGACCTGACCGTGCCGAACGGGCTGGTCGATGCCAAGGGCCGTCCCGCAGGTCGGCGCTTTTCGGTTTATCGCAACACGGTTGCTGGCAGCCTGACGGAGGCGCTGCAAGCCGGGTTTCCGGTGGTGGAAAAGCTGCTGGGCACCGCGTATTTCAAGGCCATGGCGGGGATTTTCCTACGTGCCCACCCGCCCACCAGCCGCATCATGATGCTTTACGGCGCCGCCCTGCCCGATTTTTTGGCAAACTTCCCGCCGCTGGCCCATTTGCCCTATCTGGCCGATGTGGCGAGGCTGGAACAAAGCCTGCGCGAGGCGTATCACGCCGCCGACGCGCCCCCACTGACCCCTGATGTGCTTGCAAGCTTTACGCCGGATCGTTTTGTCGCGGCGCGACTGCGGCTTGCGCCCGCTTTACGGTTGGTGGTGTCAGACCATCCCATCATCGCAATCTGGCGCGCCAACCGCGAGACGAACGCCCCTGTGCCAAAACAGCAGGCCGAGGCCGCGCTGATTTTGCGCCCGGAGTTTGACCCTGCCCCGCATCTGCTGCCCCCCGGTGGTGCCGCCTTTGTTGCCAGCCTTCTGGCAGGTAATCCCGTTGGCAAAGCGCTGGACGCGGCAACGAATGCGGCGGGCGCGCGGTTTGATCTGAACGCAACCCTTGGCCTGCTGATCGGCGGCGGCGCAATTGTTGAAATGGATGAGGAACGCCAATGAAACCATTGATTTCGTTTTATAATTCCGCAGCACTGGGGCTGGAGCGGCAGGGTGCCGAGGTGCTGCCTTTACTGGCCCGGCTGGTGTTCGCGGCTGTGTTGCTGCTTTATTTCTGGGCCTCTGCCCTTACCAAACTCGGGCCCGGACTGACGGGGTTCTTGATGCCGTCCGATGGGGCTTATATCCAGATTTTTCCTAAGACGACTGAACGTTTTGGCTATGACTTTGGCCAGTTCGGACTGTTCCATTGGGCCGTGGTAACGCTTGGCACCTGGGCGGAGTTTGTACTGCCTTTGCTGATCGTCGTGGGCCTGCTGACTCGGCTTGCAGCCCTTGGGATGATCGGTTTTGTGCTGGTGCAAAGTGTTGTCGATGTGGTTGGCCACGGGGTTGGGGGCGAAACTTTGGGCGCTGTGTTTGACCGGGCCTCGGGAGCGCTGATCTGGGATCAGCGTTTGCTTTGGGTGTTTTTGCTGCTCGTCTTGGTGGTGAAAGGCGGCGGCGCGCTGTCATTGGACCGTGTTTTGGGTCGCAGCTTTGTGCCAATTGCACAAGGTTCTTGATTTTTTCTGAAGATTCGGCATGATTTTAGGGGTGAAGATGGAATTTCTGACCTGATCCTGACCCTGATCCTATTCCTGCGGCAGCAGATCGCGATTGAAAGACCTGGCAGCACGTCCTCGCGGCATGTCGCCCTGGGGTGGATTGATGAAGGAGAAGCGGCATGCCGACAGGCACCGTAAAATGGTTCAACAGCACCAAGGGCTATGGGTTTATCGCGCCGGACAATGGCGGGAAGGACATATTTGTCCATATTTCAGCAGTGGAGCGCGCGGGTTTGACCGGGCTGAGCGACAATCAAAAGATTGGGTTTGAATTGCAATCGGGTCGCGATGGCAAGGAATCCGCAGGCGATTTGCGGCTGCTGTAGACCTTCGGATTTGGGTGAATGTGGTGCGGCCCGCTGGTGCGGACCGCTGGAATCTTCTAGGCTTTGTTTACAGATATTTCGCCTGAACCGCTGCATCCCAGCCCATGGTCAGGCCGTGGCCCCCCCGGATGATAGGGCGTTTCATAAGGGTCGGTTGCTGTTTAAGCTGTTCATCCGCGTCAGACGCTTTGAGCCAATCCGAAGCCCCACGCCAAGTGGTGGAGTTTTGGTTGATGATCGCCCCGCCAAATTCGGTGATGAACTCCTGAATTTCAGCCTCGCTTAGCGGGTTTGCGCGCACATCGCGAAAACTTGGGGCATGGCCCGCCGCCTCCAGTGCCTTGAGGGCCTTTTTGCAGGTGTCGCAGGTGGAGATTCCATAAAGGATCATCGCGGTTTCCTTGTGTGAAAGCGCAGGGGCAGCCCTGTTGCGCTTTGATAGGCTTGATCAGACGCTGCCGCACGCCATCCGGTCAGGCCGTGACGGCAAGCGCAACGCGTGCGCCAATGTAAGCGGAAACCCCGCTGAGCACAGCCCCCCAAAGCATATCTGTGATGACCATCTGCGGCTGCCAGTCGCGCATCACTGTCCAGGATGTCAGCTCGTAGGTGCCGTAAGCCACAAAGCCAAGCACCGCACCTTGAATCAATGCGGTTTGGGCAGAGCCGTCACGCAGCGCCGGCACCCCTGCGAAATAAGCCAGCCCGGCCATGTAAAGGAGGTAGAAGGCGATGGCAGGGCCGATGCGCAGCCCCTCCAGCATGGTATCGCCAAGATGGCTGCGAAACATCGGCCCCACGACAAAGCCCAGCATGATCCCGTCAGCAATGAGGAACACGAGGCCGGATACGGCGATGAAAATGGCAATGGCGGTAAGGGTCATGGGATGCTCCGGTTTTGGTTTGGGTGCAAGGCGCGCGTTTGGGAAACGACAGGGGAGGGCGGTGGGTTCCACCCACCCTACATCCGGGTGCCCCCAACCGCACGCAGCGCCATATCGGCATAAAGCGTTTGGACATTGGCGCGGCTGAGCCGGCCGCCTTCGCGGTAACAGTTTGTCACCCCGGTCAGCATGGCGATCAGGGCAAAGCCGGTCAGTTTGGGCTCTGGCAGCGTGAAAGCCCCTGATGCGGCCCCTTGGAAAAGAATGGCCGTCAAGTGATCCTCGTATTGGTGGCGCAGCGATTCTATTTTGGCGAAATTCCCGCCGCTGAGGTTGCGCAGTTCCATATAGACGATGAACACCGCATCGGGGCGGTCAAGGTGATAGCCAACATGGAACCCTGCGAATTGGCGCAGCTGCGCCGCGGGATTGGGCGCGGCAGGCAGACCTTTGAGCGCGGCGAGCAATTCGGTCATGTGGTCTTGCATGAGATCAAAAAGCAGGGCTTGTTTACCAGGGGTGTAGCGATATAACGCGCCCGCCTGAAGCCCCACATCCTCCGCGATCTGGCGCATGGAGACGGCAGCAAAGCCGTGGCGCGCGAACAGCCGCAGGGCAGCGTCACGGATGCGCGGGCCGGTAATATCTGAAGAGGAGCCAATTTTGCGTGCCATGGCTTTGTTTACAGGCTGGGGCGGTCAGTTCAAGCCTTTGGGATGCGGGGCAAACAGCGCCGGGGTATTTAAGCCAAGATGAACGGCCAAAGAGAAGAAGATGCCTGCGTGCTTGCCCAAGGGCGGGGGGGGCGGTAAAGGTGGAAGGGTGAATTTGTGAAAGCCCTTGCCGCGATGCGCCTTGCCCTGTCCCCTTTGCTGCTGTGCCTTGGCCTTGGTCTGGGGGCTTGCGGCGATTTCCCGCAGGTGGAAGCGGCGCATGCGGGGCTGTCGCGGGGCGAGGCCCCAAGACTGGTGCCGATCGAGGGTTTGATTGCGCAGGCCACACCGGGGCGGGCCACAGCCGCTGCGCGCGATGGGTTGGCTGCGCGAGCCGCCGGATTGCGGGCGCGGGCAGCGGCAATGCGCGGCCCGGTTCAAAGCCCGGCCACCCGGGCGCGGCTTGCCGCAGCGATTGCGGCGCATCCAGCCCTTATGTCACGGTGACGGCCGGTTTCGCGCCTGTGTTGCAAGCGCGGGCGTGACAGGCTAACACCGCGCAGACATACCTTTTGCTGATGGAGAGTTTTATGGCAGCCCCCTTGCGTTTAGGTCTGGCCGGTCTTGGGACGGTGGGGATTGGCGTGGTGCAGATTGTCCAGAAACATGCGGATTTGATTGCGGCGCGGTCGGGGCGCGCAGTGGTGATTGCGGCTGTATCGGCGCGCGACCGCACGAAGAACCGCGACGCGGATGTGTCGGGGTTTGCGTGGGAAACTGACCCGGTGGCACTGGCACGGCGGGATGATGTCGATGTGTTCATCGAGGTGATGGGCGGGCATGAAGGGCCCGCACGGGAAGCAACCGAGGCTGCGATTGCAGCAGGCAAGGATGTTGTGACCGCCAACAAGGCATTGCTTGCGCATCATGGGCATGCTTTGGCACTTTCAGCCGAAGCGGCGGGCCGGGTCATTCGGTTTGAGGCGGCGGTGGCGGGGGGCATTCCGGTCATCAAGGCCTTGACCGAAGGGCTGGCGGCCAACGGAATGCGGCGCGTGATGGGAGTGATGAACGGCACTTGCAACTACATCCTGACGCGGATGGAGGATGCGGGCCTGCCTTACGATCAAGTGTTTGAGGAGGCGCGCCAGCTTGGCTATCTGGAGGCGGACCCAAATCTGGATGTGGGCGGGATTGATGCGGGGCATAAGTTGTCGCTGCTCGCCGCGATTGCCTTTGGGACGCAAGTTTCCTTTGCTGCAGTGGAGTTGGAGGGGATCGGTGCGATTTCCATCGACGATATTCGCCATGCGGGCGATATGGGCTACCGGATCAAGTTGCTGGGCGTGGCGCGGATGACCGGGCGGGGGTTGGAGCAGCGAATGACGCCCTGCCTTGTGCCGATGGAAAGCCCGTTGGGGCAGCTTTCGGGCGGCACCAATATGGTGGTTTTGGAAGGCGATTCTGTGGGGCAGATCGTCTTGCGCGGTGCGGGCGCCGGCATGGGGCCGACTGCGAGTGCCGTGATGGGCGATGTGGTGGATATTGCGCGCGGGGTGCGGATGCCGGTGTTTGGGGTGCCTGCGACAGCGCTGGTGGTGCCTGTGGCCGCGACGGTGGCCGCGGCATCGGCCTGGTATTTGCGGATGGTTTTGGTGGACAAACCCGGCGCGCTGGCCAAGGTGGCGACCGCGCTGGGGGAGGCCGGGATTTCCATTGACCGGATGCGGCAATATGGCCATTCGGACGCGCAGGCCCCGGTGCTGATCGTCACCCACAAGGCAACACGTGATGATGTAAAGGATGCGCTGGCGCGGTTTGGTGGCACTGGCGTTGTGGTGGGCGCGCCTGTGGCCTTGCGGATCGAGGATGTTTGAAGCTTAGTTTTCACCTGTTAGCGCTGTCACACTTGCGATGGGTGGCGCGGGCGCGGTAAGGCGCGAGCATAATCATTTGAAGGGGAGCGCCGCGATGGCCGATGCACAGGAATTTCAGGATCGTTTGCTGTCGCTGGGTCTTGCCCGGGTGTCAGAGGCAGCGGCGCTGGCCTCGGCCAAGTTGGTGGGGCGCGGCGACGAGAAAGCAGCTGACCAGGCGGCGGTCAATGCGATGCGCGACCAGTTGAACCTGCTGGATATTGCCGGTGTCGTGGTGATTGGCGAGGGCGAGCGCGACGAGGCCCCAATGCTGTTTATCGGCGAGGAGGTCGGCACCGGAAACGGGCCTGCGGTGGACATCGCCCTTGACCCGTTGGAAGGCACCACGCTGACAGCCAAGGATATGCCCAATGCGCTGACGGTGATTGCGATGGCTCCGCGCGGCACGCTGCTGCATGCGCCCGATGTCTATATGGAAAAGCTGGCGATCGGTCCGGGGTTTGCGGTGGACACCGTGACGCTGGAGATGAGCCCCGCCGAGCGGGTGCATGCGCTGGCGGCGACCAAGGGGTGCAAGGCGGTGGATATTACGGTTTGCGTGCTGGAACGGCCGCGCCACGAGGCGATGATTGAGGCCTTGCGCAGCACGGGGGCGGCCATCCGGCTGATCACGGACGGTGATGTGGCAGGCGTCATTCACTGTGCGGAGGCCGAGATTACCGGGATTGACATGTATATGGGGTCGGGCGGCGCACCTGAAGGGGTGCTCGCGGCGTCGGCGCTGAAATGCATGGGCGGGCAAATTTATGGCCGCCTGCTGTTTCGCAATGATGATGAGCGGGGGCGCGCGGCAAAGGCGGGGATCACCAACCTGAACCGGATCTATACCCGCGATGAAATGGTGACGGCGGATGTGATTTTTGCGGCAACGGGAGTGACCACCGGTTCCATTCTTGCAGGTATCAAAAGCGAGCCGGGCTGGGTGACGACCGAGACGCTATTGATGCGGTCCAAGACCGGATCGGTGCGGCGGATGACCTACCGCAGCCCGGCGCGCTAGGGATTTCAAGCCTTTTCCAGCTTGCCGGACCCGCGCTTGTTGAAAGCGCGGGTTTTTAGGTATTTAAGCCAAGATGAAATGTGGGGGGGGGCGGGGTAGGATGAGCGAGCGCGCATTTTTGGGAGTGGAGGCTTCGGCCACCGGCCGGCGCTGGGTTGGTCCTTCGATGGAGGAAGCGCGGCTGGCCGAGGCAATGATGCAAAGCACGGGGCTGCCGCAAGCGCTGTGCGTGACGCTGGTGCGGCGCGGGGTGACGCCGGAGGGGGTGGCGGGCTTTATGGCGCCTGCCTTGCGCGATTTGCTGCCTGATCCGCTGAGCTTGCGCGATATGGACCGGGCGACCAAGCGGTTTTTGGGAGCGCTGACGGCGCGGCAGAGGATTGCGGTTTTTGCCGATTATGATGTGGACGGGGGCGCATCCGCAGCACTGTTGCTGGTGTGGTTGCGGGCCATGGGGCATCGCGCCACGCTGTATATTCCCGACCGGATTGATGAGGGGTACGGGCCCAACGTGCCTGCGATGGAGGGGCTCGCGCGGGATCACGACCTGATCGTTTGCGTGGATTGCGGCACGCTGAGCCATGAGCCGATTGCAGCGGCGAAAGGCGCGGATGTGATTGTGCTGGACCACCATCTGGGGGCGGAAACCTTGCCACCCGCGCATGCCGTGGTTAACCCGAACCGGCAAGATGAGGATGGCGCGCTGGCGCATCTGTGCGCGGCCTCGGTGGTGTTTTTGATGCTGGTGGAGGCAAACCGGCAGTTGCGAGCGACCGGCGTGACAGGGCCGGATCTGATGGCAATGCTGGATTTGGTCGCACTCGCCACCGTGGCGGATGTGGCCCCGTTGATCGGGGTGAACCGGGCCTTGGTGCGGCAAGGTTTGATCGTGATGGCGCGGCGCGAACGGATTGGCTTGCGCGCGCTGGCCGATGTGGCGCGGATGGACCAGGCACCCAACACCTATGCCTTAGGGTTTTTGCTGGGGCCGCGGGTCAATGCGGGCGGGCGAATTGGGGCGGCGGATCTGGGCGCGCGGCTACTAGCGTCTGACAATGCGGCGGAGGCTGCGGCGATGGCCGAACGGCTGGACATGCTGAACACCGAGCGGCGCGATATTGAAGCGGCGGTGCGCGCGGCGGCATTTGCGCAGGCGGAGGCGCGGGGGCTGAACGGGCCGTTGGTTTGGGCGGCGGGCGCGGGCTGGCACCCCGGCGTGGTGGGGATTGTGGCGGCACGTCTGAAAGAGGCCACCGGACGGCCCGCCGTGGTGATCGGGCTGGAGGACGGGATTGGCAAAGGCTCGGGGCGATCGGTGGCCGGGGTCGATCTGGGGGCAGCCATTCACCGGATCACGGATGAGGGGCTGCTGCTGCGGGGCGGTGGACACAAGATGGCCGCCGGGTTGACCGTGGCCGAGGATCAGATTGAAGCGGCGATGGCGCGGCTGGCAGAATTGCTGGCCAAACAAGGCGCGGGTTTGGGCGGACCTGCTGATTTGCGGCTGGACGGATTGCTTATGCCCTCGGCGGCAACATCCGCGTTTATTGAGCAGGTGGAGGCGGCAGGCCCCTTTGGCGCAGGGGCCCCTGCCCCGCGCTTTGCCTTTGCAGACCAGCAGGTTGGCGCGCGGCGCGTCGGCGACAGCCATTTGCGCATCAGCTTTGGCGATGGGATGGGTGCAAAGATTGACGGCATTGCCTTTGGTGCGTTTGACGGGCCCTTGGGGCCGATGCTGGACAATCCGGGGGCACAGCGCTTCCATCTGGCGGGGCGGTTGGAGATGAACAGCTTTGGCGGACGCAGCAAAGTGCAACTGCGGTTGGAAGATGCGGCACGGGCGTGATTTTTTCGCAAAAAGGCGGATTTTAGGTCTTGCGAGTCAGGGCGACCCTATCTAAATACAGCGTCACAGAAAGCGCGGTCCGTTCGTCTATCGGTTAGGACATCAGGTTTTCAACCTGAGAAGAGGGGTTCGACTCCCCTACGGACTGCCACATCTATTTTCGATCTCATGAAATCAAT
>Ga0209702_10008062_pt1 | contig 12500 bp, 11 predicted proteins | sample FRY01_FD_187210 | JGI IMG/M metagenome (GOLD analysis project Ga0209702, IMG submission 187210) | Freshwater microbial communities from Lake Fryxell liftoff mats and glacier meltwater in Antarctica - FRY-01 (SPAdes) (version 2) | ecosystem: Environmental > Aquatic > Freshwater > Ice > Glacier... | reverse complement strand
CTTCATCATCGGCCACGTTATAAATTCCTGAAGATATATTTTCGTTTTCCAATAATTCTTTTATACTAAAACAAAGGTTGTCGATACTTAAAAACGATCGTTTATTATCAAAAGCTCCCAAAGGCCAGGGCAATCCTCTACTAACTAAATTATATAATAAATTTAAATTTCCTTTATTTCCTGGACCATGAATCATGCAAGGACGGAGAATATAAACTTTTTTTTCAGCTGGTAAGTCTTTGGACAAAATATAGTGCTCTGCTTGATGTTTAGCAATACCATAATGCGTTTTTGGATTAGGAATGGACTCCTCATTCAATACGCCATCCAATACATCCGCTACGGCTTTTACGGTACTCATGAATATAAAAACGGATGCTTCTGAATATAAGAAACTATCAAATAACTGTTTAGTGAGTTCAAAATTGGCTTCGTAATATTCTGTTGGATTAGACACCTTTTTTAAATCATGGGCTTTTCCTGCGAGATGAATGATTACATCTCCCTCCAAATGAAATTTTTGATTGGGAATATAGCGTAAGCTTAGTGATTTAACGCTGTGATTTCGCCCTAAGTAATCTTGGAGATTGATCCCCACAAATCCTGATGCGCCTGTGATTGATATTTTCATTTAATTAAATTGTGACAATGCCTTTTTATTTATTTTTTTTCTTTCCTTATCAAAAAACCATCCCCATTTATTGAAATATGTAACTGCTGAATTGATGAATATTTTAAATAATTTACCACTATTATTGGCTCCTGATTCATATCCATGATACACGGAAACTTTAGGAAAATAGATAGTTTTATACTTAACATGCATTCTTCTGGAAAGATCCCAATCCTCAAAGTACATAAAATATTTATCATCATACATTCCTATTTCTTGAATTGCCTTCAAATTAAGTAAAGTAAAACAACCAGAAAGAATAGGCGCATTATAAATTTCATCTTCCCCGACAAATCGCAACTCGTATTGATTGATGAATTTTTGGTAAGCTCCCATGGGTTTCTTTATTTTTCTCCATAGAACACTTAAAGGATTTGGTAGCAACTTTGGTAAATTCTGTACTGTTCCGTCTAAATTTAACATTTGTGGCATCATCATGCCCACATCAGAATTGTTTTTCATGTAGTTAATCATCTTTCCAATTACATCTTCCTTGAAATAAACGTCTGGGTTAATAATAAAATGATAACCTGCACCCATCTCAATCGCTTTTTTTATAGCGATATTATGTGCAGCACCAAAACCTGGGTTTGATGGGTTAAATAGATATTCCACTCTAGAATTTTTTATAACATTTTCTAAATCACTAGTGGGGGAATTATCTACCAAAAATAATTTAACTTTTAAATCTGTGTTTAAAAAAGCATTTATAGCATCTAAAAGTTGTTTCCGATCGTTTTTATATATTACTAAACTACCAATAATTTCTTGCATTATCTAATTTTCAAATTTTGTAATGATTCCTTTATTTACTAACAACAACTATTTTTATCTAAATAAAAACTATCCGCGTTATTATTACTAACAACGATTACTTATATATTTTCGGCGAAAGAACTTCTACCATAAGATTGAAAAAAAAGCGCTTGCAATTCTACTCGTTCCTCACTACTCCAATAACTAAATTTATTTATGGCAGACAGGAACTCTTCCACTACTTCAGCAATAATAAAACATCCCTTTTTAACTTCAGTAATACCTTCAAATGCTATTGGCGTACCTATTATGGGGGTCCCTGTAGCTAATGCCTCTAGCACTTTAACTTTCACACCCGCACCAATAAAAATTGGAGCTATAAGTGCCGATGATTCAGAAATAACCTGATATGGATCTTCTACAAAGCCACTATAAACAATCGTACTGTTCTTACTAATCAGTTTCTTTACTTCATCCGTTAATCCTGGACCTAGTACTCTAAATTCAATATCTAGATTAACATGTGGCAGTACATAATTAATAAACCAAATTAAACCAAGAGCGTTTTCATCGCGATTCCATGCACCAAAAAACACGAAATAAGACTTCTTATTTAAATATTTAAATTTCGTAGAATAGAGACTTTTTTTAATATAAAAAAAGACTACCGCAGCGTTCAAATCATAATTATCTCTAATCAGTAACTTATCTTTTTCGCTGAAACACAAAACCTGTGACCCACATTTTAACAAAATTTTTTCAGTATATAATACGAATGGCAACATAATGATACTCACCCATGATTTTTTTCGTGATTCTCTCTGATAAATAACATCGTGAGCCATTAGATAAGTAGTATGCGACCTAAACCACAAGGAGTAAATAAAGACCTGAGAGAAGTCAAAATATAATATATCATACTCCGAACTGACCGCTTTTATGTACTGCAACACCGACCAGCTAAATCGCGATGTGAAAAAAGGATGAAATGTCGGAAATTGAATACTCGATAGCATTTTACTGTAAACACTTGTCTCAATTAGTTTTAGAATCTTTACCTTTTTGTCAACTTCAACATTGTGACCGCTAAATGAAAAGGAGATCAAACTGACTTCGTTTTTTTCTGACAATTCATTTATAAATTGCCTTGTATAATTTTGGCCTGCAGTTCTATTATTTGGAGGAAACGCAGTAATAACTAATATTTTTTTCATGATTTTTTAGCTACGTAATACTATTATTTTCACTAATAAGATTAGTCTTCCTAAAGAAAAAAAGCAAGCTTAAAAAGACAAGGTCTGTAAAGCCCTTAAAACTTAAAATAAAAAAATAAAAAAAGATCACAATAAACATTAATCTGAAATTTTTATTATTCAATGATGAAAAATACATTACCTGCATTTGAAGAAATATAAATAACACTAATCCAAGTACCCCAGAATAATACAAAAGCCTAATTATCCCAACATCTGTACTCATATAATAAGCCTCATTGATGACGTCGGTATACAATCCATCACCAATCAAATATGTTTTAGCATCAATTGGCCAAACGTACATTTCACCTAATCGATTAGTAGATGCAGATTGTAGATTACCCGAATCAAAATAATTAATAAACAGTTCAAATCCAAAGTTAAAAACTAATTCTAAAGACTCTTTTAAACTTGGAAATAAAAAAAACACCACAAATAAAAACAAAAATGGAAGAATCAAAATGTTCAAAATAAACCTGATAATTTCATTAAATGTTTTAATACTAATCTTTCTTTTGGGATAAAACAGTATTCCAAATGCAAGAAGAGCTCCAACTAATGTTGTCCTAGCCATCATCATCCCTAAAGCGAAGATTAATAGAAATGACAATGAGTATCTAAAAATATTTTTTTTAGATATTTTATCAAATTTTAGTATTGAAGCAATTAAGATAAGTGCAAAACCATTAATAACTCCAGAGCCAAAAAACTTAGACCCAAAACCAACCAATCTAAACTCATGCGTTTTTTCTAACAATTTCAAATCCAGATCCGAACTGACTTGCGTCGAATTCAAAAAATCCCCAAGGGGATGATAAAAAAACATTATTATGGAAAGAATTACCTGGATAAGAGCTACATTAATTATTAAATTAATGATATTTTGAAATTCAAAACGCTCTTCTTTGTAGGAAATTAATTTCAAAACAAACCAACTAGCTAACAAAATAAGGATTATAGAAACTTGATATTTAAAAAAAAATTCGAAATCTTTTGTGCCATTATACAAAACTGCAATAAATGACACAAAGCTAATACAGAACAATGTCATTACTATTGAGAGGATCTTTCTATTTATACTGAAAGACTGGCCCTTCTTTATAAAAATCAAAACCAAAAATAATAAACCAAAAATAGACAAAACAACTCTTGTTCCTATATTCATTGGCATACCCCCAAATTGAATAGAAAACAAATAGAAGAAAACTATAAAATGTAGAAAAACATAATATAACTTAGAATTAAATAGACAGGGATTCCTCATAAAATTTTATTGTTGCGTTTATAATAACATTAATATCATAAGTCATAGCAGTCTTGTGCGCATTTTTACCTAATCTTTCTCTCAAAAACTGATCCTTTATTAATTGATTAATTGATTCTGTCAATTCTTGACTATTATTTACACTATAAAGGATTCCATTGACATCTGGTACAATAACTTCTTTAAAAAACGCAATATCTGATGCGACAATTGGTAACTGCATAGCCATTTTTTCAATTAACGATAATCCAAAGCCTTCAAATTGAGATGGAAAAACAGCAATGTCAGAAATCGAAAGAAGTTTTGGCACATCATCACAAACACCCAAAAAAGAGATGCTTTTTTCTATTTTTAATTCCTCTGCCATTTTAATCAAGTCGCCCTTAAGTATACCGTCACCTACCAACCATAAATGAGCCGCAGGATTAACCTCTACTACTTTTCCCCAAGCTTTAATAAGGCATTCATGATTTTTTCCAGGGTGCAAACGTGAAACATAAGTAATAATTATTTTATTATCATAAATACCATAGTCTTCCTTCTTGACGTCGAAATTATTTAATCTTGAAAATTTATTCAAATGAATTCCATTTGGAATTAACCTTATTTCTATCGCTGACCTACTAAAATATTTTTTATTGTTTTCTAAAATTTCTTTTGAAATACTAATGAGGTAACCTGGATATAATTTTGAAGCTATTTTTTCAGCAGTAAGCCTAATACGATCTATCAATGACTTTGAGTTATAGTATAGACCAGAGGTATGTATTGTTCGAAAATGAGCTGGTTTAATTTTGGAAAAATAAAAACTTAATGATAAAAATAAATAATAATGATAATATTGATGAGAATGAACAATTTGTGGCTTAAGTCCGTTTATTACTTTCGTAATCTTAGGCAAACCAAACAACCAAAATTTTACGATATTAAATATAGAATTACTTCTAAATGGCAACGATATTACTTTTATATTATCGTTAATGTTTTTTTGTGTATCAAAATTATCTTCAAATAACGATACAATATAAACTTCGTGGCCTCTTTCATCGAGACCATTACAAATATCAACAACCACTTTTTCAACACCCCCAATTGTCAAAGAGTTAAGCACGTGTACAATTCTCAATTTATTTACTTTTTTAATTTTAATATTTGTAAAATATTAAACGGATTAAAAAACAAAAGATTATAACTAGAAATAAGTTTTACTAATATAGAGTTTTGCTTACTCTTTATTAGAGATAATAAAATTAAGTTGATATTAAAATTCAATTCCTTTTCAAGCTTCTTATTGTTAAAAGCCGTTAATTCTATATTATTTCTTAACACGGATTTTTTCCAGTTTTTCAAATTACTAGCCTCATATACACTTGATTTCTCATTCCAAGTGCCTATAATTAACCGAATATGATAATTCAAAAACTTATCGTCTATTAATCTATTGATTTTTAATTTAGATTCTGTATTTAATATTTTTTTTAATTTTTCATTATATTCATTACGCTTTACTTTACTGTAACTATTTTCATGAATCCTGTATTTAATCAGGACTTTATCAATATTTTCAATTTCAGAAATCTCAGACAACTTCAACCAGAAATCAAGATCTTCTGCTGGCTCCATTCCAACAGTATATCCACCCACTTTTAACGCGAGACTCTTTCTAAACATTGACGCCGGATGTATAATAGGATTTCCAAAAAGGAATTTCATATTACAATCCTCACTGCTTCTAGGAAGTCTTGTTATTCCAAGGTCTCGATTATTGGAATCTATAAGCGCTATATCACCACTACATACGCCCACTTTAATGTTACTTTCAAGAAAATCAAACTGCAATTGCAACCTGTCTTTATAACAAATATCATCTGCATCAATTCTTGCAATATATTCAGCAGCGGCAATCCCTATAGCTTTGTTCAAACTAAAAACAATCCCACTATTGTGTGCATTTGTATAATATTTTATTCTATCGTCCGCATACGTTTTAATTATATCGTGAGAAGCGTCAGAACTGCCATCATTAATAATAATTAACTCAAAATTTTCAAAACTTTGATTTAAGACACTGTCGATAGTTTGATCTATATACTTTTCGGCATTATACACCGGCATTATGACCGAAATCTTTGGCACACTATTTATCATCCTTTGTCCTTGTATAGTTTAAAAAATAATCAACAATTCTATACGAAGATTGATCATCAATATGATTCCATATTTTTTTCTGAAAAATTTCATGTTTAAAAGAACTATTAAAATCTCTATTCATATTTGCAACTAATTCTTCATAAGTCATCACAATGTCACCAGGAGTAAAATCTTTATAATCAAAATAAAACTCTCTGTTTTTAACATACTCAGTGCGGTCAAATGGAAAAAATATTATTTTTTTATTTAGTAATAAATAGTCAAAATACACGGACGAGTAATCCGTTATTAAAACATCTGTAAAGGGCATCAATTGATAAAGATCAACATTCTGATTAAGCATTATAATGTTTGAAAAACGCTCTAAATCAACCTCGATTTTAGTAGCGGGATGAAGCTTTAGTATAAAAATACTATTTAAATCTTTCATTGTATTATTTAAGTCTTCAAAATCTATCCCTGATGCCTCAATAAAATTAAAGCCTGAATCGCGCCAAGTTGGCAAATACAGATAAATAGTTTGATCCACTTCTGCTTTTGATATTGAATCATAAAGCAAATTTGGAATTGTATTTTCCAAATTCAATAACAAATCCGTTTTGTTTTTAAATAAAATATCATTTCGGGGATAGCCAAAGTTTAAGCATCTGCTACATGGTATACGAAAAGCAGTACTAAACACATTTTTAGAAATAAATAAACTAGATGAAATTACATAATCCGGCTTACTATATAACCATGGATACTCTAATCTACTCCATAGACTCCCATTAAACAAAGATCTAAGTGGGCCCGTATTTACATCAAATTCAATTTTTTTCAATGCAATACCATGCCATAAATTTACACGCAAAGATCCGCCATTAGTCATAATGTCACAATAATCTCCATAAAAATTAACTTTTGCAATTAAGGAATAACACAGACCTTTGATACTGTATTTTAAGTAAACTCTATTTCCAGTAGACAAAACTAATTCAAACGTATCTTTATTAGCAGTAATCCATATAGGAGTAATTGCAGAATGATTACTATTCACATATTCAAATAAACATTTACTATTGTCAATATATTTGTCGGCAAAACCCTTAAAAGTCCATATTTTTTTATTTTTAGGAATTAATACCCCCAGTAAATAAACAAAATATTTAAAGGAAAAAAACATTATTAGTTTACCTTTTAGATATATTTCTCTATACTCCAATCTCTTATTTTTTTTAATTAATTTTACTAATACGTTTAGGCGGCATCTTTTTTTTAAAATTACGCACTATAAACCCTCGTAAACAGCTTTTCGTTTACACTACTAACTCTAACACAATATGCTAAAAATTGCAAAATCAGGAAAACGGGATTTGCTTCCTGACTATATCTCTAAAAAATCATTTTTACATAAAAGCAATTCTCTATTCAACCCATCTTAAAAAGCATAATTTATATTATTCTCTTTTTATTCCAATTTAAAAGAATTCCATAATGAATTTTTCTTAACACCGTAGAGTCTATAACTAAGGTCTACAATCTGTGTTAAAACAACCATATACGCTACCGTAAAAATTGTAATATTATCACTTAATGCTAATAAAACAATTCCAAAAACATGTATGACAGAGGAATAAATTACGCTCCTATTGGCAAATTTAGCAAACCCAAGTGCGCCCAGAAATGGGTATCCAATCATAATTGAAGGAACAACTACTAAAGTTGCTAAAAGCAAAATATGAAAAACTTCCAACGATTCATTAGTAAAACTTTTTTCAAACAAAAACTCAAAGATGTAGCTGCCTGTAAAATATAAAAACACTACTCCCACTACATTTAGTAAAACAATAATTTTAAATATTTTCTTAAAAAGGACAATGTTTTTTTCTTTTGCTACATAGGGATAAAGCACTTGCGCCACTGGCCCAAACAAGCCTTGCAAAGCCATATATAGTTTTTCTGCGACTGAGTAATAACCCACCAAAATATTATTTGTAAAAATCCCCAATACAAAAACATTGGCAGATGTGTAAATAGTCACTGATACTCTTGATAAAAAAAACTGTGAACTGTCTTTGAAGTATATCTTTAAGGTTTCTAAACTCGGTATCACTACTGCTTGCTTAAACTTTTTTCGAATAATCCATAATGAAAGACCCCCTCCTACTATCAATCCAAATCCATTAATTATTGGCACATAGATATAATCACTTTTCTCTTTAATTACTACAAAAATAAGTACCGTGAACACCACCCTAGAGATAACATTGACTATCGTTATGAATTTCATACGTTCAATTCCCTGAAAATACCACACCGGAAACATTGCTTGCCCAATAACCAACAAAAAGGTGAGGTAATATAATTCCCAACTTCGTGAAAACCTCTCAAAACTAAATACTATGATGGCGAGTATTACAAAAGACAAACATGTCAAAACTGCTTTTATAATAATCACTGAGCTAAATATTTCCGTGAGCTTATTTTTATCATTCCTATATATCGAAACCTCCCGAGTTGCTGAGAGATTAAATCCAAAATCAACAAATATATTAAAAAACATAATGAATGCTTGAGCAAACATTACCAATCCAAACATTTCAGCGCCCAGAACACGCACTAAATAAGGAAGCGTTAGTAATGGTAAAACAGAGTTAAAAAATTGTAGTACTGAAAGCGAAAAAAAATTGGAGAGAAGCACTCTTTTTTCATTCGTGTTAGAAAGATTTTTAATTTTTGTTATCATGTTTTAATCTACCACTTATTCACATTACTATTCATGTCAATCCTACTTTAATATTTAAAATTCAATCTTTCTTGCTCTCTATAATCACTAAAAAACATTCATGATTAGATAGGTTTCAAGTATTTGTTTTTCACACATCCTCCATGAAACAGATGAATTAAATTGATTTTATATGCTGTTTATACTTTTAATTGAATACTTTATTTGAAGTCATAGCCAACATTAATATCTAAAATTGACCAATCATTATAGTTATTTTTTATAATCATTATACAAACATTAGACACTTCATTTACCGTAGCAAATTTTCCTAAAGCTGTTTTACTATATATACTATTTCTAATCTCATTCGCTTTAGTTTTTTGCCACTCGATTTTAACAAATTGTGGTGCAACAACGTTTACAGTAACAATTCGACTATTAAACTCATTCACAATGTTTTTTGAAAGTGCATGTAATACTGACTTCGTCACATCATATACAAGTGATGTAGCATGGGGTATTTTTTCTAATAAAGAACCAATAAAAATTACACAAGCGTTTTTACGAATTAATAAATTTAAATCTCTAATCAAATAATAATTTAAATGTACATTTTCCTTAAAAACTTATTCCCATTCCAAGTTCGAAAAATCACCGAAATAAAATTTTAAATAGTGTCATAAAATTCCTTATATTTGGAATACATGTCAATAAGATCATTATTTTTATAATTATCTAGAATGGTTAAACGACCTGGACGCATAAGTCTACTAACCTTTAAAATCTCAGTAAAATTATTTTCGAAGTCTAAACAAATAGTTGAGATATCATTATTTAAACATATTTTTCTACTATACTTAATAATTTTATCACTCAAATCATTTTGTAGGTATAGGCAAAATAGACTAATAACACCTACTTGATACCCATGCAATTTATTATCTGATAATTTTAAATAATCAATTGCATGACTTATTAGATGTTCACTTCCACTACAGGGCCTACTACTACCTGACAACCCCATAGCTATACCAGAATTAATTTGACCCTGAACTAACATTTTGACAAAATCTTTCGACACTAAATCAATGTCATCAAAATTTATCGATGCATGGGCTGACATCCTTGAAAATTGAAAACCTATATCATTGATCTTTTCATTTGAATTAGTAGCCGCATATATCCAGTCATTTGTAGCTGACATATTTGATAAAATATCTCCTGCTGCAGATTGAATGTATGTAAAAGGGGATTTTAATATAATTTCTAAATCTATTATTACTCCAAAAGGCATTAAACCAGCAATACTTTCAGTCCTTCCCTCAATATTTTTCAAAACGCTAATTGGAGAAATCAAACCATCATTTGAAATAATAGTTGGAATAGAAATATGATTAATTCTATGCAAAAACGAAATTCTTTTTATTACATCAAGAACCTTCCCTCCACCTATTCCAATTATTAAATCGATCTTCTCAAATAACACTATATTTGAGATTCTTTCTACTTCAAAAAAAGTATTGTCATAAATAATTTCACGCATAACAACGCCCTCTAATTCGATTTTTGTAGCTAAATCTTTAGAAAAAGTAGCTCCTGACACGATTAAAACCCTGCGAAAAACTAAATTCTTACTTGATATAATATTATCTAAATCTTTAATAATATTATTTCCAATCTGAAAAATAATTGGTAATTCTGCTATTTGATTATATATTGCCATTCAATAAATTTAGATATATTTTGAAATTCATAAGTTGGTTCGTAACCTATTTCTGGTAGTTTATTTTGTTCTCCCGTATTAACATGTACTGTATCAATATTAATTAATTTTCCTAATTTAATATCTGTATAATATCTATCTCCGATTAAAACAGCTAATGAAGAATCGTAAGGACTATTATCTATAATTTCTAAAATTCGTTCCTTCATATAGTCGCCTGGTTTACCAAAATGATTTACCCATTCTTTATCAGTAGTAGTTGAAATTAATGATGTAATAGCACCGCAATCAGGAATTGGTCCCAAAGCACTTGGACAAGCAAAATCAATATGAGTAATATAGTATGGAACATTTGAATTTATTAACTCACAAGCCCTTTGTGTCTTTGAATAAGTTAATTCTTTATCAAAACCAACTAAAACCATTTCTGGATTTTCCAGATCATATATTGGACCACCATTTATCTCAATTTCATCTATTACAGTTTTTGGTAATAAATAGAAACAGGACTTTACATTTTGCTTTTTAGCAAAAGACAAAAAGGTATCTATCGGAGTTATAATATTTTTTTCTTCAACAAATTTTAAACCTAAAGCTATTAATTTATCTATATAATCTTTTTTATTTACACTCGTATTATTTGTTAAAAATAACACTAGACCTTCTTCCGAATCTATCTTATTGAGTAGTGAAATTATATTTTTTATTGGTACTCCATCAACATAGACAGTACCATCTAAATCAAGTATGAAAATTTTATACATTCTTCTTATTTTGAGAACAGTTTACAAGCAATTGCGAGATCGGCATGGTTATCGATTTCATACCATCTATAACTGTCAATGAATAACGGCTTCATATTAATGTAATCATTTTTCACGATCGCATCGATAGCGACTTCAGTCCAACTGTTTAAATCTCCACTTTTCACAACTTCCTCAACATAAGTAATCATTTTATGAGACTCATTCCCAATAAACCTATACATATCAATAGATATAAAAGTGTTTTCCGATTTCAAATATGCTTTAGAAATCCCTTTTACAGTATTTTCTTCAACTTCAATTTTCATTGCTTCTTCATTAAAGAAAGCTGGATCAGCCAAAATACATGACTGTTTGCTATTTAGACACTTTTTTACAATTTCATCGTCATAAATACAATCTGCATTAATAACTACCATATCTGAAAGATTAGCTATACTCTGAGTGGCTAGATATAAAGAATACATATTATTGGTAGTTTCATACACATCATTAAGAATAAAGTTTATGTTAGAATTCCTAAAATGATGTATCACTGCTCCTGATTTATATCCTAATACAATGTTTATCTTAATATCTTTTCCAGAAGTATTCAGCTGATTTACCAATCGTTCTATCAAAGGCACTTCATTAACTGGCACCATACATTTTGGCACAGTATTAGTAATTGGCCTGAGTCTAGAGCCTAGACCAGCTGCTAAAATTATTACATTAATCATACATATTTATTTATAGTAATGAACTTTTTTTATTAGTTCAAATTAGTTATTTAGTTATTCGTTCAAATAGAATTTCAGGTTCATCTTTTCCAATGTAATCAATTTTGCTTGTGACAAAATAATCCATAAATTCAGACTCATTAACAGTCCAAACTGCTGAAAGTAAGACCAGATCTTTCCTGAAACTGCTTTTTTTTTAAAAGATATCTATTTTAATGTAAATACTCTCATCCGATATGTTTTTGATCAAAAAGCCATCAAATTCAGCTCTATAATTAATTTAACTCTCTCATACCTCTTCCAACTATCAAACCCAAAATCGTTAAAAACCCAGCTAAAAGGCTCCCCGATAAAATTCCCATTGCTTTCCCCAATCTCTCCTTCTTCAAAGGCAAAATTGGTGTATCAATCACTTGGATTAAAGGGGTTTCTTTACGTAAAGTCACCTTAGCAAGTTCGCTTTGTTTTACTAGCTCCGTTAATA
>Ga0209702_10008060_pt1 | contig 12507 bp, 8 predicted proteins | sample FRY01_FD_187210 | JGI IMG/M metagenome (GOLD analysis project Ga0209702, IMG submission 187210) | Freshwater microbial communities from Lake Fryxell liftoff mats and glacier meltwater in Antarctica - FRY-01 (SPAdes) (version 2) | ecosystem: Environmental > Aquatic > Freshwater > Ice > Glacier... | reverse complement strand
TAATGATAATTCGCGAAGTTTTGTAAATGTACCAGATTCAACTCTCCATTCTTCAATAGCATAAGTTCCCTGTATAAAGCCTCTAGGAATTAGTCCATTGTGTTCTTGTTGAGATAATTCACTTCCGTTACCAATTCCCTGTCTTGTTCTAAAATCTGCATTAAATACCGAGTTGCCTGCAACTCTATCTAATTGAAATCCAAGGTTCCATTTTTTATAAGTAAAACTATTGATCAAAGTTGTAGTATAAGTAGGATTTGGAGATCCTAAATTACCCCTTAATATTGTTGAGAAAGGACCAGAAGTAAATGGCAGTCCAGTAGCAGGATCAATAGTTGGTGTGCCAAAAGGTTGTCCATTCGCAAGACGACCTCTTGCTGTAACTGGAATACCATTTGCGTTTTTTACTTGATTCCCACTTGCATCTCTAGCAAAGAAAGTATTATAAAATACTGGGGCATCATATCCAGGAATCAATGCGAAAACAGCACCAGTTCCAGTTGAGAATGAAATAAATGGCACACCTAAATCTTCAACCCTGTTTTGGTTTCTGTTATAGTTGGCAGTAATATCCCATCTAAAGTCTTTGGTTTTAACAGGTACTGCGGTAACCAATATTTCAAATCCTTTATTGCTTAATGTACCTACATTTTTACTTGCAGTAGGGAAACCAGAACTTGGTGCATTGGTAATATTTGGAACCAATAAATCTGTTACTTTTTTATTGTAATAATTAAAAGTAAAAGTTAAACGATTGTCGAGCATTACTAAATCGGTACCAATTTCTAATTCCTTCTGACGCTCTGGTTTTAAATCAGAACTTATTGTTGTTGAAGGAGAAGTTAAACCAGTTCTACCCAAGAATGGAGACACATTATAAATATTAAATCTGTCATAAGCTCCAATACCTGTTAAATTTCCACTTTCACCATATGCAGCACGTATTTTAAACGAGTTAACATATTTAGCTAATGAAGATTTCTTAAAATATTCGGTTTCTGAAATAATATGTTACCACTTACTTTAGGGTAAAAGAAATTTCTATTATTCTTGGCGAATACGCTTGATCCATCAATTCTGCCAGCAACAGTTACAAAAAATTGATTGTTGAATTTAAAGTTTTGTTGTATAAAAAAACCTCTTATAGAACGTTCGCTTCTTCCATCTGAATTTGGTAATAATGTACTACCACCAGTAGCAGTAGAAATGCCAGGTAATAAACCTCTGCTCTGTGCTAAAATATATTGACCTTTTTCATATTGCTCTGAATATCCCATTTGTGTTACAGAAGACAATTTATCTGTAATTCTAGTAGAATAAGTAATATTCAAATCATGATTAAAAAAAGTAGAATTAAAATTAGCAGCACTAGCATAACCATTTAGTGTTGGGTCTAAAGTAATACCACCCCCATAAAATCCTGGACTCAAGTTATATGTTACAGGAGGCATATAAGTTGTACCATTTTGTGCTATAATATCTAAACCTGCAGCGTAATCTATCACCAACCCTTTCAATGGAAATAATTTAAATCCAACATTCGAAATAGTTCTGTTAGTAACGTTACTTTGTCTGATATCATTGATAACTGTTAGTGGATTTATACGTCCTCTTTCTCCAACTGCTTGCAAATTTCCATTAGCATCTCTTGCATAAATATTATGAAAATTGCCTACAATAGTCATTCCGTTAATTGGCGAAAAAAATGTATTTCCATCTGGCTTTTCATTAGTATTGTTATTAATATAATTAATGCCTGCATTCCATGATAACCATTTGTTTACTTGATTATCCAAATTTAATCTAAAACCAAATTTTCTGTTATCGGTGCCTCTAATAATTCCTTCGTTAAAATTGTAGTTTAATGAAGCGAAATACTTTAGTTTATCTTGTCCACCTGTAATAGATATATTATTATCAGTACCATATCCAGTTCTAAAAATATCATCTTGATAATCAAAACGTTGAACAGGAGTTGTTGTAGTTAATAATGGTAAATTAAGAATGTCTTGTGTTACAGCTCCAGGGCCATCTGTTGGTCCGCCAAATTTTGTGGGCGCAGTGCTGAAATTCAAACGCTTTCTTAATGAGTTTGAATTCACTCTTGTACTGAAAGTTATTTTTGGTGCACCAGTACTTCCGCGTTTTGTAAATATTTGAACTACACCTGCATTTGCACGACTACCATAAATAGCTGCGGCAGCTGCGCCGTTTAATACTTCAATACGGTCTATATCATTTGGGTTAATATCTACCATTCTATTTTGACCAATACTTCCTGATCCATCATAATCGGAAGAAGCATTAGTTACTCTCGCATTTGAATTATTGATAATTACTCCATCAACAATATACAATGGATCGGAAGAACCAGATATTGAACTTACGCCTCTTAACTTTACAGTCATACCACCTGCAGGATCTCCAGAGTTTTGTGTAATTTGAGCACCAGCTACTTTACCTTGTAAAGAAGCAATTGCATTTGGACTAGCTGAATTCGCAAGTTGACTTCCTTTAATTGTTCCTACAAAGTTTCCGAGTTGTCTTTTTGTTGAACCCTGAGAAGTACCTGTTACAACCACTTCGTCTAAGCCAGTAGCATCTTCTTTTAATATTGCATCAAATGAAAAACTACCATTGGTTGAATTTACGGTGATACTTTTTTCAGTAGAAGTAAATCCAACTGAAGAAATCATCACTTCATATTTTCCATTTTTTAAATTCACCATTAATTGGTAAACGCCATCTGTATTGGATGAAGTTCCCGATCCTGTGTTTTTAATTTGTACAGATGCTCCAGGTATTGGTAGTCCTTTGCTGTCTGTAACTTTTCCTTTGATGACTGTTTGGGCATTTAAGCCAATTGTAAAGAGTACGCCAAGCAGTAGAAAAACAGCTTTTGGGAGTACCCTAAAAAGTAAATTTTTAAGATTCATATGCATTTCGTTTTTGGTTGTTCTGAAAATTAATTTAAGATAAGATTAATTCAGGAAATCACTGTTTTTGTATAATTTTTATTCCCAAAATATTAGAAAATTAATGATAACTTCAAAAATTTTGCTCAAATCCGCATTATCTATGCAGTAAGGTGGCATTAAATAGATAGTGTTGCCCAAAGGTCTTATGTAAACACCTTTATCTAAACTCTGTTTGGTAACTTCTTTAGATATGCTATTTAAATACTCGTCTTTTCCAATATTTAGTTCAAAAGCAAGTATTGTTCCAATGCATCTAATATTCTTAATGTTTTTAAAGGGTTTTAGTTGATTGACAAATTGTTTCATTTGTGCTGAAATCCATTCAATTTGATCAATACAATTAGGGTGCTCCAATAAATCTAAACTTGCTAATGCTGCTGTACATGCAATTGGATTAGCAGTAAATGAATGCCCATGAAAAAAAGTTTTCATTGCATCGTCTTCTACATAAGCCGAATAAATTTCATTGGTACATGCAGTTACTCCCAAAGCCATAGTGCCTCCTGTTAAACCTTTACTTAAACAAATAATGTCTGGTTTTTTATTCATATAATCACTAGCAAAAAACTTCCCAGTTCTTCCAAAACCAGTCATTACCTCATCTGCAATGCAGATAATATCTTCTCCTTTCACTGTATTTAATAATTCATTGAGCAAATAGGGATCTGTCATTTTCATCCCACCTGCACCTTGTACCAATGGTTCATAAATAAAAGCGGCAATATTTTTTCCTTCTCGGTGTACGATGGATTTTATTTCTCCAATATTTTCTTCAGTAGGGGTATCAATAAAAATAACTTCAAATAACATTGTATGAAATGCTAATGTAAAAACACTTCTATCACTTACACTCATCGCTCCAAATGTATCTCCATGATAGCTGTTATTAAATGCAAGTATTTTTCTTCTTTGCTTATTTCCTTTATTCCACCAATATTGTACAGCCATTTTTAATGCAACTTCTGTTGAGGTTGAACCATTATCACTGTAAAATATTTTGCAAAAATTACCCGGCAATATTTTCAATAACCTCTCTGCTAAAGTAACTGCAGGCTCATGTGTAAAACCTGCAAAAATTACTTGCTCTAATGTTAATGCTTGTTGATAGATTTTTTCAGCTATGTATGGATGTGCATGCCCATGCAATGTTACCCACCAACTACTAATTGCATCAATGTATTCATTTCCCGATTCATCAAATAATATACTGCCTTTCCCTTTTACAATAGGAATTACAGGAGCCCTATTTTTTTGAACAGTAAATGGATGCCAAATTACTTTTTCATCTCTTTCTAATAAGCTCATATCACAAATGTAATGGGTATTAATTATTATTCGGGCTGACTAATAAATTGAAGGTTTCGTCTGATTCCCGCAAATTTGGATCTTTTTAAAGGACTGTTTTTGAATAATTCGTTAAACGTTTCTTCACTTAGATCGAACCAATCGTTTTTTGACATCGATAAAATTGCTGGAATAGGAGTGAAGTCTTTCTCCAAATGTGTTTTGCTAAAACGATTCCATGGGCAAACGTCTTGACAAATATCACAACCAAACATCCAATTATTGAACTTGTCTTTCACTGCATTTGGAATTAGTGCATCTTTTAATTCTATTGTAAAGTAACTAATGCATTTACTTCCATCTACAACTTTATTTTCTAAAATTGCATCGGTTGGGCAATGATCAATACATTTAGTGCAGCTTCCACAATAGTCTTTTGCAAAAGGATCGTCATACTGCAAATCGAGATCAGTAATTAATGTAGCAATAAAAAAAAATGAACCACTTGATTTATTAATCAGGTTACCGTTTTTTCCAATCCATCCTAAGCCGCTTTTTAAAGCCCAACTTCTTTCTAAAACAGGTGCAGAATCTACAAAACCTCTTCCATTAACTTCCCCAATTGATGTTCTAAGCTCTTCTAAAAACTCGTGTAACTGATTTCTTATAACTAAGTGGTAGTCTTTACCCCAAGCATATTTTGCAATGAGTGGGGCTGCTGTATTTTGTTTTTGCGAAGGGTAATAATTTTTTAATAAAGTAATTACTGATTTTGCTCCTGGCAATAATTTCTGGGGATCAATTCTTATATCAAAATGATTTTCCATGTATTGCATATTTCCATGCATCCCTTTTGATAACCATTTTTCTAAGCGTCTCGCATCATCATCAAGCTTAACTGCTTTAGCAATACCGCAATACTCGAAGCCAAGTTGAGTGGCAATTTTTTTTACAGTATTGGTATTCTTTTCTAGTGAGATCATTACAAATTAAAAGACTTGTTTAAACATACATTTACTCTGCATGCAGAATATGAAAAAAGCGATTCGCCAATGGTGCTGTTTTATACTCATATTCATGAAAAAGTAATTTTGGAGGAGAGCTTATATTTTTCATTGTAACAGATAATTTATTTGCAGTTAGCGATAATCTGTTGGTCAATTATTTTTTTTATATCTATGTAGGCATCTCTTTTTTCTTCACTTATAATACCTTTGGTTAAAATAATAACGGCATACCCTCTGCATTTATCTATCAATGGCCATGCGCCTATTAAACCCGGACTAGCAACTACAGTTGATTGTCCATTTTCATCAGTTTCCAATATCCATTCTCCCAAGCCATAATTATAACCAGCGGCTATTTTTGGAGCATATTTAATCATTGGGTTGGTGGTTTGTGGGGTTTGCATTAAAGCAATTGATTGTTCACTTAAAATTCTTTTACCATTATACATTCCTTTATTCAAAATCATACTTAAAAAATTCATATAATCATTTGCGGAAGAAACAGCGCCTCCGGAAGGATTAACACTATTGAAACTAGAGAAGCTAGTACTTCTCATTTGTAAAGGGCGAAGAATTTTTTCTTGCATGGCTTGTTCAAAACCTCTTTTTGTAACTAACTCAACTATTCTTCCAGCTATATTTAATCCGACATTACTATACCTGAACTCTATGCCAGGATTCGCCATGATTTCTTTTTTCGTAGCAAAACTCATAACCTCTTCTTCAAGGCTACTAAATTTATTTGCTTTTAGTAAATCAATTAATCGTATAGGTTCAGACGCTATGCCTGTTAAGTGAGAAAGGCATTGTTTTATAGTAATATATCCTTTGCTATATTTGCTAAAAATTGGCAAGTATTTACTTATTTTATCATCTAAATTTATTTTACCTTCATCTATTAAAACCATTATCAAAGCTGCAGTTAACCATTTACTGCAACTTGCAATTGGGGCCTGAGTTTTAGCATTGAATTCACCTACTGATTTTTCATAAATGTTTTTTCCATCCCTATGTACCAGCATGGAAAAATTACCTCCTAACTCTTTTTTAACTGCCTCCAGTTTTTGATCAACACTTGTAAAATTATATTGAGCCTTCGTTTCCTGAAATAATAACAGGAAAACTGCAATTGCACTGACGATAAAGCAGTAATAGGTTGATTTTGACGACATAATTTCCGATATTCTAGGTTGGAGTAGGATTTGAACAATATATTAAAGTTAGTTATTTTTTTTGCTAATTATAATCAATCAATAAGTATATGAATTTAAATAATTACACTATCAAAGCACAGGAACTAATACAATCTGCTCAGCAGACTGCTTTTAGTAATAATAATCCTTCTATAGAAACCGAGCATTTATTAAAAGCATTACTTAGTGATAAAGACTCTTCTACTTCTTTTTTATTAAAAAAAAATAATGTTAATCCAACTTTTTTAGAAAGTAAATTAGACGAGCTTTTAAACATATTGCCCAAAGTACAAAGTGGAGAACCGGCACAATCTGCAGGAAGAGAATTTAACAATGCCTTATTAAAGGCAAATGCTGCATTAAACATATTTAAAGATGAGTTTATTACTGCAGAACATTTACTTGTTGGCTTAATACAATTAAATGATTCAACAGCTAAATTATTGAAGTCGCAAGGGTTAACAGAAAAAGGATTGATAGCCGCTGTAAAAGAGTTGCGTAAAGGAGATACCATTCAATCTCAATCTCAAGAAAGTCAGTTAAATATGTTGACTAAGTATGCTAAAAACCTAAACCAAATGGCTCGTGATGGTAAGTTAGATCCGGTGATTGGAAGAGATGAAGAAATTAGAAGAACATTACATATACTAACAAGAAGATCTAAAAACAATCCCATTTTAGTAGGTGAGCCTGGAGTTGGCAAAACAGCTATTGTAGAAGGTTTGGCCATGCGTATTGTTAACGGAGATGTGCCAGAAAATCTTAAATCAAAAATAATCTTTGCATTAGACATGGGGCTACTAATTGCTGGTGCAAAATATAAGGGTGAATTTGAAGAAAGATTAAAAGGAGTGGTAAAAGAAGTTGCAGAAAGTGATGGAGAAATACTTCTTTTTATTGATGAAATACACACACTAATTGGTGCTGGTGGTGGCGAGGGTGCAATGGATGCCGCAAATATACTTAAGCCAGCTTTAGCGAGAGGCGAATTGAGGGCAATTGGTGCAACAACATTAAGCGAATATCAAAAGTATTTTGAAAAAGACAAAGCGCTTGAAAGAAGATTTCAGAAAGTAATAATAGATGAGCCTAATGTGGAAGATGCAATTTCTATTCTTCGTGGATTAAAAGACCGTTATGAAGCACATCATCATGTAAGAATAAAAGATGAAGCAATTATTGCTGCTGTTGAATTGTCGAATAGATATGTAACCGATCGTTTTTTACCCGACAAAGCCATTGATTTAATTGATGAAAGCGCTGCAAAGCTTCGCCTCGAAATGAATTCGATGCCTGAAGAGCTAGATCGTTTAGAGCGACAAATTCGTCAATTAGAAATTGAGCGCGAAGCTATTAAACGCGAAAATGACGTCACAAAGTTAAAAGAATTGAATATTGACATCAGCAACCTTGCTGTTGAAAGAGATACCTTAAAAGCAAAATGGAAACAGGAAAAAGATTTAGTTGAAAAAGTACAAACAGCTAAAGCGAATATTGATCAGTTCAAGCAACAAGCAGAACAAGCAGAAAGAAATGGCGAATATGGTAAGGTTGCAGAAATTAGGTATGGAAAAATTAAAGAACAAGAAACTTTAATTGAATCAGTTACCAATCAATTATTAACTAGCGGCGATAAGAGATTATTAAAAGAAGAAGTTGATGCAGACGATATAGCTGCAAGTGTTGCAAAAGCAACTGGTATACCTGTTACTAAAATGTTGCAAAGTGAAAGGGAGAAACTATTGCATTTAGAAGATGAGCTACATGAAAGAGTTATTGGTCAAGAAGAAGCTATAACTGCCGTATCAGATGCAATTAGAAGGAGTAGGGCTGGCTTACAAGATCCAAAGAAACCAATAGGGTCATTTATATTCCTAGGTACTACTGGAGTTGGTAAAACCGAATTGGCAAAAGCATTAGCAGAATATTTATTTGATAACGAATCGATGATGACTCGGATTGATATGAGTGAGTATCAAGAAAAACATTCTGTATCTCGTTTAGTTGGTGCTCCTCCAGGATATGTTGGATATGATGAAGGCGGACAATTAACAGAAGCTGTTCGTAGAAAACCTTATAGTGTTGTATTGCTTGATGAAATTGAAAAAGCGCACCCCGATGTATGGAATATACTTTTGCAAGTTTTAGATGATGGACGACTCACAGATAATAAAGGAAGGGTAGTGAATTTTAAGAATACTATTATCATTATGACCAGTAATTTAGGAAGTCATCTAATTCAAGAAGCATACGAAGGTGTTGCTGAATCTGACATTGAAGCTGCAGGAGAAAAAGCAAAAGTGGATGTAATGAATTTATTAAGGCAAACCATTCGCCCCGAATTTTTAAATAGGGTAGATGAAATTATTATGTTTAGTCCTTTAGCTAAAAATCAATTAAGAGGAATTGTAAAAATTCAATTGAACGAGCTTAAAAAATTAGTATTACAAAATGGTATTACATTAAATTTCAGCGACTATTTAATCAATTTTTTAATTGATCAAGGATATGATCCGCAATTTGGAGCAAGGCCATTAAAAAGATTAATTCAAAAGCAATTAGTAAATGATCTTAGTAAGAAAATTCTTGCAGGTGATATAGATAAAACTAAATCAGTTTTAATTGATGTTTTTGATGGGGTTGTTGTATTTAGGAACGAAGACAATTAATTTCATTTGTTAAAAATTTCATATCAGGCAACAGTTTTTAATGTAGCTGCATCTATTAATAATGATGTGATTTCTACGCTAAAACCTTAAACCATGAAAAAAAGAAACACCCTCTATTACGTTGCTGCTATTTTAGTTATTATAGTAGTAATTGTCAGCTCTTGTTCTAAGAATAGTTCAATAGAGTCGGCCACTGGAGAACAAAATGTTTCATTGTATTTAACCGATGCTCCAGCTATTTACGACAAAGTATTAATTGATATTAAGTCGGTTAAAATATTAGTTGATACTAGTAAAGACACTCGTAAAAAAGACAGTTGCAACTGGGAGAGAATTGGTGATGAAAGAGAAAGAAGGTTTGCTTCAGGTGACTCTTCATTGGTATGGGAAGATCTATCAATTAAAGCAGGTGTTTATGACGTATTAAAATTACGAAATGGGTTAGATACTTTACTTGCTTCTAAATCAGTAGTAAATGGTACAGTAAGGTTAATAAAAATTGAATTTGGTACGAACAATTCTGTAATAAAAGATAGTGTGTCTTATCCATTGCAATTGCCAAAGGGAGCACCAAATTATATTATCATTAAATTAAAAGGACATGAATTTGATGAATACCTGCCACGTAAACTAAGATTATGGCTCGATTTTGATATTGCTAATTCAATAATTCAAGAAAGAAACAACCAATTTTATCTTAGACCATGGATTAAATTCTTTACAGAAAAAACAACAGCTAGTCTTTCTGGTAGAGTAACTCCAATGGAAGCAAAGCCAATTATAGTAGTGTTTAACAATACGGATACTGCATTTGCACTTCCCAATAATGAAGGCTATTTCAAAATCAGGGGATTAAAAGAAGGAACATATACATTGTATGTAAATGCCTCAAATGGTTATATAGGGAAAACCATTAGCAATATAACAGTGAGCAAAACAAAAGAGCTTTTATTAGGTACAATTGAACTTAAAAAGTAGGTGTGTATTTGGTTGATTTTTGAAGGGGCGATTTTTTTGCCCCTTTTTTTGTACTTTTCATGATGCATAACAATCAATTTCTTTTATATGGTGCTAATGGTTATACCGGAAAGCTTATAGCTACAATGGCAAATGATTATGGATTAGTTCCGGTTTTAGCGGGCCGAAATGAAGCTGCAATAAAGTCTTTAGCGCAAGAACTCAATCTGCCTTTTAAAATAATTAATCTCGATGATCATTCAGTGCTTGTTAATTATCTAAAAGATTTCAAAGTGGTTTTACATGCAGCAGGTCCGTTTCAATTCACTGCACAAAAAATGATCAATGCTTGCTTGGAATCGAATACCCATTATTTGGATATTACCGGAGAAATTGGCGTATTTGAAAAAGCAAAAGCAATGAATGAGCTAGCTTTAAATAAGCAAATAATGGTAATGCCTGGTGTTGGTTTTGATGTTGTGCCAACTGATTGTATTGCTAAATTTTTAAAAGATCAATTACCTGATGCTACTAATTTAAAACTTGCATTTGCAATGATTGGTGGTGGTTTGTCTCATGGTACTGCAAATACAATGGCAGAGGGAATGGGCGAGGGTGGAGCCATTAGAGAAAATGGGAAAATTATTAAAAAACCACTTGGGCATAAAGGAATGTGGATTGATTTTGGTTTAAAAAAATTATTTGTAATGTGTATTCCTTGGGGAGATATCTCTACTGCTTTTACTACAACTGGCATCCCTAATATTGAAACATATACAATGGCTTCACCTAAAACATTTTCGGCATTAAAATGGCAGTGGCTTTTTAATTGGTTTCTACGATTAAGTATCGTTAAAAATTATGCAAAGAAAAAAATTACAAATAAACCTGCTGGTCCAGATGATGCAAAAAGAGCTAAAGCCAAAAGCTTGGTTTGGGGCGAAGTATCAAATGATTTAGGCCAAAAAGTTGCTGCAAGATTAGTTGGTCCAGAAGGCTATACTCTTACTGCAATCAGTAGTTTAATAATTATGAAAAAAGTATTAAATGGCGATTTTAAAATTGGGTATCAAACACCTGCAGCTTGTTATGGTGCAGATCTTGTTTTAGAAATTGATGGAGTTACTAGAGAAAAGCTTTTATAAATCTGCCCTAAAAAAACAATCTTTGCAGTTGTAAACTATTTTCATGGCTAATGTAAAGAAAGCGGCAATCGGATTTATTTTTGTTACGCTTTTAATTGATGTAATTGGGTTTGGATTAATTATTCCAGTAATGCCTAAATTAATTGAAGAATTATTAGGTATAAAAAGCATTAGTCTAGCTTCACAATATGGTGGCTGGCTAACATTTGCTTATGCTATCATGCAATTTTTATTTGCACCAGTATTAGGTAATTTAAGTGACAAATACGGACGCAGACCAGTGTTATTATTTTCTTTATTTGGTTTTGGAATTGATTATATATTTCTTTCATTTGCCCCTTCAATAGGTTGGCTTTTTGTTGGAAGGCTTATTGCTGGTGTAACAGGAGCAAGTTTTACAACTGCCACTGCTTACATAGCAGATATTAGCACGAATGAAAATAGAGCACAAAATTTTGGAATGATTGGTGCTGCTTTTGGTGTTGGATTTATTATCGGACCAATGTTAGGAGGCTTGTTAGGTGAAATAGGATCACGTATTCCATTTTTTGTAGCTGCAGGATTAGCATTAACAAACTGTTTATATGGATATTTTGTGCTTCCCGAATCTTTAGATAAAAGTTTACGAAGACCATTCGATTGGAAAAGAGCTAATCCAATTGGGTCGCTCAAGCAACTTAGTAAATATCCTGCCTTATCTGGTTTGGTTGTTTCCTTTATTTTAATTTACTTAGCATCACATGCAGTTCAGAGTAACTGGAGTTTTTTTAATATCGAAAAATTTAAGTGGACCCCTAAAATGATAGGTATTTCTTTAGGTATTGTAGGATTACTTGTAGGAGGGGTTCAAGGTGGTTTGGTAAGAGTAATTAATCCAAAAATTGGAAATGAAAAAAGTGTTTATTATGGTCTTGCATTATATTCTCTAGGGTTATTATTATTTGCGTTTGCTTCAGAAAGTTGGATGATGTTTGTGTTTCTTATTCCTTATTGTTTAGGAGGAATAGCTGGACCAGCTTTGCAATCTATTATTTCTGGGAATGTTCCTAAAAATGAACAAGGAGAATTGCAAGGTGCTTTAACGAGTTTAATAAGTGCAACTTCCATTGTAGGACCATTATTAATGACTAATTTATTTTCGTTTTTTACTAGTAATGCTGCTCCAATATATTTTCCTGGTGCTGCTTTTTTGTTAGGAGCAATATTTATGATGTTAAGTTGTGTTTGGGCTTATAGGGCATTACACACCAAAAAAGTAAAAGCGTAGCGAATTA
>Ga0209702_10008058_pt1 | contig 12513 bp, 5 predicted proteins | sample FRY01_FD_187210 | JGI IMG/M metagenome (GOLD analysis project Ga0209702, IMG submission 187210) | Freshwater microbial communities from Lake Fryxell liftoff mats and glacier meltwater in Antarctica - FRY-01 (SPAdes) (version 2) | ecosystem: Environmental > Aquatic > Freshwater > Ice > Glacier... | reverse complement strand
CCCGGCGCGCGACTCGCCAGCCGCGAAGCGCGCTGCGTCCCCGGCGCGCGACTCGCCAGCCGCGAAGCGCGCTGCGTCCCCGGCGCGCGAGAGGCCAGCCGCGAAGCGCCCGCGGGCGTCGGTCTGCTCCCCGGCCTCTGGTGGGCGTGTGCATGCGCGCCATGCACTGCGCGCGCCGCAGCCGTGCAAGTTCTATGCGCTCAATCGCTGCAGGTTTGGCAGCGCCTGCCGCAACACGCACTGAGCGCCGCGAGTGAGAGAGCATGTCGCCTCCCCCGCCCCTTTGACCTGTTTTAGTGAAAGCTCGCGCTGCGCGCAAGGCGTACCCGTACTCGCTCGTGTGGAGGCGTGTCTCCCTGCATTCAATCCCGTGCGATGCGGGCGCAGAGCAAGTGGGGCTGAACGTGTCATTTATTGCGAGCAACAAACATACCCCGGCACATGCGTCGCAAAGTTACCCCGCCCCTTTGAACTGTTTTAGTAAAAGCTCGCGCTGTGCGCAAGGCATACCCGTACTCGCTCGTGTGGACGTGTGTCTCCCTGCATTCAATCTTGTGCGATGCGGGCGCAGAGCAAGTGGGGCTGAACGTGTCATTTATTGCAAGCAACATAAATATCCCGGCACTCGCGTCGCAAAGTGTGTGTGTCGCTAGCACCTACGCGGCTCCCACATCCTCAATCTTGGCCATGAAGTGCACCACGTTCTTGCGCCGCTCTGAGCTCATGTCGCAGACGACAAACAAGAAGGGGCGATCCACCACGACGCAAAGTGGCCTCGGGAGAACAGGACCAGACGACCCCCGGGTCCCGCTCGCGGCAGCCACAGACGCGGCTTTGGTGCCCTTCCTGTCCACCTCGATGACGCTCTTGACGACAAAGTCGCTCACGTACGACTCGCTGTCGCTGAGGCGCTCGAACTCGGCTCCGGGCAGAAAGGCCTTGACGACGCCCATGTCCATCAGCGTCTTCTTGAGCGACACCACCCCGTACTCCACCTTGAAGCACGGCAGCGTGATGCGCACATACTCCCGCTCAAACTGGCCGACCAGCTCGTCAAACGCCGAGTCGGACTCTGTGATCGCGTCCACGGCGGCCTGCATGCCCGCAGCCCCCGGAAGGTCGGGGAGCACGATGCACGCCCCGGTGACGGTCGCGTCTCCCGCCGTTCTGCCGAAAGCCCACGGATAGTCACGGGCGCGCGCGCGCGTGTGTGTGTGCGTGTGTGCGCGCACGCGTGCGAGAGGCAAGGCAGCTGCACGGGACAGGTCGGGAACCCCACCCGTTGGCGCCGTACGGAAGCATGAGCATGATGCCGTGCTCAAACTCCCTCACCTTTTCACACACACGCACACAAAACAAACACGTCAGGCCACACAGGGAACCGCTGCGGTGCCGCAGAGCACGCCAAACGCCCCACCTGGATGTACTCTGTCTTTGTCATATACGACACCGACACGGGCTCCGCGTCCTTGCGTTTGAAAAGGCCGGTCGTCATGAGCTTCTCGGAAAACTCAGTGTGCCACGTGCCATCAAAGAACATCGCAGTCACAATGACGTAGGGACCGGTCGGCTGCGGGCACGTGCCGGGAGGGAGAGGGGGGCGGGGGTGTCTGCAGTCAGTACGGCGCTCAGCAAACAGGTGGCACAAGACAACACGTGCGGTCCGCCGCAAGCACTCACGTCCGCGAAGAGCACTTGCTGGATCATATTTCTGGTCTTGAGCGCGACCCACTCATTGATCTTGTCCTTGGACCCCAGTGCAAACACCTCCGAGCCGAGCGACGCGGCGCTCTTCGACGCAAATTCACTCTTCACGGCGCTGTCGGCCCACAGCGACACCGCCAGCGACACGCGGATGCGCGGGTCCTTTTCCGCCTTGATGTTGTCGATAATTTCACCGAGGTAGGGGGGGGGGGGGGGGGGGGGGGGGGGGGTACCATGCTTTGCTTCAGCCATGCGCATAATTCGGTGTGCGTGGGGCTGCCCTCCGTGCATCCTGTTGCGCGCGCGCAAAGTATATCACACTTGTCAGCGCGCGCGCGCGCGTACCGCGCGCATTCGCAGCGCAAGACATACCGGCTGCCACCAGGGCGAGAGCGACGTATGTCGTCACGGGCGACACAACGAGGTTCCCGCTCTCCTGGGCGGCGAGGATCCTGCGCAACCACCCCCCCCCCCCCCCCCCCCCCCCCCCCCCCTGTCAGCACCACCAAGACCACCGGCGCACACGCCGCAAACCACCGGCGCACACGCCGCAGCGGCTGCGGCGGGGACCTGAAGAGGGCGCAGCTGGCGGCGGTGACCGGGTTCCCGACGGGCTCCGGCATGGCGTTGGGTGGCACCTCCGGTGCCCTGGTAGATGTATACGCGACGGTCGCACCATGCGACCCGCTGAATCCCATTTTTTTTTTGCACCCGGCCTGGGGTGCAGGGGTGGGGTGTTGTCCTGGGATCCCCGGCAGGGGATTGGTCCGGCCACACGACACCGCGGCGCTGCCCGCAGAGGACGACTTTTTTTGTGCAGTGGGCGCCGTTTATTCAATAAAAGTACGACAGTATCAGGACCCCGAGCCTCTCGCGGCCCGCTGGGCCCCGCGGCGCGGGTGCGCCGCACGCTATATACACGCGCCGGGCGCCGCGCGCGCGATCATGAACGGCGAGGCGTGCGTGATGCAGCTGCTGCGCGACATCGACGGCAGCGCGGCCGTGCAGGCGTGCATGCGGCAGACGAGCCTCGAGCTCGAGCTCGCGCTGCGCGGCGTGAGCGCGCCGTGGCAGAGCGCTTCCTGCAGCGACCCCGCGGAGAGCGGCGCGGTGGCGCCGGAGGACGCGCGCGCGGCGCTGCTGTGCGGCAACCTGCGCGAGCGCTGCCAGATCCTGTACAACCTCCTGCACGCCGGCGGCGGCGCGCGCGTCGTGCGCGAGCTCGTGCAGCTGTGCGAGCGCGGCGCAGCGGGGACCGCGGGGCTGCACCTGCCGCACCTGCGCAGGGTCGCGGCCGCGGCGCACGCGGCCGCGCCGTGGGAGCTCGCCCCGGCGGAGGCCCAGCGGTGGCTGCGCGCGCCGCGCGAGTGGGCCGCGCTCGCGCTGCCGCGCTGCCGCGCGGTCCCGGCGCTCTCGTCGCGCGAGCTGCGCGTGCAGCGCGCGGGCAGCGGCGTGCTGCGCTGGACGACGGGGCGCATGCGCTGGACGGTGCTGCCCGCGAGCGAGTTTGCGCGCGACGCGCAGCGACGCGGCGAGAGCGTGGTCGCCGGGCGCTCGGGGCACACGCACGCGCTGCTGGGCGTGGCGCGGGTCTTTCGCAGCTTCCGCGTCGAGCTCTGGCTGCTCATCAGCCTCGTCTGGCTGGTGGGCGCGGACCACCACAGCGTGCACGAGGTGGTGGATGCGGCGCGGCACCACGGCCTGCGCACGCCGGCGCTCGCGAGCAGCGTGGCGGTCGCGCGCGCCGTGCTGCGCGGCGTCGACGCGCAGTGGGCTGCGGACCGTGCGCGCGGAGCAGGCGCCGCGTCGTGCGGCGGGGTGCAGTGAGCTACGCGCCCTCGCCCTCGAGCAGGTGTGCTAGCCTTCTGCGGGATTTGACCGTCTGTTTGCGTTCATAACATAATTGGAGCGTGGCCCAATCGAGTGGGGCACGGGGTGGGTGCTCGCGCTGTCGAGCGGGTGGGGGGCTCACGCTGCCGTCACTATCTGAGCCGTCGTCGCTATCAGTATCGTCCGAATCCTTGCCCTCGGAGTCGTACTTGAGGTCCTGCTCGTCCACCATCGCGTCAACCCCCCCCAGACCCATCTCCAGAAGCAGATTCTCCTGGCTCCGCTTCAGGGCCCGCATGGCCGCGTAGTTACATAAGCTTTCGGCGGCGCGATGCGCCTGCGACGGTGGCACGCGCGCGGCGCAGGGGCGAAACACCCTGCGGGTGGTGTCGTCCTGCACGAAGCAGTTGGCGCGCGCAAGCTCCGTGTCCATGGTGTCCCAAACTTTGAGCGACACAGAGAACGAATTGGCGTCGCTGGTCATGAACTTTGCCAGGTATTCGGCCAGATCGCGGCAAACGAGCCGCGTGCCCTCGGGCTGCGCTGCGCGCGCGGTGTCTTCCTGCCAGCGCAAGCCGGGACTGACGGCGGCCAGCCTCCGGAATTCCTTGCGAAGGTCCTTGGCCCTGGGCTCCGCCTGCAGCCGCCGCGCGTACGCGTTGCACCACAGGCGCAGGAACATGCTCGCGACTTCGACGCTGCCCTCCGTGCGGCTCGCAGACAAGACGCGTGTGCTCGGGTGCGGCATGCGTTCGACACACGCGGAGAAGCTCCGTAGCTGCGTGAGCTTGTCAAACGTTTGCCACACAAATGCCAGTGATTCGTTGAGAGTGCCCATTTTGTGAGCAATAAACACTTTGAAGTCCGCGACGATGTGCAACGGTGCATCGCTCTGCAGCGGCGGGTCGAAGGCCTCGAGGGTGTATAGCACATCGAAGAGCGTCTGGCACAGCAGCTCCGCGAGGCTGTCTGCGTCGGGCGCCTTGGTGACCGCGTCGAAGCAGACCGCGGCCTTTGCCAGGCAGGTTCCCGCGTCCGGGTTTCGGTCGATACCATTGGACTCGGCGCGGACGCGTTCCTTGGCCGCTGCGTCGGTGACCGCGTCGAAGCAGACCGCGGCCTCTGCCAGGCAGGTGCCCGCGTCCGGGTTGCGGTCGATGCCCTTGGACTCGGCGCGGACGCGTTCCTGGGCCGCGATGGCGCCGTGCGCGCTCAGCCAGACGTATATCTGCGCAAGTGCACCGCGGGGTCAGAGGCGCGCCCCAGCACGACACGCGCGCGCACGCGCCCGCACCACGTACCTCGTGCGCGCCCGCCGCAATGGCGCGGAGCGTGCGCTTCCGTCGCGAGTGCTCGACGAGCCCGAGCTGCTTCAGCGCATCCGCGGCCAGTCTGAAGACTTGGCTGCATTCGGATGCTGGGTCTTCCGGCGGCGGCGGTTGTGACGCGGCGGCAGGGGGCGCCGGTGCCGTGGGGGCGGAATCATTTTCAACCGGCGGCGGTGACGCGGCGGGGGGCGCCGGTGCCGTGGGGGCGGAATCATTTTCAACCGGCGGCGGTGACGCGGCGGGGGGCGCCGGTGCCGTGGGGGCGGAACCATTTTCAACCGGCGGCGGTGACGCGGCGGGGGGCGGCGGTGCCGTGTTCAGCTGTGTGACCGGGGCTGTCAGAGACGCGGCCGCGTGGGGCGTTGCACCCGCGCGCCGCACCTCTGTGCGCCCCCCCCTGGTCCGGGCGAGCAGGCGCCGCAGTTGCGCCGCGTATGGGTAGCCGAACCGCATGCCGAGGTACGCGCAGGCAACATGCAGGAGGGAAGTCTCCCAACCGCTCTGGTTCAGCGCCGCCCACGACGCCACCACGGCACCCCATTCCGCGCAGGACCTCGCATTCGTGTTCCCCGCGGCCACAAGCACCATACTTGCGAGCAGCATGAGCCGGTCGCGGTCTGCGCAGAGCCACTCCAGGCACAAGCTCGTCCACGTGTGCTCGGCAAAGGCCTGCACCAGCGCAGGGTGTATTCCGTGCCATATGGGGGCGTGGTGCTCGGGCAATTGCTTTACAGAGTGTAAATCGCAGAGGCTCAGTCTGTTTCGCGGATCGTCGAAGAGGACCAGTTCGTCGTTCCTCGCAGGACCGACGTCTGGTGCCGCAAGGTCTGTCGCCCCAACCAGCGCGCGCTTGCGCACGGTTTGGGATTCGGCGATGATACTCCTCATGGGGTCATAGAAATCGATACCCATCCAGAAAAATTCTGTCCTCAATATCTGCTGCATGCGGAGCACGACACCCATGTCATCATTGATGTGCGCATAGTGATACCGGAAATACACTTTCAAGTAGTACGCCAGCAATGCCACGTTTTTCTCCCGATTCTCGTGGGTTTGCTGAAGGCCGCACTGCGGCCGCGCCGTGTCGGCTCCCGCCTCACTCAGTGGGGAATACACAGCGTCGGCGGAGGAAGCCTGCAACGTCCAGACGGCGACGGCGGTGCCGGGTAATGATGCCAGAGGACACATCTTGTCGTACAACTCCCTCGATAACTTCTCAATCTCATAGGTTGCGTGCGGGAACGACTGCATAACAGACTGCAGGGGTACAGTGGAGGCAAAACGATTGCGGACGGACGCCACTTGCTTCCCGTTGTAGACCACGGGGACGGTCTCCAATCTGGGCTTGGAAAACCGGTCGAGGGTACCTTGCTTCACGCTTTCCTGCAAGTGCAACACCACAATGTGTGCAAAGGCCGCATCCACCGCGCGCTGGATGACCACGAAGTTGGGGTCGTGCTGGGACCCGATCTGCACCCGGCGCGCCAGCATCGCAAAGAGCGGGTTGTCGGGCAGGTGCGCGCTCCAGATGTTGGGGTGCAGGGCCAGGGGCGAAGACGCCGGCCACCCGCGCGACTCCGGGAACACGACTGCTCCCGTGGCGCGCAGCAGCATGCCGCCCGTGTCGCGCGCCTGCTGCAGCGCGCTTTTCGCCACGGCGGCGCGCGCCACCGACAGAAAGACCTCCCGGCACTCCGCGTCGCCGAGAGCCTCGATGGTGTGCAGCACCTCGTCCAGCCTGGGCGCGTCGCTGCGGCCGCAGAACTTGCGCACGCTTCTGTGCACCGACACGAGCAAGTCGCCCCTGCTGCCCTGGAACACGCACGGCATCGTCCACGACAGCACGTCGGCTTTGCACACGAGCCCGCGCGACAAGCAGCCCGCGCCGCCAGTGCGCGGGTCCGCGGTGCTGTAGACCGAGACCGCAAATTGGCGCCCCATCTTCGTGTAGGCCGCCACCAGCAGGGGGTCCTGCTCGGCCGAAGCCTTGGACAGCTCCACGATGCCGAGCTGCATCTCCATGACTTGTCGGCACTCTGCGGTGAACTGCGGCGTCATCGCCACGCGCATCCAGTCCAGGAGACTGCGCTCGAGCGCACCGTACTCGGGCACCTTGCTGGCCTCGAACAGCGCCAGGCTGTCGACGACCTGCTGCACCATGGTCATTTGCTGCGCCGAGGGCGCGGCGGCAAACGGAGCGCCCTTCTGCACCGCCGCGCCGACGGTCTGGGCCAGCCCTGCGAGCGCCAGGAAAGGGCCGCTCGCCTCTTTCGCCGGCTGGCGCGCCAGCCATTTGAGGGCGTCCGAGAGAATCACGGGATTTGTTTGCCTCACAACGTCGCGGCGTATCTCGAGGGTGTTGGGGTCGTACGGGTTTGGGAACCACGTCATGGCGTACCCGTCCCCGCAGGCGGTCCACCCCTCCGGCATCACCGCCGCAGGCAGCCGCAGCGGGTCCACGAGGGCCTGCACGAACAACTCGCTGTCGTACCCGGCGCCGCCGAAGCCCGCTCCGTTGTATGTGCGCACATCCCACGCCACGCCGCGGATGCTCTCGGCGATCTTGTGCGGCCGGCGGGCAGCCTGAGAGTAGGCCAGAGCCTGCACGAGGTCGCAGTTCGGCATGGCGCCAGCAAGCCCCTCGGGCGCCAGCAGCCGGTGGAGCTCTGTGCTGTGCCTGTCCGCGTCGACGGCCTGCGAGAGGTGATACGCGCGCGCGTCCTCCACATACCGCCAGACCGGAAACGCTGCGGCCGGCGCGGTCACGGGCTCCAGGAACAGCAGCAGCGCGCGCACGGCCGCGCCGCCCAGGGCGGGCGGATGCGCGCCGACGGCCGCGCGCGCGGCGCGCAGCAGCACCTCGCACAGCGTGCGCGCGGTGTGCATGGCGGCCTGCGCCGCGTGCTTGACCGGCAGCCGCGTGAGCACGGGCCCGTGCAACTGCAGGAACAGCAGCCGCAGCTGCTGCGACAGGTCCGTCAGAATGGCGCCGTCGAGCTCCGGCGGCGCGCCGCTGCTGCTGAGCAGCAGGTGCTCGTCCACCTGGCGCGCGAGCTCCGCCGCGGCGCTCTGCCACACCTGGATCGCGTCCTCGATGGTTTGCGAGAAGGGCCTCAGGTCCACCCGCAGCCCGTCCGTGCTGATGTCGGGGACAAAAAACACCTGGCCGACCCTCACCGCGCTGCGGACGGGCATGTTGGGGCTCAGCGCTAGCGAGAACCACACCTGGGCGTCGAGCGTGACGCAATCACCCTCCACCGTATTAAGCTTTTGGACGAGCGCGAGTAGGGACGCCGACAGCAGCGGGTGCTCCAAGAGCTCCGCGCCCTGCGGCTGCACGGCCCCATAGTTCTTCCAGCGGCGCCCGAGCCCGCTGGGCTCGGCCGCGAGCGCCTTCAGCAGCAGCGGCCACTGCTGCTGCAGGCGGAGCCACCGCGCGTGCGCGCCGAACAGGACCGTGGCGCCCGCCAAGGACACAGCCACCAGCGCGCCGGCGTTGAGCTCATGCAGCACTTTTGGGCTGATGTCGTCGACGGGCACCTCGTGCTCGGCCGCGAGGTCGGCGAGCGCGCCGCGACTGAGGGCCTCCGGCGCCAGCATCGTGTTCTCACCACCCGCCGCGGCCACGCTGAAGAACTGCACGAGCGGCGGCGCCGCAGGCGCGGGCCCGAGCCACAGCACCAGGGTGCTGACGAGCTTCAGGGAATGCCGCGCTGTACACGGCGCGAGCCTGACGGCAATTGTGTCGCGCAGGAGGCTGTGCAGCGCCTGAAAGTCTGCGCGCTCCGGATTGCCAGTGAGCCTGTCGAAGAGCCCCGCGGGACCCAGCCTCAACGCGTCGAGCGGCGGGACTGGCAGGGGCATGCCAAAAAAAGCGACGAGGCCCCGCTTGACCCTGCGCTCCAATGTTGGGTCCGCGGCGCGCACGCCCTCGAGCAGCCGCGTCTGTGCCTGCGGCACAGACAGGGCTTGCGCGCTGCGCAGCAGCGCGGGGGGCAGCAGGTCCGGCGCCAAGGAGACTGCCGCACTGACAAGCAGGCCCGATAACCCGCCGTAGACCGTCTGCAAGAGGGTTTTGGTGTCTTTTAATAAATTGCGCCGCACGGTGCTATCCGGAGAGCTGAAGAGCTCGACGTTGCGCATAAGCAGCAGCCCCGCGGCTGCGAAGCACGTTCGCAACACCGAGTCATTGTCGGTGAGCCACGTCTGGACGGTGGGGGGTTTCGCCAGCGCGTCTCGCAGCACCGCCATCTGCTCATCGGGAATGCACAGCGCCTCGAAGCCATGGAGCGCGAACACCGCTTTCAGGTGCTCTGGCAGGCGCGCGCGCGCCTCGAGTGCGCGCGAGTCCGGCGGCGGCTGCGCGGGCCTGCCTTCTTCACACGCCCTCACAAAGTCCGAGTGGCACTCGTCGAAGCAGCGCGCGCGCTCGGCCTCGGCCGCGCACGACGCGTTGAGGTCGAGCACGAAGCTGCTGCCCGCGGTGTCCCACGGGACCCCAAAGGCAAACGTGCCGGGCGGGAGGTTGCTCCGGAAGAGTTTGCCGAAATGGCGGCGCTTACTTGCGCGCAGCGCGGGAGTGGCGGCGCTCGCGACGACCAGCGCGCTGATTGCATCCCATTGCGAGTCGACAGTGCTGCCGGCGCGCGCCGCCTTCGCCACCACGAAGCTGAAGGCGTCCTGCTCAATCGCCCAGAGCATAGGCAGGAACGCCGCAGCAAGTTCCCGCACGCCTCTGGGCTCCGAGTCGGGGGCGAACGTCTGCCCGCAGCTCGCTGCGAGCTCGCTGTGCGCTCTGTCCGCCATCGCAAGGTACGCGGGGACCGAGGTGGCGGCATGCGGCGAGCCTAGGATGCGTGCGACGACATCCGGCGCGACTCCGGCGCGCTGCAGCACTTCGTGCGCGCGTGTCGTTGGCGCAGGACCGGCTACGCCGTGCTGCCGGAGCACGTCCCTGCACAGCGGCGTGCTGAAGGCGAGCTCGGGCGGGCCGCGCGCGTGCTCCCACTCCCAGCGCAGCAAGAGGTCCACGTCGGAGCCCCCGCGCAGGACAGAGTCGACGAACCCGACCATCGTCGCCGCGTCGCTGGTGCGGTCTAGACTCTCGGCCGCCGTGCGGTCCAGACTCTCGGCCGCCGTGCGCACTTTCGCCACAGCGCCGTTGGGCGCTGGGTCCAGCATGCGCACGACGTCGGCAACGGTTGCCGGCGCCCCGGGCCACATTGTCTGCGCCTTGGCACAGACGTGGCCGAGGAAATCGTGCTCTTCGACGGCCACGGTCCCCGCGTCCATGCCCGGCGACTGCGCGTGGTAATCCCACAGACAGGCCTCGACAGCGCGGTACTGCGCGCTAAAGTGCGCGACCCAGGGCGCGACTTCGTGCACGCCGGCATGCGTCCAGATGAACCGACGCCGACACACCAGCGCCACGCTGTTGAGCAGCACCGTGTGCGGCGCGCTCTGCGAGGCGCGGCGCAGCGCCTGTTCGTGCAGGTCCGGGGGGTCTTGCGTGTTCGGGCCGTCGAGCGGCTTTGCGGGGTTGACGACGCTCTGCACATCGCCCAAGTTTTGCGCCGCGTCGCGCAAGGGGACCTGCCCCGCTTTGCACGTGGCGGCGCTTGGCGCCGCGTCCGCCGGCGCGGGCCCGCCCGAGCCGCGCCGCGAGAGGTCTGCGAGGCTGTGCAGCCGCTGCGCGATCGTGGACGCGGGGTCGCCGGATTGGAAGACTTGCACGGCAAGCACGGTTCTCGTAAACACATTCTGCGTGAATGCGAGCACCGGTGTGTCGTCGGGCGCCGTCGCAAACAGCAGGGCGTCCACGGCGTCGGCAACCCCCTTCTCATCGAGTGGATCTGCCGCGCTGCCGGTCGCGCGCGCGCACGCGAGCCGGTGCGCGCTAGCGCGGCGCTCGTCCGAGGCGAATACCGGCGTGCAAAACGCGTTAAAGGCGCACAGTGTGTACGCCGCGATTGCAAGCCGCACCAGCTGCGCGCGCACGTGCACAAGCTCCTCGAGCCGGGACACGGCGTCCTTGTGCGTCGCCGCAATGACGGTGCTGACGCCGGCGGCCCCGACCTCCGCTGTGATGGCATTCACGTGCTTGATGGCCTCCGACACAGCGCGCTCGACCACGGCCATGACTTCGGTGGACGACAGCGCGGCCCAGAAGGCGCCCAGCGTCTCGCCCGTCATGTAAAATTCTTGCTTTGGCCACATCGTGCAGAACAGGGTCAGGGCATCGCGCAAGGGCAGTGCCCACGTCTGACTCATCGAGTGCCGCGCGAGCAAGCCTCGCGCGTTGCTCATGCGCAGCGTAAGCTCGGCGCGGGTCTCTTTGTGCGCGTGTCCTGCCGACTTCAGCCGCATGGCGTCGCGATCGCCTGCCCACACTTCCCAGTGCGGCCACCCCGTTGGGTCCCACACTTTATAGTAGTTGAGATCCACCAGCTGGCGCACCAGGACCGCGAAATCGACCTCGTCGCGCGTGCGCTGCGACTGCTTCCAGGCAAATGCCGCACCCCCAGGGCCGCGGTCTTGCTGCCACAGCGCATACATCTTGGCGACCAAGAAGCGCTCGCGCGGGGAGGCCAGCCACGATACAGCGTCGCAGGCCTGCGCCTCGCACGTGCGCGCCCACTGCGCAAAGGCCTCGCCCGCGGCGGCAAAGACCTTTGGCATCACGCCGTTGAACTTGTGCATAACGCGCTTCGCTTCCTCCACGGAATCTTCTTGTCGTGTTTGCCTCGTCATGAGGTGGGTGATGCACTCGATGAAGCGCTTGTCGATCTCCGTCACCAGCGCGTGCAGGCGCAGCGACGTCGATGCGTTGTCGCGCTCAATCAGCTCGTCCGGGGCCCTCATGCTCTGTAGTATCAGCAGTCGGTGGGGCATGTCTCGTGAAAAGGCATCCCAGACGGGGCCCAGGTCGATCGTCGGAGCCCTGCCTGCGGCGCCCCCGGCGGGCGCCGCGAGGGCCTGCAGGCGGGCGTTCACACTCGATATGCGCGGGTTGAGTTTCGAGATGCTGGCGCGCAGCGCCTCGCCGTTGCGGCTCGAGTACGGCACGCGCGCGGCGCGGTGCAGCGGGGGCGCCCGCAGCCACGGCGCCAGCAGCTCCGTCTGCAGCGCGCTCGGCGCCAGCGCCCAGACATCCGCCGCACGCCCTGTCGCGAATACGTCCGCGCGCGCGAGCTCGACCGCCGCGTCCTGCGCGGGGCGCGTGCGTGCAGTCGCTGGGCTCAGCGCGTCGGCGTCCTGCACGGTCCGCGCGACGGACAGATGCAGCAGCGCCTCGCTCATCGCACAGAGCGCCTCGAGACCCCGCACGATCTCCGTGGCTGCGTCGAGCTCGCTCTCTGGTTGATTAAAGTCGCGCACCCGGGACAGCGCGTTGGCCTCGTTCAGCGATTTCCCCAGCAGTGCCGCCACCGCGGACCCGGTCAGTCGCAGGGCCTCCCGGGCCTGCGCGGGCGTATGCTCCGGGGGGCAGATCGCGCGCACGGCGTCCCGCACGTGCAGCGGCAGCGCCGTGTCGCCGAGCAGCGACTGCACAGCCGCGAGCGCCGTGCCAACGACCCCGACCGTGCGGGCCCTCCGCTGCGCGCCCGAGCGCGCGCCGCGCGCGACTTGCTCGCTGTGCCACTTGAGCAAA
>Ga0209702_10008056_pt1 | contig 12520 bp, 11 predicted proteins | sample FRY01_FD_187210 | JGI IMG/M metagenome (GOLD analysis project Ga0209702, IMG submission 187210) | Freshwater microbial communities from Lake Fryxell liftoff mats and glacier meltwater in Antarctica - FRY-01 (SPAdes) (version 2) | ecosystem: Environmental > Aquatic > Freshwater > Ice > Glacier... | reverse complement strand
CAAGTCAGCCGCATCCATGTAGGCCAGAACAGCTTCTTCCGCCGAATGGTGCAGAGGCATCTCATGTTGCCGCCCGTTTTTCTCGGACAATCGCACCCACCATCGGCGGCCGTTCATGTAGACATCATCTACATTCACCGCCACGGCATCACCGATGCGAGCGAACGTGTACAACATCAGCATCACCAGAGCTCCATCACGCAAGCCGCCAATCTTGTCCTCGGGGATTGAATCCAGCAGCCGCCTTGCATCAACTGGTTGCAGCACCGGCGTCCTGACCTTCACGACCACATGCCGAGGCCCTCGAACTGATAAGGCAGGATTCATGCGAAGAATGCCACCCGTCACGAAGAAATCAAAGAGCATGCGAATTGCAGCCAAGTGCTGTTTCACGGTCGGCCGTGAGTAAAGCTCCCCGAGCTGTTCAAGATAGAACGCAATCAGCGTTGCCTCGATTGAAAAGCCACGGCACCACCGTGTGAAGGATTCGTCAATCGGATTTGAAGAATCGACGTCGTGGTATTTCGAGAGCGATCGTGTAATCGTTTGAAATCGTTGATTACGGTCTCGTGCCGGACTCGGATGCTGACGACGTTTTTGAAACTGTCTGCCGCGATAAATACAGTTCCCGGTTGTATCGCAGTTTGTCAGGAAAGCGACGGAGGCGGTCTGTGTCTCGGGGAGTGATACTACGGCGGAAATGGAATACGACGTTGCGAATCTTGTTGACGTCCTCGAAATCGGCATCGACCAGTTCATGCATGGTGTCGAAGATTGGCTGAAATCGTGGCCAATTCGACTCGGAGCAGATCACGCTTTTGTACTGAGCAAAAGTAAAGTCCTCAAGTGCCGTCAGTGGTCGGGCCTTTCCGGCTTCTCTCAGCAGCTTTGCTGCTTTTTGGACAGCAGCAACATGGTTCTTCGCGGTAACGATCGGTGACTCACCGTCGGACAGCCTCGCAATTTCTGCCGCTGCGGCCTCCAGTGGTGCCTGGGATGAATTGGCGAGCACCTCACAAACTTCATTCAATTCCGGGGACGTGTACACCAGGCTGATTAAATCCCTGACTTCATGCTCAACCTCAAACAGCAACACAAACGCTTCGGCAAAGTCATTGAGTCTTCCCATCACATCGGAGATCGACAGGATTCCATGAAGGTGGCAATTTGAACGTTGGCCAGGGTCAGGACGGCACTGTCTTCGTCATCTGTGTCTACGCCGTCATCTGCAGACTTAACACGGGTTGCCCCAGTCTGCATCCAGTGGACGGCGTCGAGATAGTCTTCGCGTTCCTGATCCGATCCACGGGATAACAGGAAGTGGAGAAACAGCTTAAATTTGTGTCGCCATGAGATGCCTGAAACATCGTGGCTGTCAAGCATCCTTTCGACCAGAACGCCGGGGTCTGTGTGATCGTGCTCGTGAATGGGGAAGGCGCGGACCAGATTCGTCGGCACGCGAAGGAATCGTCGCATGATGTCCTGTACTGTTTGAATGGGCACATTTGCTGTCAGCAAGTCCGGCTTGTGCTCAGCAACGATCGCACTCAATGATGCCTGCGGAGACCAGCCTGCTGTTGGCCACACCGACGGCAGTGTGGCCGACAACTACCGCCACGGAATCGCGGACGACCGATTGATCAAAGTGTCGCAGTTTGTCAGGAACTGGCTGTTCGGATCTGCTAAACAAGGCAACTGAGCCTGGAGGTTAGGAACATCCTCTGGCACCGAATCCGAAAGGTTGCCTTTCATTGACTATCAGAGGCGATCGATCATGCGTTGCACATCGGAATTCGATGCTCGGTAACTCACGATGAAGATATCCAGATCCGCCAAGGCAAACATGCAGGCCGCTCGTTCTATCGCCGCCATGATCCAGTCGTTGTCATTTCCAAACACTCCACCGCCCAGCAACGTGAGATACACTTCGCGGTTGCCGGTTCGTTCAGCGTTGAGCAATGCAACATGCAACGAGGCCTCGTAGGCCGCTTCGAGCACAAGGCGGGCAAACGGTTCCCACTGTTTTGAAGATTGCGATGAGTACGTTACCGGCAAGGCTGAGCAGTAGGCTTGACTGACGTTATGCTGACAGTCACCGAGAGTAACTTGAGTATCCCAATGGATGCCAATCTGAAGTCGTTGCCGCAGATCGTCATGCTCAGATTCGCTCATTGCCAACAAGCGGTCGTGGATTTCCCGAAGTCCGTCGTCTGAAGGAAGTGCGTAACCGTTTCGCATGTGCCATAGACGATTGTTCTGATTCCCCAGAGCCGCTCCAATATCCTGCAGACAGTCAATTTGATCCGCAGCCGATTGCCCAACTCTGCCATTTACGGGTGCGAAATAGTTTCGATAAATCGTTCCGGCACCTGCGGCGATCGCACAAGCTGGTCCCTGAGTCCGATCATTTTCATAGATCCCGATACCGTCATCGGGTGTGACAGATGGGCTGACCATCTCCAGCAGATTGAATTGAGCCGCTACCTGAAACAATGCACCGGCGTTTTCTGTCTGCTGATGCAGCGATTGCACATTACCAACGACCTCGGACAGCCGAAGTCGCTTTTTCGTGCCCTCCGTTGTGGCCGGCCGCTTTCGCAGGTCTCGCAGCGAAATCACTTCCAATGTTCCGCAACGTAACACTCGTCCATTCGCCCGCGAGTGTAAGCGATCTCCGTCGACGTCGATCATCGAACGGACTTGATCGGCCGATTGTTCACAAAAGCCAACGAGATCATCGAACCACGTCATGTGCCCTGTTCCCTATCTTATTCCAGCGCCGCACAGAGCTGTCATCAATGATCAGAAAAGAGTGGCATAGAACGCTAACTCCCGATATTTTTCCTGGAGGAAACAGCCCGCTATCGGGAGGCGGCTGATAAGGCAAGAACGAACCGTTCGATGCAGAGCGCACTCTGTCATCCGACCGTGGGAGGAACGGTGGGACTGTAACGGTAAAAGAGTCGGACAGTCCGTGGCATCTCAGATCGTGGCGAAGCACTCTATTTATCGAGCCGAGTCGATTGAGTGTCGGTCCATCTGACACTAAGCTGGCCGCGACGTAAAGGGCGGCAAATGCAGATCCGTAAGGATTGCTTTGCCACGGACACAGGAAGAGCAACCTTTCCTCGCAGAGACGAACGGCTTGTATGAACTTCGAAGAACTGATTGAAACGCTGTCGAAGGGGTCAGCCACAGCGGTCACAACTCTGGAAAGTCTCGTCGCCGAGTTAGAGGCACTCAAAGCGTATCTCTACGTGCAGACACCCGTTGAGCAGGCACTTCGGACCGAGATCGACAAAAATCTCAAGCAACCCCGAGTCATCTTTGTCTGCGGCTCCAGCGGTGACGGAAAATCCGAGCTGTTTCGCCGCATTCACGCAGACTATTCAACCAAAGTCAGATTCCATCTGGATGTAACTCATAGCTTTGACCTGCAGAAGGACGCCATCCAGACACTGGACGATCAATTTCTGGCGTTCAAAGCAGGAAACCAATCGCTAGTCGTCGGGATCAACATCGGCATGTTGGGAAACTATGCCGCAAATGGCAACTTGATACATTCGGACATCAACTCTGCCATCGGCGACTACTTGGAAAGAGGGGAACCCGATCATCCAAAGTGTTCATTCATCGGTTTTCGGATTTAGCCGAAGTTCCAGATCATCCCTGACGTTCGAAGCCACGGGAGCAAATGCATGCTCGGCCGGGTGATCTGCCTCTTCTTGCCGCAGCCAACTTCAAAGCCGAAGAACAAATCGTTAGACTCTCCGGCATGACGTCTTCTTCCAACAACGCCAGTACTTCTTCTTTTGATGAGCTTTGCACGGCCTTGAGTCGAGAGTTTCCAGCGATTGAGGCTGCGCGGCGGGAATCGCGACAGACTGAAAACAAAATCCGGAGTGCACTTTCTGCCGTCAAGGTTCCGCCCGACATCGTCTTTGGCTCGTTGGCTCGACTTGAATGGACATCAGGCAGCGATGTTGATTGGACATTGTTAGTCGATGGACCGTCTGATCCGGAACACTTTGCGTTGGCTCGTGACATCGAGAAGGGATTTGGACTGTTCTAATGAGAATTGGATTCTCCACCGGTGCTTTGGCGTTATCCGACTTTCACAATGGCTTCGCCATGAATCAGGCTGCCGGATTGAATGCCGTTGAGCTGTCGGCATTGCGTGAGACCGAAGTGGCTGACCTGATTGCAGCACTGGATGAACTGCCGTTCCAGGGGATGGACTATGTTTCTTTTCATGCACCAAGCAGCCTTCACCGAGTTTCTGAGCGGGAGTTAGTCCAACAGTTGCAGCCGGTGTTTGAGCGAGGCTGGCCGGTCATTGTTCATCCTGACATCATGACGGATCTGGATCTTTGGGCGAGTCTTGGCGATCGCATCCTTGTGGAAAATATGGATCAGCGAAAACCCATCGGCAGAAACACTCGGGAACTCAGGCAGATTTTTTCTCGGCTTCCTGACGCACGGTTTTGTTTCGACATCGCCCATGCACGTCAGGTCGATCCAACGATGAGCATCGCGGTAGAGATCCTGATCGAGTTCGGCGATCGCCTTGCCGAGCTGCACATCAGCGAAGTGGATGCCGCCAGCCGCCATGTTTCCATCAGTCAGTTGGCGATGAGATCGTACCAGCGGATCTCGTCACTGATTCCCGCTCAGATTCCGATCATCATCGAATCCATGATTGGCGAGGATGAAATCCTGAATGAGGTTGAGGCCGTCCGGACCAGCCTCGGAGTTTCAGCCATACCAGCAGTCGAAGTGAAATGATTGATTCGTGGATCGGGCACGACTGCAAGGGCAGTAAATTCGAAGTTGATATCCCTTACTGCAAATTCTTAGCAACTATGAAACTTCGTATCTCACAGGCGAGCTGCTGATTGAGTCGGTTTTGTGAACCGATCGTCACATCAACCCGAGGAAATCTAGGCCATGGCTATACCAAATGGCAGTCCTCTGCCAAACCGTGCCCCACATCGACAACCCGGCAAAAACTCTGCACACTAAGTGAATTCGAATAATGGCGATTCCTGACTTTCAAGCAATCATGCTTCCACTGCTCAAGGTTCTTTCTTCCGGCGACGAGTGGTCGATGAATGATGCAATTAAGTACCTTGAAGACGACTTTCAGCTCACCCCAGCTGAGCGGGCGGAAATGCAGCCAAGCGGTACGCTCAGGTTATTCCAGAATCGCGCTCATTGGGCAAAATTCCATTTGAAGAAGGCCGGGCTGATCGAGAATCCTCGTCGAGGCGTCGTCAGTCTCAGCGAGAGTGGCCGCGCTGTTCTGATGAAGTCGCCGGAGCGCGTAGACATTTCTTACCTCAGGCAGTTTATCTCATATCAGGAGTTCAGAGGCCAGGAATCAGAACCCGAAGAATTCGTCGCATCGGATGTCGAAGAGCTGCCTTTGGCCCCGCCCTATGATCAACTGTTCGACAACTTCGCCAAAGCCAATCGGATACTGGATCGCTTTGCCGAGGTTTTGCAAAGGCTTCATTGCGATGCCGATCAGCAGAACGAACGAATCAGTGTGGGCCTTCAGCGAGGGAGTGGACAACGTGTGCGGCTCCGTCTGATATACGCGAAATGGGCCGTGTTCGGATACCGCGTGGTCCGAGGTCTCGGTGCTTACCAGGTCGTAATGCCGCAACATTCCGAACTTACTAAACTGCTTGAGAATCCATTCGAGTTTGCAGAATCAATAAATGACGAGAGATACGTCTTGGGCTGGCTTCCTGAATCCACGTTGCAGGATGATGCTGGGGCTCTGTGGACGACGGTGCTGCAATCCATAGACGCGATTCAAGAGCAGTTTGCACATTGGACATCGAGCCCCTACGCAGGCACCAATCGTCCAGAACTATACTCAATCATCTTGAATTCGGATGAGCGAATTGACGTTCTGCAAACGGTAGCTGATGAAATAGCGAATGACGATGAGGAAAACTCGCCTGAATATTGGCTAATCGCCCCTGGACAAGGAGCCAAATTCTGGACAGGATGGCAAACAGAAAGTGTTATCGACATCGGCTGGGAAGACGTGGGCAGCCTTGATGAGTTTGAATCGAAGGAGGATTTGATAGCCGCTGTTGAAACTGCATACCCGGATGAGGGAGCAAAAAGTGTAGGTCGGATGTTGTGGACCTTCGCTAACCTGATCAAGCCGGGGGATATCGTCTTTGTCAAACGCGGACGGCTCAACATTGTCGGATGGGGCATTGTGAAGTCGGATTATCGCTTCTCATCTTCACGCACTCCACATCCGCATTTGCGGTCGGTGATCTGGAAAAGCACCACCGAAATACCACTCCCGGACGACATGCTGTTAGCCATACAGACTCTTACGTCGATGTCGGACAAAGCTGAGTTCCTGGAGGTCATGGCAAATCACTATGGCGAGATTCCGGGAATCGAAGCGGGCAGTAGTGTTGCCGAAGCAGAAGGTAGCCAGCAGTATTGGTGGCTCAACGCCAACCCCGCAATCTGGGATCCGTCTCAGATGGCAATCGGTTACGAGGAATCGTACTCCCCGTACAACGAACGCGGGGCGGCTCGTCGGCAACCCCAGGCATTTCAGGCCGCAATGACCGGAGATTCTATCCTCATCTATATTACATCCCCCAATAAGTATTTGTGGGGACAAGCAACGGTCACTGCGAGCTTACACGACACAAACAATCAGGAACTCCGTTTTCGAATCGACGAAGCCTTCACTAATCGCGTCTCGCTCGAGCAAATGAAGGCAGAACCGTCTCTTGCGCTTTGCGTTCCGTTGATTCAGCCGCAAGGCTCTTTGTTTCCATTGGCGGTCGAGGAGCACGCAACTTTGAGTCGAATGGCTCATCCGGAAAATGGCACTCCAACAGAGACAGGACGTAAATACAGCCGGGCCGATGCAATGGACGGTCTGTTCATGCTGGAAGAAAAGCTGGACAGGATTGTTGGGCTGCTTCGCCGGAAGCGAAACATTATCCTTCAAGGGGCACCGGGGACCGGGAAGACATTTGTCGCACGGCGAATCGCCTACCTTCTAATGGAGGAAGCGGACGCTTTACGAGCACCGATGGTGCAGTTTCACCAGTCGACAACATACGAAGACTTTATTCAGGGCTACCGCCCTGATGGCAAGGGTGGCTTTGTCCTGAAGAACGGTACATTTCACGAATTCTGCAGGAAAGCATTGCTTTCCCCGGACAAACCATTTGTATTCATCATCGACGAAATCAATCGAGGTAATCTGTCAAAGGTGTTCGGCGAGTTGATGATGCTGATCGAATCAGACAAACGTCATCCGCAGTTCGCCGTGCCGCTTAGCTACGCAACGACATCAGATGACACGTTTTTCGTGCCGCCGAACGTGTATCTGATCGGCACCATGAATTCGGCAGACCGTTCTCTGTCACTGGTCGATTTCGCGCTACGCCGACGCTTTGCTTTCATCGAACTCGATCCAGGCTTTGATTCAGGACGGTTCGCATCCGTTCTGATCGCCAAAGGAGTCGATGAAGACGTGATCAGTCAAATTCGCGCACGCATGACAAAGCTCAACGAATTGATTCGTCAGGACAGCAACAACCTGGGGCGTGGCTACTGCATCGGACATAGTTTTTTCGTACCCGACAGCATGGGTATCTCTAACGATTGGCTGACCGACATCATCGAGTATGAAATTGTTCCACTTGTCGAAGAGTATTGGGTCGATGACGAGAAAAAACGAAACCAAGCGTTGAGCATTTTGAGAGGTCAATGATGCAGAAGCCGCCCCCGATTCCAGTGGCCAATCTGTATTACCTACTCGCATATGCATGGGACGAGTTCGCCACCGGCGATGAAGTCGATCTGGCTACCGTCACATTTCATGACATCCACGACTTGCTTGCCTGGGTTCTCTCACGAGGGATTCGTCGGTTGGGATCAGTCGGAATGGACAAGTCCTACGTCGGTACGGTTGAGGAAATCCCGCGTTTAAGAGGCCGCCTTCTTTTAGCTGACAGCTACCGACGGATGACGCAGAGATCCGGAAGGATTGTCTGTGCATTTGATGAGTTGAGTGCCGACACGGTCCCCAATCAGATTCTCCGCGCAACCTGCGATCGACTTCTTCAATCGGATGATGTTGCGTCAGCGATACGCTCCGAGATTCGCCATGCTCAACGACTGCTGAACGATATCACCGCGATCAATCTCACGAGCCACATTTTTCACAAAGTTCAGCTTCATCGCAACAACAGGCACTATCGGCTGCTTCTACATGTTTGCCGAATGCTCCATGAGTCTTGGCTGCCAGAAGAAGCGTCAGGAGCACAGCGATTTCGCGACATCCTGACTGACGAGACTCGGATGCCGAAGCTGTTTGAGAAATTTGTTCTGAACTTCGCAAAACGACACGTGGCAGACACTCGGATCTACTCAGAACGGATCCGATGGCACGGAATCGTACATGATGATGAAGTGGCTGAGTTGCTGCCAACAATGTTGACGGACGTGACCCTCGAGTCCTCAACTCGAAAGACGATTCTCGATTGCAAGTTCTACAGAGATGCATTCGTAACGCGACATGGCATCCAACGCCTGCATTCCCCCCATCTCTACCAGATAAATGCCTATCTCCCGAATAAATCACGAAAAAGCGGCTGGGAAAACGTCAATGGGATTCTCCTTTATCCCGCAGTTGCCCATTACTTCAATTATCAGTTTCAGCTTCTTGGGCACGATGTTCGGATTTGTAGTATCGACCTCGATCTTCCCTGGAACGAAATTGAGGCCCGTTTAATCCAAATCCTTTCGGCTAAAGACTGCGAGTGAGGCATGGTTCAGCTTGCTCGCTTTCTTCAGGACGAATGCATCGCACGAACACCGAAGGGCTGGACGTGTTCGGTGGAGGCGTGGGTTTTGGAGGGGGGGTGAGAAGCTGCTGGGTTATGCGCCACAGGCGGATATATTGTGGGCTTCGAATGATGGGCGGTTTCGGTTGTGGAATGAGTTCGAAGTGAGTCGCGATGAGCAATCTGTTCGAACTAAAAATGCTGCTTGGGCAGTTCGCTCACTTAATCCAACGCTATTCCGAAGGACGTTTACCGTATGGCATTTGACAAGTGGCTGTCCCAACTACGCGACGTCAATCCAAGCGGTGAGGCTCCTCATAAACCGCTATTGTTGCTGACGATTCTGAAAGCGGCGGAGCGAGATGGGGATTTGCCAGAGAGTCTCTTACTGTCGCCGGAGCTGGCTTATCAGTTCAAGCTGTTCGAACACGTCGTGGCGCATCGGCGGAAGCAGAAGCTGGATATTCGGATGCCTTTTCATCATCTGAGGTCATCCGGTGTTTGGACGCCTCTGGACAAGCACGGTGAACCGTCGACGCATCGTTCGGTAACGACGTCTGTGAGGCTCGATCCGGATTTTCGTGCGGCCTGTCTGGACGCCGAATTTCGACAACGGGCCTCGGCGGTTCTGATTGAGACGTACTTCCGGCCGGAAGAACAGATTGCTCTGCGAGAAATGATGGGACTGCCTGCCGATGTGGTGATCCCGGAATCCGAAGACGAAGATGAGCAAACGCCCGAGCAGGAAGCTCGTACGGAAGGACGCACCGCCCGGTTCCGACTGGACGTTGTCCCAGCCTACAACTACACCTGCGCACTAACCGGATATCGGATCATTACAGTGGATCGTGGCACGATCGTTGACGCGGCTCATATCGCTCCGTTTCGAAGCTCCAAGAACAACGACGTCCGAAACGGACTGGCACTTTGCAAGAACGCTCACTGGCTGTTCGATGCCGGGCTTTGGTCGCTGGATGATGATTACCGCGTGATCGTGGCCGACTCGGCGTTTGATGAGGATTCGCCGGATCAGACGCCGCTGAAACAGATGGTTGGTCGGAAGATCTCGTTGCCGCGAGATGAGAAATATTGGCCCTTGCCTGTCAATCTGGCGGCGCATCGGAAACTGCATCGGTTGGCGTGATGACTGTTTTCAGTGTTCAGTGTTCAGGGAATCGCAGAACGCAAATGCCGGTCGGTGGAAATGACCATGTAGGTTGGACATTCTTGTCCGACTTGCGTTTGTCAGGAGTGCGACGGGCAGGGATGCCCATCCTACATTTGGGCAAGAACTTACGAACGACGATTTGAGGAGGCCGCTTCCACGTCGCTCTCATGTTCGTTGAGCGACACTCCCAGCGTTTGCTTCAACACGTTTCCCGTGAGCACAACACAGGTGCTGGATTTCGAAAGTCGGCCAGCGATCATGGCGCGGCCTTCCCATGTGGAGGTGTTGCTGCGGCGCCAGTTGACGGTGCGGAGCTTTTTGAGTTTCGCTGGCCAGGTCTTCGGGAATTCGGCGAGCAATGATCGGCCAAGTCGCGCGAGCCCCGCTAAGGCGATGCCGTGGGCGCAGACGAACTCAGTTCGGTAATCGGCGGGCGGAATCTTTTCGGCACATGCCGCTTGCCAGTCGGGCATGTTCGCTGCAACGGTGTTCCAAAACTGGACGGCAGTTCCCCCACGTTCTTCGACGGAAAATTGCTTCCGATCGCCAAGCAGTTGGATGTTGGCCTGATGAATTGCACTGAAGGTGAATAGGTTGCGAGAACGGTTGGATAATGCGGTCTTCGTCATCTCGACTCGCCCGGTGAAGACCCCGACCTCGTCAATTGTCTGCCGAGTGATTGCCATCCAATCGCCTCGGTCGTCGAGGATCGACCGCTTGGCGTGACTTCTGACGTGGCGGGACGTTGAGTTCATATCGCCCAACTGTGCAAGTTGGGCTGAATCGCACTGGGTGTGAAATTCGACTGAGATATGACTGGTACGCGGAATATCTCCGGCAAGCGCTGCGATCGTGTCGTGCCCGGCGAGGACGGTCCATTCGATGTCGTCGAACAGATCCAGGTAGACCAAGTCGAAATGTCCTTTCGACTTCGTCGTGCTCAAGCTATCACAGGTTCCCAATACGATCGGCGGAAGTGTGATCGACCGGAACTCGCCAGCATCGAGTTGCAAACCGAGGCCTAACGCACGGCGGCTGATTTTTTGCGTGCCGCTTTGGCTGTCGCTGAACGTCCATTTCTTCAACTCCGCAACATCCACAGCCGTGTGATAAACCGGATGGCCGAGCTGTACTCCGGAGAACGCCAGAAGTTTTCCGGTTGGCGTTCTGGCGAACATGTTGGCAGTTATTCCAATTGCGGATGGGCAGGAAATTAAACGAGTGCGAGGTCGGAGACCAGCACACAACCAAGGAACCCTCAGTGTCCGTCGAAATCTCGTTGAGCATTGCATCGTACAATACCATTGCGGAAGAGCCCAGGCGACGGTGGTGAATTCGCGGGGCGAAGGAGGTTCTGCGGTAGGTCCTCCTTGCCGAGGAGGACTTTCGAGCGGAGCTCGAACCTGAGTGCATGGGCGAATGCGTGACAGGTTGCGAGGAAAGATTGGGACCGACATTGGCGGATGGGGTTGCACACAGGTCGCGACAAGTCGCGAAATCCTTTCCGGCAGAAAGGACCTACAGAAACCAAGCACTAGCCCCTCACCCTAGCGGCCTGTTGATCCAGGCTCAATGGAACTCATTCACGTTTGACCCGACTCGAAGAGGAGGCGGAGGCACCTCCTCTTCGAGTCGGGTCAAACGACTAAATCAACATCCCGCCTGCGATCTCCAATTACTTTGGTTTGCGTTAACGAGTTGGGAAGTTATAAATCACTTCCCGTGAATAACAGCAATCACTCTTTTCGCAACGCGCCGAGACCACTCCCAATGCAGGAATCAGCCTTCAAACAACGCGGAATGGCTCAAACCGTGAAAGCGGTCTGTGAGGAAATCCGCCGCCTTTACCAATGGGATCAGGTGCCGTGGGTGATTGGCTACAGCGGCGGTAAAGATTCGAGTGCCGTCCTGCAACTGGTTTGGCTGGCCTTGAAGGAACTGCCGCCGGAGAAACGAACCAAGCCGGTGCATGTGATCAGCACGGATACGTTGGTCGAACAGCCTGTCGTGGCGGCTTGGGTGGATGCGTCGCATGCCAGAATGCGGCAGGCCGCTGCAGAACAGCAGATGCCGATCACCCCGCATAAACTGACGCCAGATGTGAAGGATACGTTCTGGGTGAATTTGATCGGTCGCGGTTATCCGGCGCCTCGAAAACTGTTTCGCTGGTGTACCAGCCGCATGAAGATCAATCCCAGTAACACGTTCATTCGCAACGTCGTTCGCGAGAGCGGTGAAGCCATGCTGGTGCTGGGGACGCGTAAGGCCGAAAGTCAGCGTCGTGGCGGAGCAATGCAGAGTCACGAAGACTGGAGTCGCGAGAATGTGCTGAAGGACGCTCGCCTAACGCCCAACGCCAGTTTGCCGAATTCGCTGGTCTACACGCCGGTCGAAGACTGGACGAATGATGATGTCTGGTTGTTTCTGATGCAGGTCAAAAATCCGTGGGGTCATACGAACAAGTCTCTGCTGGGTATGTATCAGGGGGCTTCGACGGACGGCGAGTGTC
>Ga0209702_10008053_pt1 | contig 12524 bp, 8 predicted proteins | sample FRY01_FD_187210 | JGI IMG/M metagenome (GOLD analysis project Ga0209702, IMG submission 187210) | Freshwater microbial communities from Lake Fryxell liftoff mats and glacier meltwater in Antarctica - FRY-01 (SPAdes) (version 2) | ecosystem: Environmental > Aquatic > Freshwater > Ice > Glacier... | reverse complement strand
CTACGTTGTTTCTGACTGAGTCATTTTATTAATTTCCCATTTCAAATGTTTGGCTGTATTGATATGTTTGCATTTACCTTTATAGTTATATTGCCCTCCACATTCGCACTGAATTATTTCCGCCTGTTTAATCTTCGTCGATTCCTTCTTTTCGCCCGCGACTTCCTTTTTTAAGTTAATTTTTTCCGCCTGTTTAATCTTCGTCGATTCCTTTTTTTCTACCGCAATATCTTCCTTCGTATCAGTATACCAATATCGTATGGAATCTTCATATACAAAATCAGTCTGACTTATAAATGAATCCTTAATTTTTTTATCGCATAACTCGAATGTCTGTGTCGTTATAGAGTTGCGAATACAATAGGTATCAATATAATGACGCAATAAAGTCATATCCTTCATACCCTTTGAATCAGTCCCATAGTCCTGTCGCAATAACTGTATCTTCGGTTGATTATTATACTGGATTGTTACCGCTTCTAATTTCTTATTTTCAATAAGTCTTTTATCTCGAATCCAATAGTTTATATCGTCGAGTTCATTCTGCGTATAATCTTCGTCGCATAACTCGTCACGCATAAACCTAAATTTCTGAATACGTAGGTTTGTTTCGGCTACCCCCAATTTGATTGTGATTGGTTCATTTACGCGTCCCTGCTTATAATCGAGTCCAATCTGTTTGAATGCATACCGTATACCCTGTTTTAAATTATTTTCGATTAAATAACTCGATTCGCTGGTTGCAATATAATTATAGAGTGTTGTAACTTTTACGGTTTCGAAAATGGCTTTAATCTTTGGAATGAGACTTTTCTTGATTGTTACGATATTGCCGTCGTTTATATACAACTCAGTAATATAGTCGGGTATTATACTATTCGAATTAACTACAACGTAATCCTCTGATATTAAATCAAATATTTTAAATGATACATACAACCCATATATGAACTTAATAAACTTCATTGTGTCATTGGTAGTAACGCTTAAATTTACATATTCCTCGAGTGATACATTTTTATCGATAAATGCTATATCGAACATTTGATATATAAGTTCGCGCACTTCATAATACTTGATTTGATTTGCTTTTTGGAATGTCGAACGGAAATGCTGTGTATCATTTCTTATGTAGTCTATATCAATTGGATTCTGCATTTGTTCGCCTCGGACTTCCGTCATAACTAACTCCCATATCGTTTCAATTGGTGTTGGTTGTGGTAAGAGTGATAATTTTAATGCGGAATAATTAAATTTAGCCTGTGAATGCAATGCCCTGCTTATCCCGTAATACAACAAACCAAATGTTTTTTTTATATCTAAATTTCGATCGTTCGTATCTTTCACTTTCGGAATCTCTTTTAGATATACCGCGTCCATAAATGCCTGTTTTTCCAATTCGTCACTTATAAATGTTACTATAGGTATTGTATCTATTTCCTCGTCTAAATAAATGTCTGCGGTTATGCTATTAAAATATTCACATTTCATATTAATACAACCCCATTCATATGCTTTGGTAAATAAATGATACGCAAACATTTTAGATTGGAAGATTTCCGCATATATTTTCATATCGTTCAATCTGCTTGATAGTGGACTATTTTTATTCGGATTATTATATTTTTGAATTATATGCTGTTCCCATAAAAATACCGCTGCCGTATTGTTTGCATTGCTGCGGGTCATTGTGTTAAAATTATCGATTCGCGTTATCGACGTTTCATTTACAACCGCCTTTTGAAATGTAAATAGTTCATTTCTCGTAATCGATACTACAATTTCGTTCGATATTGTCCCTCGAATGCGAAACAACATTTGCGCTTGCTGCTGCGAATCCGCAGATAATGATTCGACGAATGAATAATGCCTATGAAAGTAATTTTGATTGTTGAATGAAATACCCGTTTGTATTGTTGGCGTATATATCACGCAGTCATAAGTTTCCCATAAATTTGTATTTTGACACACTTGACGCTTTAAATTTATGTCTGCAATTGTATTAATTGAATTATCGAAGGCGCCTTTTGCTGATATAATCAGAATTCTCCTATTCAATTGTAATGCTTCTATTGCGCTCTGCAATTCAATTGTGAGTTTGGTGTTACCCGTGCTAATACTTATTTTTTTCCCGTTTCGAATATCTGCGATTAACGATATAAATGACTTGGATTCGTTCATAATAATCACTGTATGATTCGATTGTATATACCCAATTAATTGGTATACCTTGAATGTCTTATTGGTCTGTTCGCATATTAAATCCATATGCTTCTCTTCAAAATCTGCGTCGTAGAACTTGCATACATTGGTGCGCATTAAATTGAATAAATATCTTTGCGAGTCTTTCAATCCTTCATTTGTAGCCTTCATTGCATTGTATGTTCGTTTAAATATATTAACAATTTCGTCACATATTAAATGAGTTGAATCATACTTATCGAATTTATTCAAACTATCGTAACAACAAACAAATATTCGGGTATTATTACTTGGCTTTGCGAGTTTATAATTTTGTAATATATCAGTATCATATCCCCATTCTACAAGTGAGTTATATGCGTTATCATATATTTTATCTGCAATACTCATTAAGTCTGTAACAATAGTAATTTTGCTGGTCGGACTTGATTCCAAGATAAATTTTAAGTCTGGTAGTAATACGTGGTATGTTTTACCTGCTCCGACGGGTGCGGTTACATATGTATCAATAATACAATCGCGCTTTACTTCGGTCAGACTTTGAATTTTGATAGGTTTATATTTTGCTGGAAATATGCATTCCGTATGTGTTATATGGTCGAATGCTAACGAATGTTGATTGTCGCTTTGAATTATATACTTTGTTTTCTTTGTTATATCATTAATGGACTTCTGAATGTTATAATCTATGCATAACATATGTTTATTGTTTACGTATAATGAATTTGTAACAACGCCGTCTAATAGATATTGTAAGTTATATGCATTTTTAACTCTTGACTTCTCGGTGATTAATATATGCGTGTTCGAGTTCAATCCGCATTTCCTATAAATGAATTCCAATGTTTCATTGTCATATACAAATTCGCATTGTAACAAACTTGGATTCTTATATAATACTCGAACAAGTTCAATATTTTTATTATTGAAATCGCGGGTGTCGTATATTCCTACTCGACTCTCATTCAGATATTGCTGTATATACGGTTCGTTTATTATATCGTCGATACTGTTACCGCTGATTACATATACGGCTATAATAGAATGTAGATTGCGTTTCCAAGATTTTGTATCGATATAATCAGTTGGCTCTATATGTGCTATAAATTTTTCCAATGTTTTTATTTTATCAATACTATACGTCACATTATAGTTCGATTTTATTATACGTTGTTTTTTAATAGGTATTATTGTTTTTAATACAACCTCCAATCGCACACATTTCTTGTCGATATATGTAATGAAATCGGCTGGAGTTATATCTTCGTTGTTTTCAATAAATCCTATGTTATTTTTTGTTTGCGTATTCTGAATGATTTGAATTTGATTACCAACTTTTTCGACTGCGTATAACCTATCTTTACGTATTGTTACAACCCCGTTCGAATCGGTGGATTGTTCCTTTGACTGGTGTAGCGTTCGAAATATGCGTAATATGCTGTATACTGCAGTATCAATATGTGAACTGTTTGGTTTACCGAGTTGTTTAAATTCATTTACTATCTGGCTGGCTTGTAGGTATGTTTCGGTATAAACATTGAATATTATATGAACCGACTTATAGGTTGTATTTAATGACATTGTATGTTGTCCATTCAATAGACTAATATGAATTCTATAAGTTACTTCAATCGGCGCATTGTAGTCGACTCGAATAAATACTATGAAATCATTAATAAGTTGTATAATTTCTTCGTAGGTTATCGAACATTTATCTAAGTCCATAAATAATCGTCTCGAATGCCCGTCGCCGACTGTTTCATATAAATGTTGATTGTTATTGCGCAAATTCGTTATTTGATTTTGTTCAATCATTGTATAGGTTTTACTCTTGAGTTGCTTACGTAAGTAAATGATTCCATTTGTAAATTTAATATCTGATATTCTTTCAATGTGTTTGAATCGGAAGGCTTTTGTTTCTATCATTTTCTGCTAATATTATATATATATATTATAATTATGACTCTATATCAATTTTATATATCTATATTATTACTAATATATAAAATACTACCTTAAATCGTTTTTTGTGTTGAATTTAAAAAAAAATATATTCAATTTTGCGAACTACGTTCCTAAAAGAAGGCTCGGAAACTGGTTTCTGATAAACTTATACTTTGCAAGCGTTAAACCATACTCGGAATTCATTTTGTATTAATGTGGACGGAATATATTCGCCGTGTATGTTCCTCGTATAATGTTTTTCACTGTAATAATCTTCTGCTGTTGGTGAATATTCATATTTATCTGTCTTATCGATACGGTCGTGCAATTTCAATAAGTAAGGTAGTGCAGAATCGAAATGATAATTATCATATTCACTTTCAAGTTCTTCATACATATTATCATACTTGCTAACGAATATTAATTTTTTTAACGGTCTTAACCCTGATAAATATTCACGTGCTTCTTCTTCAGTCGAATCGTAAAATTGTTGGTGTTCTAATTGGTGTCGTGCGAAATGATATAGAAGTTGCGACTGCTTTGCATATTTTGGTGTCTTACAAGTGTAAATATATTGCATTTGAATCTGGTGGTCAGTATATCCAGTAAAATCGATCGTTGGTTTATTTAAATTTGTCATAACTGCATTAATTGCTTTCATAAATTTCCCTCTTCTATGATAATACCTACGTTGGTGGTCTGCTTGTGTATTTTCTCCGCCCCTGTCCCGTATATAATATTCTTCCTCCTTGTATTCTCTGCGCAATTCTGCTTCGAATTTATTTTGTTCGGTTTTTGTATTGAAACGTTTTGGAAATCGTTTTATATGTTCGCTCACTAATTCATTAATTTGACTATTGAATGTTTGACTATTAAATGTCATTATGGTGTCGTAATTCTTTCTATTATAACCTATTATTATATTTATATCAATTATCTATTAATAAAAATATATTCAATTTTATTCCATTATATTCCATTATATTCCATTTTAATCCATTTTTATCCATTTTTATCCATTTTTATCCATTTTTATCCATTTTAATCCATTATATTCCATTTTAATCCATTTTAATAAGATTTTATACGACATTATAAGATTTTACTTTTACCTAAATTTGAAATTTTATCATTTAATATTAACCTATCGTAATCTGTTTTGATTCGAATATAATAATCATATAGTTGTATATCTGTCATTTTTGTATGTTGTTCCGCTCGTAAGTCGTTTGGATATTTTTTTAATCTCATACGAATTGCATTTATAAACCTACCGCGTTTATCATATGATTTCTTCAATACTGCATCCCTGTGAATTTTTATTTTATCGGGGTCGGTTGGTGTGTTTTCGAATTTAAATCCTTTCTTTCTACCGCTACCTTTTGGATTTCTAATTTTTATTACTTCGCTCATATTTTATATTATAGTATAGTATTATATAATTATGTCTCTAAATCATTTTCAATTTCAATTTTGTAGAACTAACAATTTACAACTGATAATTGCGTATATTTTGTGATTTCATTAAATTCATTTGCGTAAACGTGTATGACGGAACTATTTGCAGTATGCTTGTAAATTAAAATCATATTGAAATGTTGTTGTATACGTTCTATATCGATTCTACCAACGTGTAGTTTGTTTGTGATTCTTATTTGACTACAATCTGAAATGAATTCATAAAAATATCCTTTCTTATCTATTGCTTTGTTAATGCATTCCATAATATGCAACCGTTCAGTTTCTTCAATCCAATATTTGAATGAAACTTCTAAGCCGTTATTTGTCCGAATGCATATATAATTTCCATTGTCAGACAAGTCAGATTCAAATCCGTCAGATTCTTGTGGTTCGTTTTGCGGTTCGTCTTGCGGCTCACATTGCGGTTCGTCTTGCGGCTCACATTGCGGCTCACATTGCGGTTCGTCTTGCGGCTCGCATTGCGGTTCGTCTTGCGGCTCACATTGCGGTTCGTCTTGCGGCTCACATTGCGGTTCGTCTTGCGGTTCTTTTAAATTCTCAGAAATCGAACATTGTTTTATTTTCGAATTCCGTTTCATTTTTTTTTTCGATATATGTAAATTGGGTTTACCAACGGTTTCGATTGGTGCTTGCATTGTTGCTTCAAATATGATATAATCAAATTGAGAGTTTAATTTATTACCGTCCAACATATCGCCGACAAATTCTATATTCGAATTGCTAATTTCGGTTTTAAAGTGCAATAATAAGAACGGTCGAATTGTTATAAAGTATGTTGTCTTCATATCGCGAATTTTTTGTTCAATATCGTCGTTTTTATTTTTTTTGTCGATTCGCGCAAATATGTTTCGAACGTCGTATAACAATTCGGATTTGACGTTGTAGTTATCTAATGATTCAATAACACATTCACATTCTGAAACATTCGGGTCGGATTGTTCTATAAAGTTGTCGATAAATAATTGCAGTGCTTTATCTATTGCGTCCTCGTTTGTTATTTTACATTGTTTGTCTTCTTTACGTAACGAATGAATATGGTCTATATTCCATTTTAAATCGTGGTAATGTTCATTCCCGTTCGAATCTACGAATACTAAACATTTTTGTCGTTTGGTATTCGTATACATATATTCCATAAAATCATATAATTTATTGTAATTCTCTGGGTCTTTTTCTCTCGTGCTAATCAAATTCCAAGGCGTTCCTTTCATTTTTTCGCTCTTAATTGCTGTAGAAATTGTCGTAAAATTCGGTAGTTTAACTTGTCGCATTGTCATTGTTATTTAGTGTATATATATATATGTATAATTATATTATTATGTCTCTAAATCAATTTTACGCAATCATAATTTTTTTTTTGTGATTCGATTCATAAAATTCGTCATTAAATTTTCGATTAAATTTTGTCTTTGTCTTTAAATCAGAAACTACGTTTCCGAGCCTTGAATTATACCGCCGATCGAACGCCGTAGCCTTTGTGCTGAATAATTTATATTTTATTGGTTTTGATATAAAGCCTCTTGGATTTTTATGTGTGGAGTTTTTTCTATAATTTATTCGAAATTTATTTGTTTTATTTTTCATTTCTACAACTGGTTCTACGACTGGTTCTACGACTGATTCTACTTGCGGTTCTACAAATGAATCTACGACTGATTCTACTTGCGGTTCTACAACTGGTTCTACGACTGGTTCTACTTGCGGTTCTACAACTGGTTCTATTTGCGGTTCTACAAATGAATCTACGACTGATTCTACTTGCGGTTCTACAACTGGTTCTACGACTGGTTCTACGACTGATTCTACTTGCGGTTCTACAAATGAATCTACGACTGATTCTACGACTGATTCTACTTGCGGTTCTACAACTGGTTCTATTTGCGGTTCTACGACTGATTCTACGACTGATTCTACGACTGATTCTACAACCGAATCTACTTGCGGGTCTTCTTCGCAACCGTCGAGTATTGTTATGGTGGAAGCGTCATAACATTTAAATTTACGTTTATGGTGTCTATCTAAATTAAGTTTTCGGTCGAATTTCTTGGAACAAAATCTACAATTATATACTTTCATTTTTTTGTTTTATATATAATATTTGTTTTTTATTTTTTGAGTAATTTGTAATTTATTCGAATAAAATTTAAATTTTTAATTTACCGTTTATGTGTTTTAATAATTGTATAAATTGTGCCGAATTTGAGTAATTATTTCTAAACCTTAATGTTTTGACTCATTTTTTTATTTTGAGTCAGTAAAAAGGATTTAAAAATGAGTTACTCGTTTTTTGTATAAATAATACCATTAAATGGCAATTGTATATAACACAAATAAAACCGTTATATACAAAATTTACTGTTTAGATTCGTCATTTATGTATGTGTATATAGGAAGTTCTACTAATATTGAACAACGAGTAATCTCACATAGATATTCTTGCTATAACGTAAATAATAGGAAATACAATTATGGTTTATATAAAACTATACGAGCAAATGGCGGGTTCGATAATTTTGCTATAATCGTATTGGAAATATTTCCTTGTGGAAATAAACGAGAATTACTAATGAGAGAACAATTCCACATAGACAATACTATTAATACAATGAATTCAAATAATTCGTATGGAGCGAATTCTGTTTATACTGTTTATACCTGCGAACATTGTAATAAACAATTTGATAGGAAACTAAATCTTGAGCGACATTCCAATCGAAAATTTAAATGTAATAATAGGAAACCTGTGGTTAATAACGATAATGTGAAACCTGTTTATACCTGCGAACATTGTAATAAACAATTTGATAGGAAACTAAATCTTGAGCGACATTCCAATCGAAAATTTAAATGTAATAATAGGAAACCTGTTGTTAATAATACGAAACCTGTTGTTAATAACGATAAAGTGAAACCCGTTTATACCTGTGAACATTGTAATAAACAATTTGATAGGAAACTAAATTTTGAGCGACATTTAAATCGAAAATTTAATTGTGTATGATTAAAATATACCAAGATTTCGAATTCTTTGTTCTTGAATAGAATTAATTTCGGGTATTGGCAAATTAATACAATGATTATTATCTACTCGTTTTAATAGAGTCCTTGGTATGTCATAAACGCTATTATATTTGTCTCGGTGTTTTAAATATATTTCTCGAATATGAAACTCCGTTGTAAAGTTATCTGGTTTGATAAAATAATATAGGTCGTTACTACCTGCTGCATTTTTGAACTGGAATAAGAATATTTGACGTGTATTCGGTATAATTTTTTCTATACCAATAATCGCATTCGGATAATCTTCGAACTTATCATAGTTACTTTTTAGTTCATAGGTTGACTGTGAAATGACTCCATAATAATCTGCGTGAGAATATGGATTGCTACACATTTGAATCATATCATTCTGAAAAAATATATTTATTAAATTCAATACAATATACTCCTGTTCTTTCCCATATTTTAGGTTCTTCGCAATGAGTCTTTTTTTAGTTTCATTAAAATAATGCTTATCATATATCGTTTTGATTTGAGTTTTATCTGGATTTAATATAGATTCGAGTAGCGAATAATCGTATTTACCTTGTAGAATAGTTTGTAATTTTGTATTTGGTTTGTTACGTAGTTTGCTATTGGATAAATATACATTAATATTTTGTTTGGTATTAATTATCTCGTGTTCGGTTGTATTAAAAATTATGTAGAATTGTGTTGGTTTTGCGGGTGTTTTTGCTTTTATTTGAACATTATTGCTAATATCAGTCATTATGCGCTATACTACTACACATATAAAATAAAAATCGATATAAATACAACCCCGATACTCAAGGGCTTCCGCCCTTCGAGAACCCGAATAAAGAAGGTTCGGAAACTGGTTTCTGATAATAAGAGTATAATTTAGTTTTTTAAACCTTGTTATATAATATATATGTATTTTATGAACTTTAGAATGAAAGAATTCGTCGCTATCAATCTTAAAAAAATGGTATTGAATGAGTTGAAAGGACGGGTTAAAATAATCGAATAATTCAGAAACCAGTTTCCGAACCTTCTTTTTAAAATGATATAATAATAAAAGAACGGACTACAAGCCGAATTATATTTATGGTAACAATTATGTAATATATTTTATGTATACGACTGCATAATATGTATTGAAAAATAAAAGTGATTTTGTCAGTAATAGAATCGTAGGGTATTGTATGCGCAGATTAAGAATTTTGAAAAAAAAGTAGCGTTCCGGTATTTTTAGTTAATTTTTAGTTAATTTTAAAAGTAGCGTTGTAAACGATCGGTTGGATAGTTCTGTTAATTTCGGTTGATTAAAAAAAAGACGATATTTTTAACAAAGCCAGCGGTTTCAAATATATTATTAATAGGGTGGAGATAAAAATTCTCTGATTATGTAAAAAATATCGTCTTTTTGGTTAGAACTGTTATTTTGAGTAAATTATTGAAATAGGTTAGAACTGTTATTTTCGAACAATTTGGAAAGTAGCGTTGTAAATTTGAAATAGGTTAGAACTGTTATTTTGAGTCAATTATAAAAGTAGCGTTTATAAATGATTGATTGAAATTGATATTGTCGAACATACATAAAATAGATTATCGGATTGCATTGTATTGAATAAAAACAAATAGAATTATATAGGAGGTCGGAGAACATTGAATATTCAATATCTGATAAAAACACTTGTTCGTTATCAGAGAAATAGATTGACAGGTATCAGAGAAATGGAATTTAAATGTATTCTGGAGAACATTCAATGAATATATCAGTAAAAACATAGATTATATGAGAATTGTATATTCACAGTAAAAACGCTTGTCCGTTATCTGAGAAAACACTTGTCCGTTATCTGACAAACAAATAATAAATGTTATATAACTCATTTATGGAGAATATTCAATAAAAATCACAGATTGAAATCAATCTACAGAAACGGGTATTGTGGTCAAATCTAAATAGTTCCACAAAAGACGTTTCTATAGAGATTGTATTTCATACAAGTTATAACAAACGAATGTATAAAAAAGGTGTATTATTGACGTATAATCTATTATACTACGGTTTTATTCTCGTATTCTATAAAATAGTATGTATGAAAAAGTGTATTTTATCCAAGTTACAAAGAAACAATGTAGAAAACAATGTGTTTTGACGTATTTTCCAAAGTAGTATGCAGAAAATTGATTCGGATATATTTAGGAATTAATATAACGGTATACAATATAACACATATTTAGGAAGAATGAACGACTTACAAAAATTAGAACACAAACAAGAGGTAGAGCGCACGCGTGCAGCGAGATTCTACGACAACAACAAGGAACGCGTGAACGAGGAGCGTAGACAAAAATACAAAGACAAGCAGGCGGCTATAGCACAACAAGCAGCCGCAGCAGAACAAGAAAGAATGAAGATTCCAATAAAATCAGTAAAAGGTAAAAAGATTGTTATCAATCCAAGCATAATCGAAGTCAAACCAACAGTTTCAAAGAACGGCAAACTTGCAGTCATAATTAGCGATAACAATGTAAATAAGAAATATCTGACATACTTCGAAAATACTGATAAATATAAGGCGAATTCGAAATTGAAATATATCGGTGACATAAAACGAGTAATATCGCTCATACCAGCGATCGAGTTACAGACAGCGGTTAAAACGAATAAAATACAGGAATTAATTAGTAACTCCAAATATGCAAATAACACGAGGGTAAATATGGCGAAGATTGTTCTCACTGCGTTATCAGGGTTAAATAATGAATTAACTAAAACAGTGTTTGATAAGTATAATGTATATATAGAATCATTACAAAGGAACGTTGCGAATGATTTGAATGATAAACAACAAAATGATACCGTAATGACATTTAAGACATATTTGGATAAGGTGAGAACAGAATTCGGTAATAATCATAAAATGACTATTATAGCAACATTATACGATGAAGTTACCGCAAGGGACGATTTCCAATTGAAATTGGTCGAAAAGACTCCAAATAAGAACGATTTAACGGAGAACTATCTTGTTCTCAGCAAGACACAATATAGAGTGATTATTACACAACATAAGACAGATAGCACAAACGGAGCGATTAACCAATTACTGAGTAAAGAACTGACTGCACTACTGAAAAAATATATAATGTGTAATGATATACAGGTAGGACAATATTTGTTCGGGAATGAGCAGTTGAGTGGGTATATTTCATATAACAATAAGAAGATTGGAGTTGACGGTGGGGTAAATCTATTCAGGCATATGAAGATAACTGAGATGCATAATGACAGCACGGTATCAAGCGCGGATATGATTGCAAAAACAAAGAAAATGGGTCACACTGCAACAATCCAATTAAGTTATGTAAGACAACAGGGAGAACAGTTATAGAGCAAAATAAAACGAATAATTAATAATATCTCACAGCATATATTATTAACGAATGGAGTGGTAAAATAAATAATAAATAATAATGGACAGCGTAGTAGCGGTTGGTCTTCCGTCAAGCGAAGCGACATAAATCGGTGCGTTAGACGAATTCACATATGCAGTCATTTTTTTAGTGTATGATACGAATATTGACAGCATAATAGCAGTCTTCCGTCAAGCGAAGCGACATAGATTATTTTGCGTTAGACGAATTCAAGTATGTAGTCATTTTTTTAGTGTATGATACGAATATTGACAGCATAATAGCAGTCTTCCGTCAAGCGAAGCGACATAGATTATTTTGCGTTAGACGAATTCAAGTATGTAGTCATTTTTTTAGTGTATGATACGAATATTGACAGCATAATAGCAGTCTTCCGTCAAGCGAAGCGACATAGATTATTTTGCGTTAGACGAATTCAAGTATGTAGTCATTTTTTTAGTGTATGATAC
>Ga0209702_10008050_pt1 | contig 12526 bp, 4 predicted proteins | sample FRY01_FD_187210 | JGI IMG/M metagenome (GOLD analysis project Ga0209702, IMG submission 187210) | Freshwater microbial communities from Lake Fryxell liftoff mats and glacier meltwater in Antarctica - FRY-01 (SPAdes) (version 2) | ecosystem: Environmental > Aquatic > Freshwater > Ice > Glacier... | reverse complement strand
GACCCCGATCCGTTCCGACCTGTTCGGAACCGAACGGCTGGAACACCACGCCGAAACCTTGGCTGCCGCACAGCGCGTCACAAACCGGGTGACCACAGACTGGGGGGTCACAGACTGGGGGGGCACAGACTGGGGGGGCACGCACCGAAGGAACAGGGTGCCGAGCCTGCATAGGCGCCTGCGCGACAACGTGCAGGTTCTTCTGGGTGCCTACCGTGACAATGCCGAAGTGGTGCGGCTGGGGCAAACGGTTGCCCCCGCGGCCGAATGGCTGCTGGACAACTTTCACCTTGTGGAATTGCAACTGCGCGCGATCACCGAAGACCTGCCGCCCGGATTCTATCGGCAGTTGCCGAAACTGGTGGACGGCCATCTGGCCGGCTATCCACGGGTTTTTTCGCTGGCATGGGCCTATGTGGCCCACACGGACAGCCTGATCGCGGGCCCTGTCCTGCGCAGGTTTGTCCAAGCGTATCAGCGGGTGACGCCGATGCAGATCGGCGAACTCTGGGCCGTGGCCATCACGCTGCGCATCGTGCTGGTCGAAAACATGCGACGTCTGGCGGTGCAGATCGTCGAGGCGCAACATCAGCGGGCTGCGGCGGATGCGCTGGTGGATTCGGTGACAGGCTCTGCAGCGCTTGCCTTGCATCTGGCGGTGGCAGAGTTTGACAAGGCAGACCTGAACGAGGTCTTTGCAGCCCAGATCGCGCGTCGCCTGCGCGGATTCGATCCGGTGGACACGCCGCTGCACGGCTGGCTCGACGCCCGGTTGCGCCGTCAGGGGGCAGACCTGGAAGACATGGTGGCGAGGGTGCTGCAGCGGCAGGGCGCCTCGAATGTCACGATGCGGAATATCGTCACCTCCATGCGCATCATCTCGGAACTCGACTGGGCCGATTTCTTTGAAGATGTCAGCCTGATCGACGCAAGACTGCGCGCACATCCCGACTTTGCCGCAATGGATTTCGCCACCCGCAACGCTTACCGCACCGCGATTGAGAACCTCGCCCGTGGGTCGCCGTGCGACGAACTGGCGGTGACCGATGCGGTCCTGCGGATCGCAGCGTCGGGCGACACGGCCAGCCGCCGCGATCCGGGGCATTGGCTGCTTGGACGTGGCAGACCGGCGGTCGAGGAAGCGATAGGTTATAAACCGCCTTTGGGCAGCCAAGCCTTCCGGTTGATGTCGCGGCTGGGTTTGCCCGGGTATCTGCTGGCGATTGCGGTCTTGACCGGGCTTGTGGTCTGGGCCGCGCTTGCAGCATTCGATGTGGCAGGGTGGGCGGTGGTGCCGCTGGCCCTTCTGGCGCTGTTGCCTGCCAGCGAAACTGCGACGGCTTTGGCCAACAACACGGTCACCCGCAGCTTGGTCCCGCGCCCGCTGCCCGGTATGCAGCTTTCGGCGGGGGTATCACCGGATTTGCGCACCCTGGTGGCGGTGCCGGTTCTGCTGACCAGCGAACAGGCGCTGCTGGACCAGATCGAACAGCTTGAAGTGCATCATCTGGCCAGCGTCATCGGGGCTGTGCACTTTGCCTTGCTGTCGGACGGGGCGGATGCGGATGAAGAGGCAACGGCTCAGGACGCGCATCTGACGGCTGTGGCCGAACAGGCAATCGCCGATCTGAACAACCGTTATCCAATGGAAAACGGACCGAGGTTCCTGTTCTTGCGCCGTCGCCGGTTGTGGAATCCGTCCGAAGGCAAGTGGATGGGGTGGGAACGCAAGCGCGGCAAGTTGCACGAGTTGAACCGCCTGTTGCGCGGCGCCCTGGACACCAGCTTTGAGATCACCCAAGGCAGCGTGCCGCAGGATGTGCGGTTTGTGATCACACTTGACGCCGACACGCGCCTGCCGCGCGATACGGTTCGCGCACTGATTGGCAAAATGGCGCATCCGTTGAACCGGGCGCAGTTTGATCGTGATGCGGGCCGGGTGGTAGAAGGTTACAGCATCTTGCAACCTCGCGTCACCCCGGCCCTACCGGTCGGGGCGGACGGGTCGATCTATCAGCGGGTCTATTCCAGCGCTGGCGGGATCGAGCCCTATGCCGCCGCCATTTCTGACGTGTATCAGGATCTGTTTGGTGAAGGGTCCTTCACCGGCAAGGGCATTTATGACATCGATGCGTTCGAGGCCGCTCTTGCCGGCCGAGTGTCAGAAAACGTCATGCTCAGTCACGACCTGTTCGAGGGTGTCTTTGCCCGCGCGGCGCTCGCCTCGGATGTCGAGGTGATCGAAGATTTCCCGGCGCGCATGGATGTGGCTTCAAAACGCCAGCACCGCTGGGCACGGGGCGATTGGCAGCTGCTGCCTTGGGTGATCGGGGACCGGGATATTCCGGCGGTGGGCCGTTGGAAGATGGTCGACAATCTGCGGCGGTCGCTTGTGGCACCCGGCACGATCGGTGCGCTTTTGGCCGGGTGGTTGATGCCGGTCCCGCTGGCCGTGGGGTGGACAGTCGGGGTGCTGGTCATGCTGGCCCTGCCGCGTTTGTTGGGCCTGCCCCATGTGGTGGTGCCGCGCCGCCGGGGTGTCAGCCTTTCTGCGCATTTCCGGGCGCTGGGGCAGGATGCGCTGATCGCTTGCGCGCAGGTCGGGCTGAACATCGTGTTTCTGGCGGATCAGGCGTGGCAAATGGGCGATGCGATCCTGCGCACCTTCTGGCGATTGTACGTATCGCGAAAGCATCTGCTGGAATGGGTAACGGCGGCGCAGGCAAGTGCCGCGCGCAGGCGTGGTCTGGTCGGGTATTACCGCGAAATGGCAGGCGGGGTCGGGCTTGGGCTGGGCACTGTGGGACTTGCCTATGGATTGAACCCGGCGGTCTGGCCGGTGCTGGTGCCGTTTGCGGTGATCTGGGGCGCGGCTCCGGGGATCGCGTGGCGCATCAGCCAGCCAACCAAGTCTGCCGGTGCTATCCGGATTTCGGGAGCGCAAGACCTCGCATTCCGGGCGATTGCGAGGCGAACGTGGCGATTCTTCGAGACCTTCGTGACCGAAGCAGAAAACTATCTGCCGCCCGACAATTTTCAGGAAACTCCCCAACCTGCCATCGCGCACCGGACGTCACCCACCAATATCGGGCTCTATCTGCTGTCCACGGTCGCGGCGCGGGACTTGGGTTGGCTGGCCGAATCTGACGCCCTGACACGGCTGGAACAGACGCTGGACCGGATGAGCCGGATGCAGCGGTTTCGTGGGCATTTCTACAATTGGTACGACACGACCGACCTGCGCGTGCTGGACCCGGCCTATGTATCATCAGTGGACAGCGGCAATCTGGCGGGGCATTTGCTGTGCGTGGCGCAGGCCTGTCGCGAGTGGGCACACGAACACAGCGACGATTTGACGATGTTCGACGGGTTGCGCGATGCGGCCGACATCGCACAGTCGTGCCTTGCCGATGCAGGGCCGAAATATCCGGCGCTTGGCGCATTGCAAGCGGCAATCGGTGCGCACGACGGGGTGGGAATTGCAGATCTTGCGCACGCCGCCGATGCCGAATGTCGCGCGGCAAACCCCGAGGCCGCCTATTGGACCGGAGCCATCCTTCAGCGGATCGCCGCAGCGCCCGCACCGCAGGATCGCCGCGCGCGTTGGGCGGCGGTGGCTGCCGTTGCCGACCGATTTGCGATGGACATGGACTTTGCCTTTCTGCTCGATCCCGACAAGGAGCTGCTGTCCATCGGCTTTTCGGTTTCAACCAACACGATCGACCAGAACTGTTATGACCTTCTTGCCTCCGAAGCACGGCTGGCCAGCCTGTTTGCCATCGCCAAAAAAGACGTCCGCACCCGGCACTGGTTTCGGTTGGGCCGGTCCGCCACGCCTGTGGGCACCGGGGCTGCCCTGATTTCCTGGTCGGGTTCGATGTTCGAATATCTGATGCCATCGCTGGTCATTCGTGCGCCGGACGGATCGGTGCTTGCGAAAACCAATGCGGTGATCGTGGCAAAGCAGCAAGCGCACGGTCAGGCGTTGGGCATCCCGTGGGGCATCTCGGAATCCTCCTATAATGCCCGCGATCTGGAGATGACCTATCAGTATTCCAACTTTGGCGTGCCGGGTCTGGGTTTGAAGCGCGGCCTGGCGCAAAATCGGGTCATCGCACCCTATGCCACGGGCCTTGCAGCCATGGTGGACCCGGTGGCAGCCTTGGCAAACTATGCGCGGCTGGCAGACCTGGGGGCCGAGGGGCGTTATGGTTTCTACGAGGCTATCGATTTTACCGCCGACCGGGTGCCGCAGGGGAAAAACCACGTCATCGTCCGCAGCTTCATGGCGCATCACCAGGGCATGACCATCACGGCCATCGCGAACGTGGTGCAGGGCGGCCTGTTGCGCAGGCGGTTTCATGCGGTGCCGATGATCCAGGCTGTGGACCTGCTGCTGCAAGAGCGTGTGCCCCGTGATGTCGCAACCGCCCAACCCCGCGCGACCGAAGTGTCGGTCACCGCTGCCGTTCCGGCCGATACGCCAAAGGTCCGCCGGTTTGACGACCCCGGCACCGAAACACCAACCGGACACTTGCTGTCGAACGGGCATTACGGCGTCATGGTGACACCCACCGGTGCAGGATACAGCCGCTGGCGCGATCTGGCGGTCACCCGCTGGCGGGGCGATGCCACAGGGGATGCACTGGGGTCGTTCATCTATCTGCGCGATGTGCGCGGCGACGAAAGCTGGTCTGCCACCGTGCAACCCATGCAAGCCAGCGGGCAGCAAGAGGCGGTCTTCTGCGAACATCAGGCGTCGTTCACCCACCGTGCAAAGACGCTGACCACCACGACCGAAATCGTGGTGTCTGCCGAAGACGACGCCGAGGCGCGACGGGTAACCCTGACCAACATCGGACGGCGCGACCGCGAGATTGATGTGACGTCCTACGTCGAACTGGTGCTTGCCCGGCAATCGGCCGATCTGGCGCATCCCGCGTTTTCCAAACTGTTCGTTGTAACGGACTATCTGCCCGAACTGGACGTGCTGATGGCCACCCGCCGCCGCCGCACCCCGGATGAGCCCGAGGTGTGGGCGGCCCATATCGCCGTTGTCGAGGGGCGAGAGACGACCGCGATGCAATACGAAACCGATCGGGCGCGGTTCATCGGACGCGGACGGAATTTGGGCGATCCGGCAATGGCCAAGGCTCCGCTTTCGGGCACCACGGGCACGGTTCTGGATCCGATCTTTTCAATCCGCCGCCGTGTTCTGGTGCCGCCGGGCGGCCGGGTGCGGGTGACGTTCTGGACGCTCGTGGCGGACACGCCCACGGCGCTGCTGGAACTGGTGGACCGCCACCGCGATCCCTCGGCCTTTGACCGGGCCACCACGCTCGCCTGGACCCACACACAGGTGCAGTTGCGCCACCTTGGCCTGTCCAACGCCGAGTCCACCGATCTGCAACGGCTGGCCGGGGCAATGCTGCGGTCGGACCCGCGCCTTCGCGTCGCCTCGGGCCGGATCATCGCGGGGGCCGGGCCGCAGTCGGGCCTGTGGCCCTTCGGGATTTCGGGCGATCTGCCGATAGTTCTGCTGCTGATAGATGATGCGGGCGATCTGGGGCGCGTGCGCGAAATCCTGCAAGCCCATGAATACTGGCGGGCGCGACAGTTCCCGGTAGACCTTGTGGTTCTGAACGAACGATCGTCGTCCTATGCGCAGGATTTGCAGATCGGCATCGAAGCGGCCGTGCGCACGGCGCAAAGTAAACCGCGCACCGCCGGGGCGGCGCAGGGCGCGATCCACGCGCTGCGCACCGACCTGATAACCCCTGGCGCGCGCACGCTGCTGCTGTCGGTTGCTCGCGTGGTTCTTGTCGCAAGCCGGGGCGACATCGGGCACCAACTGGACATCCTGCCCGAACATGCGCGGGAATCTGTTCCGCTTCGGATACCGATTTCGGGCGCTGCGGACACCGGCCCGACGCCCGTGCTGGAGTTCTTCAATGGCACGGGCGGGTTCGATGCCGATGGGCGCGAATATGTGACGGTCCTGCGCGATGGCGCGACCACACCCGCGCCTTGGATCAACGTGGTGGCCAACCCGTCCTTCGGCTTTATCACGTCAGCCGAAGGCAGCGGCGCGGTCTGGGCCGAAAACAGCCGCGAGAATCAGTTGACGCCCTGGTCGAACGATCCGGTCACCGACGCACCGGGCGAAGCGGTCTATCTGCGCGATCTGGACAGCGGAGCGGTGTGGACGCCGACTGCCCTGCCGATGCGCGGGCGCGGCACCTATGTGGCGCGGCATGGCTTCGGCTACAGCCGGTTCGAACATGCGGCCCACGGCATCGAGGTTCGGATGGTGCAGACCGTGCCGCTGGACGATCCGTTGCGCATCACACGCCTGACGCTGCACAATCGGTCCGACCGAGTCCGCCATCTGTCGGTCACCTCTTATGCGGAATGGGTGATGGGCACCTCGCGCAGCGCCACGGCGGCATATCTGACCACCGAGCGGGACCGCGACACCGGGGCGCTGATGGCGCGCAACCCTTACGGCATGGCGTTTCCGGGACGGGTCGCCTTTCTGGACATCGGCGCGCAAGTCGATGGGTTCACATGCGACCGGGCCGAAGTGTTGGGGCCGGGCGGCAGTCTGGCCGATCCGCGCGGGCTGCGTGGGCAAGCGCTGTCGGGGCGCGTGGGTGCGGGGATCGACCCCTGTGCCGCTGTGCAACGCATGGTGACACTGCAACCGGGACAAACGGTCGAATTGCGTCTGTTGATGGGACAGGCCACCCAGATCGAGGGCGCGCGCGACCTGATCCACCGTTACCGCGCTGCCGATCTGGACGCCCTTCAAGCGGGGGTTGCCGCGCATTGGGACGGCATTCTGGGAGCGGTTCAGGTGAAAACACCGGAACGGTCGATGGACATTCTGCTGAACGGCTGGCTGCTGTATCAGACGCTGGCTTGCCGGATCTGGGCGCGGGCCGGGTTTTACCAGGCAAGCGGCGCTTACGGCTTTCGCGATCAGTTGCAAGACGGAATGGCGTTGACCTTTAGTCGCCCGGACATGACGCGCGAACACCTGTTGCGTGCGGCGGCGCGGCAGTTTCCCGAAGGCGACGTGCAGCACTGGTGGCTGCCCCATTCCGGTCAGGGCGTGCGGACGCGGATTTCGGATGATCGGGTGTGGCTGGGATACGGCGTCGCGCGCTATGTGGCGGTGACAGGGGATGCGGCGATCCTTGATGAACAGGTGCCGTTTCTGGAAGGCCCGCCCGTACCACCCGGAGAGCATGATGCCTTTTTCCAACCCGAGGTGTCGGACCGGACTGCAAGCCTGTTCGAACATTGCGCGCTGGGGATTGATCAGGCGATCGACCTGACCGGGACCAACGGTATGCCATTGATCGGGACTGGCGACTGGAACGACGGGATGAACCGGGTAGGCGAAGGCGGCCAAGGCACAAGCGTCTGGCTGGGTTGGTTGTTGATCGCCACGATCCGGATGCTGACCCCGCTGGCAGAAATGCGCGACCCCGCCCGCGCAGCACGCTGGCAGGCGCATGCCGAAACGGTGCATGCGGCGATCGAAGCCAAGGGTTGGGACGGCGCGTGGTATCGGCGCGGGACGTTCGATGACGGTTCGTTGCTGGGGTCTGCGACGTCCGAGGAATGCCGGATCGACAGTATTGCACAGTCGTGGTCGGTACTGTCGGGGGCTGCAGACCCTGCCCGTTCCGAACAAGCGATGGCGTCTGTGGACCAACACCTGATCCGGCATGACCCGGGGCTCGCGCTGCTGTTCACGCCGCCGTTCGACTGCACACCGCTGGACCCCGGTTATATCAAGGGCTATCCACCAGGTTTGCGCGAAAACGGCGGGCAATACAGCCATGCGGCGATGTGGGCGGTTCTGGCCCATGCGCGGCTTGGTCACGGCGACAAGGCGGCGGCGCTGTTCGCGCTTTTGAACCCGATCAACCATGCGCGCACTGCGGCAGAGGCAGATCGCTACAAGGCCGAACCCTATGTGATCGCGGCTGATGTCTATTCCATCGCCCCGCATGAAGGACGCGGGGGCTGGTCGTGGTACACCGGGTCAGCGGGATGGATGTACCGTGCGGGCATCGAAGGGATTATCGGGCTCACCCGCGAAGGCGACACGCTGATCCTTGACCCATGCCTGCCAACGGACTGGCCCGGCGTTTCGGTTACGGTGCAGCATGGGGGCACGACGGTGCACATCGAGGTGGTGAACCATGAAAGCCGCGAAAACGGGATTACCGGGGCCATGGTGGATGGCATCGCCATCGCGCATGAAAAGGGGCCGTTCCGGCTGCCTTTGCACTCCGGGAAAATGCAGGTCCGCCTCACCCTCGGGATAGCACCCGATGACGCCAACCGACCCTCGTAAATCTGGCCGGGGCTGACTTGGCCGGGGCTGGTCTGGCCGGGGCTGACTTGGCCGGGGCTGGTCTGGCCGGGGCTGGTCTGGCCGGGGCTGACTTGGCAGGGGCTGACTTGGCCGGGGCTGCAAAGAAAGTCCATTCGGCTCGGAACCAAACACGGATACCTGCGTTTTCTCGGTGACGGTAACAGCATCCCTGTCCAGTTTCCGTCGCGATGTCAGAGCTCCCTCACTGATATCATGGCCGAGGTGGCATCCCCCGCCTCGGCCTTTTTTTACCTGAACCGGAAACTCCGCGCCTTGACGCCGGACGTGCCGAACAGCCAGAATCCCGACCTTCGGGCAAAGAATGATAGCGCCAGAAACGGGCTACGCGGGCCGACCCCACGGGCGACCCGCCCGACCTGTCAGCCCGATTGCGCCTTGGTCCAGATCACCGCCTCCTGCAGGACTTTTCGCAGAGCGCTGTCGAACCCGCTGACAATGGGAAGACTATCGTTCGTTGCTACCGCGGCTGTCGATGCAAACCGGCGCGTAGCGACGATCTGGCGGTCCGACTCGCGGATCAGGGTCATCATGACGGTCACCTTGACGGTTATCGCATCCAGCCCCGGACCGCTCGGTTCGGCCTGAAACTCTTGCAACTCGGTCATCAGGGTATAGTCGGGCATCAGCCCCGCGCCGTCACGGCCAACCAGCCGAAAGCCACCCGCATTCTGGAACGACGCGACCAACAGGGTCTGCATCAGAGCAGGCGCCGCGTCCGACCAGCGGCTATCGGGCAGATACTGCGCCTGAAACGGAATAGGTTTGATCAGGATGCGGTCGGTGGCCAGCACACCCGCAGAGGTGGGCAATTCCACCACCAGGTGCCGCTTGTTCGCAGCCTGCGCCTTTTCGAAAACCGCGGGCGACAGGGTGTAGGCGTCCAGCTTGGTTGTTGCGTCGGACACGGCGCCAAGAGCCCCGCATCCCGACAAAAGTGCAAGCGACATCATGGCGATACGAAGTGTTGGCATCAACATCATTTCCTGTAAGCCGGGGTTTGGGTGCCCAGAAAGAAACGTCCGGGGTCGTTACTGATGCGGGTGGTCAGTGCGCCGATGCTGGCAACCAGACCGCGGGCCTCCGATGCAAGGGCGGTGAACTGCGGCAAGCCATTTTGGGTGAAATTCTCCAACCCGGCGGCAGATCGCCTCACGTCCTCCACGGCGGTCTTCAAGGTTGCAACAAGACCGGGAAGCTCGTTGCCGATCGCATCGTTGCCAGTTGCAAACGCCGCTTCCGCTTCTTTCAAAGCGGCATCAGCGCGAGCGGTAACTGTTTCAACCGACGTGGTGAGCTTTGCAACCAGTTCGGGAAGCTCATTGCCAACCACCTCGTTGCCAGTTTTGAAAGCCGATTGAACCTCGATCAGGGCAGCATCGGCGCGGGAAAGTGTCGCTTGCGCCGAGGCCATCATAGTTTCGGTGCGGGTTGCCATGGTGTCAATTCGGGCGGTTGCCGTCTCGACGTTCTTCAGGATCGCGGCAATGGCAGCCCCATTTTCAGGCGTGGTAAAGCCCCGGATGTCGCGCATCAACGAAATCGCCTCGGCCAGCAGATCCGGCGCATCGGTGATCAGCCCTTGAACCAACGACGGTTTCGATCTGATCACCGGCACACCACCCAGTTCGCCCGCAACCAGAGGCTCGGCAGTGGCGCTGCCGCCTTCAAGCCCAACGTAGGAAACTCCGGTCACTCCCTGCGACGAAAGGGTGGCGGTGGTATCGACGCGGATGGGGGTATTCGCAGAAATCTCTATCCGCACGCGCACCAGCGACGGGTCATCCTGGTCAAGCGCGATGGTCAGAACCTTGCCCACATCAATGCCGTTGTATTGTACGGAACTGGCCACGCCCAAGCCTGCGACGCTGTCAAATCGAATGTCGTATTGTGCATAGGTTTTGTCAATCTGCACCTTGGCAAGCCAAAGAATGAACCCCAAGGCCGCGAGAACGCTGAGAAGGGTGAAGATTCCGACCAGAACATAGCGCGCACGCGTCTCCATCAGGGCACCTATTCGATCGGTTGTGCGGCATGGGCACGGGGGCCGTGGAAATAGCTGTGAACCCAAGGGTGTTCTACCAGCAGCAATTCGGCCATCGTCCCGGTCACCAGAACTTTCTTGTCGGCCAGCACAGCGATCCGGTCGCAGGTCGCATGCAGCGTGTCGAGGTCATGGGTGACGAGGAACACGGTCAATCCCATCGCCTCTTGCATCGAGGTGATCAGCGCATCGAACTCGGACGCGCCAATCGGGTCGAGCCCCGCAGTAGGTTCGTCAAGAAACACGATGGTCGGGTCAAGCGCCAGCGCCCTGGCGAGGCCCGCACGTTTGCGCATACCGCCTGATAGTTCTGACGGATACAAGTCACCGGCACGCGGTTGCAGACCCACCATTGCAATGCGCAGATCGGCGAGTGCCGTGCGCGTCGCGGCGTCGATTGAAAGTTTCTCGCGCATCGGGGCTTCGACATTCTCGCGCACCGTCAGCGAAGAAAACAGTGCTCCGTCCTGAAACATCACGCCCCAGCGGTCTTCGACCGCGTGGCGGGCCTGCGGCGTTGCCGTCATCATGTTGGTGCCCAGCACCGTCACCTGACCTTCTGCGGGGCGTTGCAGGCCGACAATGCTGCGCAACAACAGCGACTTCCCGCTGCCGGATGCCCCGACCACGCCCAGCACCTCGCCGCGCCGAACGTCAAGATCCAGCCCCTGATGAACGACCGTCTTGCCAAAGCGGTTCGTCAGGTTGCGCACGCTGATGATCGGGTCTTCGGTCATCACACTCCCCACACTGAGAAAAAGATCGAAAACAGCGCATCCGCCACGATCACGAAAAAGATCGCCATCACCACGGATTGCGATGTGCGGCTGCCCAGAGATTCCGTGTTTCCCTTCACCTGCATCCCCTGATGGCACCCCACCACACCGATGATCAGGGCAAAGAACGGTGCCTTCGACAGCCCGACCAACAGATGAGATACGTCCGTGTTGACCAGAAGCTGCGTGCGAAACTGTCCCGGCGAGATGCCCAGATCCACCCATGCCATCAACCCGCCGCCACACAAACCGGCCATGTTGGCAATAAACCCAAGCACCGGCAGCATGATCACCAGCGCCAGAACGCGCGGCACCACCAGAAGTTCGATCGGATCCAGACCCAGCACCCGCATCGCGTCGATCTCCTCGCGCATCTTCATCGACCCGATGGACGCGGTGAACGCCGAGGCTGACCGCCCCGCCACGATGATTGCCGTCAACAGGATGCCCAACTCGCGCAGGATCGAAATCGCGATCAGATCGACGACAAACACCTCGGCCCCGAACTGTTCCAGTTGCATGGCCCCCTGAAACGCCAGCACGATCCCGATCAGGAACCCCATCAACGCCACGATGGGCACGGCGTTGATCCCGGCTTGATGCATGTGATGGACCACCGCCGTCAGACGCAACCGCCCCGGATGCAGCAGCGTGTAGCCCAGCTTCGCGATTACCAGCCCCAGAAACCCGATACTGCCGGCAACCTTGGCGCCAACCCCGCTGACGCCCGCGCCCAGATGGGCCAGTTCATCGGCCGCATCTGTGTGCACGCGACGTTTGAAGGGCTTTCTGGTCGGCGGCAGCGCGTCGGATACTGTCCGCAACAGCAAGGTCTGCGCGGGATTTGCGCCGGTAATCTCGACCGCGTCACCCGTTCCCGTATGTTTGGTCCGAAACGTCAAAAGCAGCCAGGCGCCTGCCGTATCCAGCGCCGTCACACCCGACAGATCAATCTTGGCAGGCGAATTCGCCGCGCCGATGGTCGCCCGGACCTTCGCCAGGTTGGTCAAGGTGACCTGCCCTGTCAGCGCCAGCGGCGGCTCGGCTCGGCCCTGTGCGTCAGCCTCCAATCCCGATACCTTTCAGCCCAACCAAACAACCCTTTCGTTTCCGGACGGATTTCATCCGGCAATCGGTCAGGAAGAAGAAGGTCACCAGCAAAACCCGAGAGTATCCGTCTTGATCAAGCGGTTTTTGGCGTCCACTTTCGATCAGCTTTGACCAAAGTATTTGCCATTTCGATAAGTTTGCGCATGAGAGTGACGATGGCGACTTTGGCGGGTTTTCCTGCCGCAC
>Ga0209702_10008045_pt1 | contig 12530 bp, 18 predicted proteins | sample FRY01_FD_187210 | JGI IMG/M metagenome (GOLD analysis project Ga0209702, IMG submission 187210) | Freshwater microbial communities from Lake Fryxell liftoff mats and glacier meltwater in Antarctica - FRY-01 (SPAdes) (version 2) | ecosystem: Environmental > Aquatic > Freshwater > Ice > Glacier... | reverse complement strand
ACCGATCGACAGCGCAGAAATTTGCCCAAAGAAGAGATTGCTTCCCTGTATACAGGGGTGGACCGAGTACACGACCCACATATTGGACAAGTCGGCGATTGCTTCCCTGTATACAGGGGTGGACCGCCGGCAGCGTGGCTGTAGCAGTAGGTGATAGCATTGCTTCCCTGTATACAGGGGTGGACCGATCGGACGAGCTTTATGGATTTAGAGGCAGAAAACCTCTACCCTTGTGGTAGAGGATGAATGCCGGCCAACAGCATCCCCTTAAAATATTCTAAATTGAGTGAAGGATTATTATATATAATGTCGAATAATATTGTATAACCCTAATATGGAGTTTTTGTATGACAACCGTATCTATCAAAATACCAGATGATAAACTCAAGTATATAAAAAAGATGTCGCACTACCTAAGCATAGAAAGAGATCAAGACCTAACATTCTCTGATCTGGTCAGAGAAGCATTGGACCAGACATATCCAATGCCAAAGGCAAATAAGAGTGAAAAACAAAAGAACTAAACATTCAGCTTATAACCTGAATTACCACATAGTATTTGTAACAAAATATAGACATCAAGTCCTTAAAGATAAAATACAAGATTGCGTTAAGATTAGAATGCAAGAATTATGCAAAGAATATGGATGGGAGATGTTGGCATTAGAAGTAATGCCAGATCATATCCATCTGTTCGTCTCAGCCGAACCAAAGATTGCTCCGCTTGCCATTGCTACAACTCTTAAGTCAATCTTAACAGTTGATATCTTTAAGAAGTTCAAGACTCTTAAAAGCAAATACTTCTGGGATCAGGTTTGTTCAGTAGAGGGTGTTACTATGGATCAGCAGGCACAGTTTCCTCAGCAACTATTAAACAATACATAGAGAACCAAAAGACAAGTGATTAAGGCGTTCAAATATAGACTGAATCCAACAAAAGGACAAGAGCGATTACTTAATCAAACGCTTACTACCTGTCGTTTTCTCTATAACAACTCGTTAGCAGAACGTATAGATAAATACAAAGAAGATAAGATTTCAATTAAATATGTAGATCAGGCAAACGCTCTAAGCAAAAATAAGAATGAATGGCAAGTACAGGTCCATTCTCAAGTCCTACAAAATACGCTTAAGAGACTTGATAAAACATTCAAGAGATTCTTCGAAGGTCTTAAGAAAAAACGCAAAGTAGGTTATCCAAGATTTAAGCCAGAGCAAAGGTATAGGTCTTTTTGCTATCCTCAATCTGGATTCAGATTAACCGATGAAAATCGCAGGATATCATTGTCCAAGATTGGCGATGTCAAGATTAAATACAGCAGACCTATTCAGGGATGTATTAAGACTTGTTCAGTTGTCAAAGACGTAGATCAATGGTTTGTTGTCTTGACTTGTGACATATCTGTTCAAGAACCAAAACAAAGCCAAAATCCATCTATAGGGATTGATGTTGGTATTAAATCTTTTGCAACATTATCTAATGGCTCTGTTATAGATAATCCAAGAATTCTGTTGTCGTCTCAGAACAAATTAGCAAGAGCCCAGATAAAGTTATCTCAAAAAACTAAGGGTTCTAATAATAGAGTCAAACAAAGAACAAGAGTAGCTAAAGTACATAGAAAGATTAAAAGGCAGAGAGACGATTTTCTGCATAAAGTTTCGACCAGCCTCGTAACCGAGTATGGTCATATTGTTTTAGAGAAATTGAACATCTCGGGGATGCTCAAGAACCATAAACTCGCAAAACATATTGCTGATGTTTCTTGGAGTAGGTTTGCAACGATGATTGAATACAAGGCTGAAAGAGCCGGTGTTCGATTTGAGCAAGTCGATCCTAAGAACACAAGTCAGAATTGTTCAGGTTGCGGTAAGAAGGTATCTAAGACTTTAGCAGAAAGAACTCATTGTTGTCCATATTGCGGGTTGGTCATGGATAGAGATGAGAATGCTGCTGTGAATATATTAAACAAAAGTAGGGTAGGGACTACCCGAAGTTACGCTTCTGGACATTGTGTAAGACCAGTTAACAGTTTGAAAGAACAGTTAGTTGGCTGCGGTGGTAGAAAGAAGAATCCCCCACGCTTGTCGTGGGGGTAGTTCAAGGATATCTGAGTCCGCCTTGCTTCCCTGTATACAGGGGTGGACCGCATCGTGAACAATGGGGAGTGTCGTTGCCCCAATTGCTTCCCTGTATACAGGGGTGGACCTGCCTCTGCAACTGAAAAATACCTGCGTTGGGGAATTGCTTCCCTGTATACAGGGGTGGACCGTAACACCATCCTCATACAAATTTCCAAATGTTATTGCTTCCCTGTATACAGGGGTGGACCGCCTGAACATCTTGCACCTGATGGGTCAGCCGCATTGCTTCCCTGTATACAGGGGTGGACCGGCGGATCACCACGCGATCCTTGGTAGACGATTATTGCTTCCCTGTATACAGGGGTGGACCGTCTATGCCTTCATTGAGCGACACCTTCGTTTCATTGCTTCCCTGTATACAGGGGTGGACCTGGATATCCGTGCTTGCCGATTATATGGATTTTTCCCCTGTATGCAGGGATTTTTGTCTTGCGATTTGTAAATTGCGTTTTTATAGATACAATGGTTACGATGTCGCAACAACAGTCGTTTAACACTTTGACCGAACCATGGATTCCTGTTCTTAAGGATGATATGTCAATCGTTGAAGTTTCTTTAGGAGATGCTGTTTTAAATGCTCATCTCTATAAATTTGTTGCGGCTGAAAATCCAATTGTAAATGCTTCTTTGTATCGTTTGCTTGTCACTTTTTTATCAAGAGCATGCAATATCAATTCTAAAAATCGTTTGCTTGAATTATGGAAACAGAAGCAAATATGTTCACAAGATATTGATAAATATATATTTAAATGGAAAAATCGATTTGATGTTTTTGATCCTGATGTTCCTTTCTTTCAAAATGTTTCTTCTGCTGAAGAAGTTAAGTTTTTTGTAAAGAAAAACGTTCATCCAGTTCATCGTTTGTTTTTCGTAGGAGAGACTTCAAGAACTTATTTTGTTCATGTTTCTGATGCTGATGCCTCAAATAGACAATACGATCATGCACGAATTGTTCGTTTGTTGATTTCTTCGCAACAGTATGCAATTAGTGCTGGTCGTGGTTATCGTAAGTCATTGTCTTTTACATCTGGTGGGATTTATTTATTAGAAGGCAAAAATTTACTTGAAACTCTTTTGCTCAATTCTGCTGCTGCAACTTCTAGGAATAATTCTGATGATAAACCTTGTTGGGAGGAAGATGTAGGTTATTTTCGATCATCTAAATCCGTTCCGTCTGGATTTTATTCTACATTGACTTGGTTGGTTGTTCGTCAAAAATTGTTACCAAATTGGCAATATTTGAAACGAGATAAAAACGGTCGTAAGATTGATTATACCCATATTGATCCTTTTTCTATCGTTTTGCCCGGCAGTAATAAAAAACCTGTTACGCTAAAATGTAACACTGGCAATTTTTGGAAAGATTTTCACAGTTTTCTTTCACAACATGAGACATCTAGAGGGAATAATAATACTGGGTTAATGGCTCTTAGACAGCTTCCATTTGATATTTTAAATGAACGTAAGCCCTCTATTGCGTGTTTTGGAATGGATGCAAGCAATAGCGAGATTAAATCATGGAGAGAAGATCATTATAGTATGCCTCTTTCTATTGTTGATAAAGAATTATCATCTGACCTTGAATCTTTAGTTGGTGTTGCCGCTAAAGCCGAAAGAGCAATGTATTCTGTATTTTTGAGTACCTGTAAGAATAGTTCATCTCGAAAAAGTATGATAAAGAGATATATAGAAAAAACCAATGAGGCTTTCTATTGGACTCCTCTCGAAGATGAGTTTTGGGGTAATGTCCGCATAATTGAAGAAAAAGCTAGAAATGGATCAGAAGATGAAATTGAAGATTTAATAAAGACGACGAAAGAACGGTGGAGAAAATTGGTTTTAGGTTTGATCGAAAGCTGTATTGCAAAAGTTGCCGCAAGTAGAAATATCGATCCGAAATTGTACTTTATGACGGATGGAATTTTACACCAATTTAGAAAAAAGATCAAAAATGTCTAATTTCAAAAAAGAAGATGCTATTCGATTTGTTTCCGCTCTAGAGAAAACGTGTCGTAATGACAAAGAGATACTTGCATGTTTGCGAAGATATTGGTCATCTCCTATAGCGGCAATCGATTTATATCGTGTAATTTGTAAGATGGGATTTGCTCACGCTGTTAATAATAAGCGCGATCTGTTTTGTTTTGCGATTGTTGCGGCTTGTTATGGATTACATCCTCACCATGATTCTAAGTCTGGAAATTTTGGGGCTACTTTTCGAAAATCACTTAAGAATCAAAACGATTCAGCCGATAGCCGTTTTTCTGCTTTATTGAAAAATAAAAGAGAATATTTGGATAAATATCTCTATGGGTTGATGATGATGCACAAATCTTCTGGCACTCCTTTAAATTATGCCACATTGCTTATAGACCTTTACTATTGGTCTTTATCTGGTGGTTCAATTTTATTACAGTCAAAGTCAACGCAGTTTCGTTGGGCAAAAGAGTTTTTCTCTAACATGAAAGATGAAAAGGTAGAATCGTTATGAAACATATTGAAATTCACGTACTTAGGTCTGTTCCTGTTGGTCGGCAGAACACTGATGACGCAGGAATGATTAAGCGATGTATTTTCGGAGGTATCGAAAGACAGCGCAATGCGGTCCAGTCTTATAGTCGCCAAATGAGACTTATGATTGAAAAGTATTCAAACCAAAAATTGTATCAAACCAGATTACGTCTTTATTTGGCGAAAAAATTAGTTGAATCTGGTATGGCTGACATTGATGCTGATAGTTTTGCTTCTTTTGTCCTACGCATTGTTGGGGTGGAAACAAAAGAAGGTAAAGACGCAACAGTTGGACGCTATGATGCTAAGAGTCTTGACCAGTTTGTTATAGATGTTATGGCGAACAAAAATGAATTGAAAGATTTTCAAAATGAAGTTGTTAAAATAAAAAACGATAACGAAAGAAAGAAAAAAGAAGCAAAACTATCTAAAGATGTACTGTTTGTTTATTTGAAGAAAACGGTTCTCGCTAACAACAAAAACCATCTTCTGGATATGTTTGGTAGAATGTTTGCGTCAGATCAAGATAGTTCCATACAGTCATGTACGATGAGAAGCCAGATGATTAGCACTGGATCGCATCGTCCTGTGCTGGACTTTTTTACGGCACTCGATGATAAAACCAATAATGGCGCTGCCCATATGGGGCATCGAGAGCTGTCGGGTGGCGGATCGTATTACAATTCTGTTTCAGTTGACATTAGCGATATGTTGCAAAGAAACGACGGCGATGCTGATCTTGTTAGTGAATATATTGTATATTTTTTGATGTCTATTCTTAATAGTGATCCAATTGGTGGAACTTACTCTAATTTTTCTTCAAAAAAACCATATTTTGTTGGTGTTGCTATGAGAGAAAAAGGTTCACCTTCTCTGTTGTGTGATTTTATGTATAATGGGATAGAAAAAGACACTCTTTCAAATATTTCCTGTTCCTTAATGCAATTTGGCTCAAAAACATGGAAGGTGACAGACGATCATCCTAAATATGTTGGTTTTACTTTTATCGGTGATGCCAAAGACGAGGAATTTATTGCATCTCATCAACCGAAGGATTGGATTCGTTACGACGAATATACATCATTGATAGCTAAGACTGTTGAGTTTGTTAAAGAAGATCGGTACAAGGAACATGAATCATTGATCGCCAAGGCTACGGATATCACCGCTGAGATTACAAAAGTCGCTGGTATGGTTCAGGGCAATTCGTAACGGATATATCTAATGTACATTCTATTGACAAGACATCGCTCACCGATGATGAGTTGGGGCGTCAGAAGTTCTGGCGTTGATAGGGATACTCTTAGATTTGTTTCTAAAAGTGGGTACTGTGGCTGTGTATGTGCCGCTCTAGGAATGTCGGCGAGAAATCCACAAGTTGGCAACATTACACTACAGTCACTAATTACAATGCCGATGGGAGTTCGTGTTCTATCTCCAGGTGTAGTTTATCCTGAATTCCAGACAGCTGCTAATTGGAATTCTGTAGACGGTAAACAAAAACAAAAGTCTCTTTTGCTACACAAATATTATTTGCATGATGCAGATTTTCTTGTTGGTGTAGAGTCTGATGATCTTGATTTGTTGAATATTTTGTTGGAGGCATTTAGAGACCCTGTATGGCCTGTCTTTTTAGGAAGGAAATGTTGTATTCCGTCTTTGCCTCTTGCTGTAGGAGTATATACAGGAACTTTGATTGATGTGTTATCTAGAAATGATCTTCTTAAACCATATGATGATTTAGTGTTTGGAGAAGATAAAAAGATTCCATTTAACATAAAAAAGTATCGATCTAATATCCATTTGATTTTAGAAACAAATGAAGATAATTCTCAGATAATACAAGATGTTCCTTTGTCTTGGGATAGAAGATTTGGATATAGACGGATCAAGAAAGTTGTGAACAACGTAAAGGATTCAGTTGATGTACTTGTCTAAAATCTGCTTTAACGATCCTTTTGTTTTAATTAGAAGAGGTGGTTCTAATTCTACTTCTTACCTGGTGAAGCAATTTTTGTGCGATCTATTTGACAATAACAGATTGGCATCTAGATTCTTTTTCCGAATCAAAGATGAAACGTTTCAGGACGGTAGAGGTATGACCATTGGAGTCCTATCGTCTAATCCAATGCCTAGTCGGATTTTTGAAATGAGAGATGTGACATGCCAGTCAGCCTCTTATCCTAATCAATGGGAAAAAGGGCAAAGAGTATGGTTTTCTTTGCTAGCGAATACAGTGAAGAACCTACACTGTCAACGATCAGACGGTGTGCGTGTTGCTCCAGCCAGAAGATTGGGTATCTCTAATCCAAGCGAACAGATGAGTTGGCTAGCAGGCAGAGATGAGGTTAGAGAGGCTTTTCGATTCAATCGAGATACAGATAAAATTGAGATACGAGATTCTGGCGTGTTAAATATACAAAAGGGAAATCACTATTCTTCTCATTGTTATGCTGATTTTTGGGGAGAAACTACTGTTGCTGATCCAAATAAACTTAGTGAAATTGTAGAAAACGGGATTGGTTCAGCTAAAACTTTTGGATTTGGTTTATTTCTTGTTGGGTCGATTGAAGCTAAATAATCATCCACATCAATAAGAAATTTACTTCTTTTGGCCTTTGTTTTCTTGGATTGTAGTAGTATGGATCATTGTGGTCTTGCATATTTTTGTAAGCGTTTTCAAGTATATAAACCTGCTTGGGATTGAGCTCTCCAAATACTTCAATATCATCTTCGTCCATACATCTGTAACATACATCGTAATTGATATAACTTCTAAGTCTTCCTTCGATTGGAGGTCGTTCTATATGCACTTCTGCTAGTGGTTTTTTGCATTTAAAACAAATAGGTTTTTCTTTTTTCTTTTTTGATGGTCGATACATTGTTGTTATTCCCTATTATTGATCGAACTAACTATCGAAAAAGAATGAATCTGCCGGAGCAAATAGTATAAGGTAGATGTTTTAGTGGATATATTCTATGAACTGGTATAAACAGGCTTTTCATTTTTTTGGCAAACAGTCGGCAAATATTATTCCTTTTAATGTAGATACAATTGATGACGTAGATTACGATCAATATGAATATGCCGACCAAGCAGAACAAGTTTTTAGAGACACTAAGATACGTCCTGATAACACTAAAAATCTTTCCCACCTTGCTGTAGAAGACGGTAGAGTTGTTGGGGCTATATCATCTGGATGGTCTAATGATAAAAACACTGGGCATGGAGAAGGAGATGTTTGGATTTATTCGTTTGATATAGCTGTTCTTTCTAAATTTCGTAAGGGACTGACAGGCTTAAAACTAATATCAGAAGCGATTAAGACATATCAATCAGATAGGCTAGAGTATGAGGATATGGGAGGACAAACCATGATGAGATTGTGGGTTGTTAATCCAAATTTAATTCCTATTTTAGAGCGTTACGGATTTCAAATTGAAGCGGAACATGGAAATGGCTCTGCTCATATGGTTATGTATTAAATGAACTGGTATCAATCTATATTTGCGTCCAGAACAAGGCAAAACACATGGTTGGGCTTTTGGACATGATTCAATCGGCAAACGATACAAAGGAAGATATAACCCTGAACTTCAAACCGCGACAATAGCTTTGCCTTACTTTAACGGTCAAATAAGATCAGAGAATTGGTTGATTAAAAACGATCCTGATATAATACCTGTCATTAATGCTATCCACAGAGAATGGCCAGACGTTAAACATATTTTTTCGTTTTAATATATCCGCAAAACAAAGGATAATTCAACGTATTGTCGAAGTATATATAGATGGAGATGCGGAGTAACCAGAGCCGCACTCTACACATACGAGCGAAGAAGCTTTTTAGCTTCTTTTGTGAGAGCAGGTAATCCTGCTCTCTTTTTTTATACAGATACGAAAAGGATGATAGACATATAAGTTGGTATAAAAAATAGTATCACAAATATAGAAAAGAGTAAAACATATGAGTTGGTTTATCAATATCAAAAAGCGATCTCAAACAGACCTACCCGTAGAGCCTCCAATTGAAGACAATTTCATGGATAAGCAACAATCTTCGCCGCAACAGCGTAGATATCGAGGATCATTAACTTTTGATGTTTATGTCAATCAGACAGAAGATCAAAGCGCTGATTATGAGCGAGCCATAAACGCTTTAATGGAGTTGGATCATTGGTTGAGTGATACTACAATTAGTCAGGCTCCAATGGGACAGGATATTGACGGAGAAGGGACTGGCATTTTTAGTAAAGGCATTTCTGATAGTCTAACGGATATGAATAATATTCTATGAACTACCCAAACACTAAAGATGTTTGGGTTTCTGGTTTCTAAGACTCTTCTTACCTGAAGACGCCTCCACCAGTTTTTGTTTATCCTCCGATTCCATTCCAGAATCAGAGTTGAAATTATTTAATCCTTGCTCCAATATATTTCTTGAAGCATTTAAGTCTCTGTCCAAATTTTCACCACAACTTGGACATACCCATTCCCTGTCTTTTAATGTTAAGTCCTGATTAATGAACTTACATTTATTACAGGTTTTACTGGAAGGAAAGAATTTACCTATACTTATAAGTTTTCTCTTATTCCATTCGCTTTTGTATTTCAGTTGTCTTAGGAATTCACCCCAAGAAACATCTGCAATACTTTTTGATAAGCAATGGTTTTTCATCATATTCGTAACTGACAAATCTTCTACACATATCGTTTGGTTTTCACGAATTATGGTAGTAGTCACATTATGAATATGATTTAATCTTACATTGCCTATTTTTTCATGTATCTTTGCAACCTTTACTCTCTGCTTATTCCTATTGTTAGAACCCTTTACTCTTTTACTTAACTGACGCTGTTCATAGAACGGCGGCAGGAAACCCCACTCGCTGTACTCAGCGACGGCGAAGCCGCCCTTGTGGGTGGGGAGGAATGCCGCCCCTTTGTAAATTGAATAATTATCAGAATTGTTGAAGTAAATCGTTTCTGCCGATAGTAGATATAACAGAGTGGTATTGCCAGTCGTAATATCGTTCTCAAATATCTGGACTCTACAGGATATCCAGATACGGCAAATGTCAATTTGCCCAACGGCAGATTAAATGCTGTTAATGCTCCTAACGCAAGTTAGTAGAGCAAGCCCCTTCCCTTGTGGGAGGGGTAATTGACTGACAAATGATCCATCAAAGCAGAAAGCGATAGGTCGGACAGTGCAGAATTTTGATGCAGATAAATGGAATGCGGTTTGCCGAGATGTTGTGTATCGTGGAAATTATGCTAAATTTTCTCAGAATGAGAATTTGAAAAAGATACTAAAATTAACTGGCAATAAAACTATTGTTGAAGCTAGTCCTGAAGATCGGATTTGGGGAATAGGTTTGGGACAAAATGATTTGCGAGCGCTCGATCCGAAAGAATTATATAGGAAAAAATACCGTCAGGCATACGGGAATTAACGCAGGTGGAGAAAAGAGGTTCATTTTGGCAGAGATTGATTCTGTTGAGAGGTGCTTTTCTAAGAAACCTGAAAAGAACATAAAATCATTTAGCTAAAAACTTTAGATTTTTGTAAGTTTCTTGTGTCGGATGATTGAATAGAAAATAAAGTGTGGTGTTTCTATTTCTTTTACAGCTCTCCAGTATTTATTATTCCAGGATTTTGGCATTTTAATACTTTTGTCATGATAGTAAACTAAAGGTCGTCCGCTAGGTCCATTTTTAGATTTAGCGGCATGACTAAGATATAATGCATGTTCCCAAACATGTTTCTCTTTAGAATTCATTCTATCAATATGTTGTGACAGTTCCCAGTTTTTATTATTAGGATCGTTTATAGCTTCAAAGGCTCCTGACTGTTTTACAACGTCATTGAATGAATTTAATTTTCCTTGACCGAAGCCTTTATGTTTCATGCGATTGAAGATAACTGAAGCGACTAGTTCTCTTTCTGTGTCTGATGTGTTGGCGGTTTCTGCGAAGACAACTCTGGCTACAAAAATATCTGGATTATTAATTTTAATTGAGTTTTGCTGTGCTTGTGGTTCGGTGTTAATTTTTGTACTGATTTCTGGTTGTTTTGTGGTTAATGGAGTAAATCCTTTGGATGTTGATAGTTGTTGAATTTCTTGTTCAACGGCTTTGGTTTCACTGTGATGTTTTGTGACGATTTTTTGAGCTTGTTGGGGACGAATATCTAACGCAATAGCGAGAGCGATTACAGATGATCCTACGCCTATGGTAGCCAATATAGCTTTTGTTAGAAGCTTCCAGTCGAAAGCAGATTTTATTTCTGCTCGTTGGTACCAATTAGAAGATTGAGGTGTAATTAGTGGGACAGGAGGCCGAAGATTGATATCATTGTCAAGTTGTCGTGCTTTTTCATGTAATACTGCCAAGAAACCAGGAGTGGCTTTTTCGTCTTTTTTTCTTATGAGTGAACTATACATTCCATTAATGATAGCAATGCGTTTTTCAATTGGAAATTTTGCAAGCCAATCATTCCAAAAATCACCTCTTTGATCCCACGACTCTTTTGTGGCTTCAGATTTGGATTTCCTTTTATAACCGAGATTGGTAAACATAATGGATAGGCTATTGTTGTGAATCCCTAATTGGTCGGCGAGATTTTGAATTGATTCTCCATCTATGTATCTTAAATAAAGATCATCGATATCTTTGTCCATAAGACCTAATCTTTTTTGAACGGATGTACTATCTTCTGGTCTTAGCATATTTCTTCTTTGTAACGCCCTGCGAACTGTAAGTTTTGTAATATTGAGTTTCTTTGCAATTTCCGGTACTGAAAGACCTTCTCCTCCTTCTGTTTGGGGTTTATAAAGATTTATGATTTGTAATGTACTATCTATCAACCCCTCAGAGAATTTCTTTTTTTTGATATCTTTTAAGCTGTTCCCAAAATGTTTGCGCATGAGGTATGAAATTACGCCTGGATTTATTTTGAAAGTATTTGCAATTTGCTCGTTTGTCATATTTTTACCGCCCATTGAGAGCGGTAAATACATTTGTATCACCTGCTGATGTTGTGCTATGTCTAGCAGGAAAGGTCTATTAGACTCTTTGATATGTTGATACCAATTCATAGATATTTGTTCTTGTTTTTGTTGGTGAATCCTTTTGTGATAGTGTATTGTAGCGGTTAGGTTTAAAATTTAGGAGTGAAAAATGGAAGATTCTGCGTTTATTAAATTCAACAGTAAAGGGATGAAGGCGATTAGTAAGAAGAAGCCGACTTTAGGTCCGGGAGAGTTTGCTTTCATTGTAAATCTTAACGTGCCAGATGGATTTTTTGAATATGAAAATGCGATGACAGTTGATATAAAACTCGACAAAGAGGATATAATAACTCCAAAGATGAAAGTTAAAAAAGGTGGCGTATTTGGTGGTGGCAAATTACATAATTTGATCGTAGAGTAAACACATGAACGGTTTTTCACAAAAAGAAAAGTTGGAGTTGTTGGATTTATTCAATCCTGAAAATAATTGGAAAAATTCTATTATTGCAAAATCTTTGTCATCTAGCAGTAGTAGGGCAGCTTTAGCACAGTCAATGGTTTCGTCAGTAAGAACTCAAATGACTTATAATTCGGTCGGTCGCAAAATTCTTTCAGTTCAGGAATTACCGCAAAGCATCATAAATGTTTATAGATTACCCAAAATAATGTCAGTTATGTTGTTTATGATAATATAAATATGAGTAATTTGAAAGGATTAACCAGGCAAGAAAGGCAGGAATTACCTGATCCTACGGGATTAAGGTTGGGTTTTCGTATATACCAGCAAACCGGGCCTGTTGTATATAATTTTCATGCAATAAATATGATTGATTTTTTCCCCACTGATAGTATTAAAAAGTGTT
>Ga0209702_10008044_pt1 | contig 12531 bp, 18 predicted proteins | sample FRY01_FD_187210 | JGI IMG/M metagenome (GOLD analysis project Ga0209702, IMG submission 187210) | Freshwater microbial communities from Lake Fryxell liftoff mats and glacier meltwater in Antarctica - FRY-01 (SPAdes) (version 2) | ecosystem: Environmental > Aquatic > Freshwater > Ice > Glacier... | reverse complement strand
GCACAAGATAACGGAACAGAACCTAATGGGATGCGTATCCAAGTTCTGTTTTAGTCCGTGTCTACCTCTTCCACCACTACTCATGATTTTGAAAAATTTAAGTATCCCGTAAGACATCTGCCAGATCTACTAATGAGTGTCTCAATGCCTCTGTCCTAGGATCGTTACCATTTAAACTTGGGATAAAGTTTTGGTCTCCGATGCTTGCCAATCGAATTACTTTTATTGCCGTGTCAATGACGGCGGTTTCTAGCTTTCCACGGAACCAGTACCTACACCGTTGCCCAGTCGGCGAACTACACAACACAGACCCATCTTCACCGGTCGCTACTATTTTCCAACCGACCGGTGGACTAGAAGTGTCATCAGTGTTACTCATTATGTTCTACTTATAGTGAGCCGACCAGAACCATGCACCATTCGTTCCACGCCACTTAGCCCTTGCGATTATGCGTGATGGTGATAGTTCATCTTCCCAGCAATGCCCTGGTCGGTTCTCGTCCCAAGTGTATCCTGTCCCAGAATGGGTAGCACCGGGAGCAGTTCCCAATGGGTGCCCACCATCTGAATGTCTATGGTAGTTGCCACCACGAGACGCAATAATTTGAGCTTCTCTCAAAGCATGTTGATAGGCTGCCGTACCTTGCCCTATGATCGGAGGGTAGCCGCCCCTACCTCTAACCGTTGGTCGTAGGTTGTTGACAATTGGTGGGAGCACATTTTCTAGACTGCGATTAAGACATCCCGGTCCACTACACCCGGCTCCAATCTTAATCGGTGATGCTTGGTTGACTGCCACACCATTTACAGACAGCAATTTCTCTCCAGGATTTAATTGGATCTCTTGTGCCTGCAAACTCGCACCAAACATCAAAGACAAACAGACTAACGTAATTCTCATGACTACTCTTATTCGTACAACTAAAAGGGTTTACTACTCTCATTGTAACCGCACAGAACCTTTGGTTATTCTAGAATTGATTGTATCAACTCCGTGCTTTGGTAGTTCCACTACGACACAATTGCGTCTTAATGCTTGCGCAATAACGGTTGAAGCTTAGGCATTGGTTTCTATTTCATCATAAGTAGCCAAGACAAGCTCTTTCAATAAAGGAGTAAAACCCCAAAGAGGTTTGGTACCCCGCTTGACACCTTCTTCTACTGACGGTCTCAGTGCTCCAATACGCTTTAAGAACCGCGTTATCTTTTGCACTTTTGCATCTGGTAGTTCTGTATAGATTACCAGAGATTTAGTGCTCGCATGTTGGTTCTGACTCATACGCAAGATGTTTGTGATATCCAGCACTATGCCCCGGCTTGTATCCATAGCCACCTTGCGCACACGTCTCATCACATCATCATCGACTGCCTTCTTATTGAGTACAAACGCAAGACAGCACATCAGCCTTACAAATTGATGACCCAACCTGTTCGGTTCTTCTTTTGTGCTAACACCATCATCTTCTCTAGGTGGTCTCGCTCTCATGAACGCCGCAAACTCAGCAAGATTTTCACATTGCTCTAAGTAATGCTCTTCGACTGTAATTTCGGAAAGTTGATTAGTATTGTTTCTTAACCAATCAACGTACCCGCCCGTCAGTTCATAAGCTTCTTTCAGCTTTCCACCCACCAACTCTTGCCCTTCTGCCTGTATCTGCACCGCTGCCAAGGCGGAACGGCTAATCCTTTGTAAGATTTCTCGTCGTTCACTTTGAAGGGGGCTTTCAAGGTACACTTTTAGGAACCGATCACCAAGGTTAGCTTGGTCGTTCTCTAGCATAGCTGGAGTCCCTGCAATGATCCACGGCGTCCTTAACCCTCCATAGGTTTTATCTTCTGACTGTGTCTTAAACGAAGCAGAAATTGTGCCGTCAAAGATACGACGAGACTCTGACATAATCTGTAAGAAGTTTGGGTTCTGCATCATGATATCACCTTCAGGAGTTATCATGCACTTACGGTTGACCCTGTTAATCAAACTGTAGTCTTCGCCGTTCGGTCCTTTAATACCACTAAAGAACCCGGTTAGATATTCAAGTGAGTGGCAGTGCTTTGAAACTAATAGCCCGTCACACATACGGGTCTTACCTCCGCCGGGGTCTCCCACCACCATCAAGAACAGTTGGTCTCCTTGCTGGACTGTAGAGGCCGTAACTGCCAACATGACTGACATTACATCATCCATATGTTGACGCCATTTCATAGCCTTGCGCCAACCCATCATCAACGAACGGTAATCAGAACAAGGTTTGGACTGTAGCGTACTTGCTGCCGGTCCGGTTGCCCCATTACTGCTAACCTTACTGACCCAATCCGCTGGAACAGATTTAAACCAACTAACCAACCGCAAAGCATTGGCTAACCGCTGTTCTAGCGTTGCAAAACGTCCCGTAACCGCTGTTTGGGTAGGTTTTGCAATACTGGGCCTTCTCACCGTAACTGGGCTCCCAACGACGTTTGCGGGGCTTGGTATCTTAGGCATGTTTTGTTCTTACATTCATTGAAGGGGGATACAAATAGAATGGTGACTTTGCATCTTAACAGAAAGGGCAAACTAGCACCAACTCAATTTTCTTAATTGAGTAATCTTAAGTGTTTAGAAAATCTCGTAGATCATGTCCATCAGGTAGAGTTTCGGTGTGGCCTTGATCACTATCTCCCCAAGCTAAGAAATTGATTTCAAAGGGAGGGGTAGGACAAGCACGTAGCATTGACGTTACGTATTTTACACCAGCAACTCCGGCAGGTTCTAGGGTTTCTTTTGTCAGCTTATTGACTTTAGGATAGTCATTATCAAAAAGGATGTTAACAATCTTACCGGCGAACAATGGTGCCCAAGCTGCCTTGAACGAGTTTGTACCCGGTACAGACAAAACATTACGATGGGACAAATTGAAAGTTTCATGTTCGCTTGAGGCCAGAGTTTCATACCACGCAATTCCATCTCTCCAGCCTTCACAAAGATCAATAACTGGCAGAGCAGGATTAAAAGAAGCTCCATTAAATAAATGGTGACCTAACCCAGGAGTAGGAAGTAGTTTCTCAATCCACTTACCTTTCTTGTCTTGTATCTTGGTCCACTTATGAATACCAGAAATTTCAAGTTGGGCATTGTAACCCGGCACAATCCATTTATCATTCATAGGTGACTTAGCTACACCAAACGCTTTGAGGCCCTCTATCCCAGCGAAATTACTCCTTTTAGCAAATTCTCGATAGTCAGCGTCTAACGTACTGACCTGAGAAAAAATCGCATACTTTCTCAAGAACGTTGCTGAGTTACCACTCTCACCACAACTACCCGCCCAACATCTAAATTTAGAAGTTTCAATGTTGATATTGAACTTACCTTCACCACCACAAAATGGACAATCTCCAACAGCTTCATTACCATTGCATTCAACTTTCATTCCATGAAAAACATAAGGCTTGATTTGTTCTGGGATTTCTTTTGGCTGGTTCATAGATGGTATATCAAATTGATTTAGAAGTGAAAACGGTAGTATAGCAGGCTAACTACTCACAGCCTTGTCCGGCTCGACGGTCCGCACGCTCGACCGCTCTGCTCCAAGACTTTCCCGAGTCCTGGTACAATTGAACGCTTTGTAACCATTTCTCGATTTTAACTACATTGGCTTCACTTTTCAGTTCGGTCGCCGTCACACCCGGTAACAGCAATAAAATAGGCTGGACGCCTACCAAGTTCATGTTTGCGGGTATGTCGACGTTCAACTTGCGTACTGCTTGCCCTATGATGCAGCCGCTAAGTCCTGGGTACTTATCGCAACCGCCAGTGTTGTAGGCGCAGCGACTTTCATTGTTAGTCTGGGTCGTTGGCAAGTAGTGAAAATCGGGGTAAGTGTCAGCCAGATGGCGTACCGTTTTAACTAGCTGTTGGATTGTTTCAAGAGTCATGTTCATGGTTTTCTTTTGTGAAGTGTATCCATACCTGATAGCAGGAATATTGTTGGCGGTAGATAAAAGTGGCCTCCGGCTAAACTTACGTTTCGTCTGGTTCTTCCGGACGCTTCCACTCCAGGTAACAAATCGTTCGGTAATGGTTTTTACGGCACGACCATACTTCCTCGGGATAGGACTCAGTCCCAACCAGTAGCAGCACTCTACGGTTTGTCGAGATTGCGTTAGCAGTGCAGGGATAAAATTGGTCAAGCCATTGTCTGGCTTCTACGTACTCGTTGTCTCGCTCTTTTAAGCATTTGATTAGCTCACTATAAGACGGGTCAGCGTAGTCAACAGCCTCCCACTCGTTATCTTCCGTCGGAGCAAACACCTGCGAGTAACCGACGCGATCGGACCGTCGGGTGACTTTAGAATCAATACTCATTATTAGTCCTTGAACTTACAAATTCTATAACGGTTTCAATCTTACTTAGATAGTTGAATTGCTTGTCCCCACGTACAACCTTTATCTTGATCTATCTGGACGTAAGTAAACCAGCTCAGCTCACAGTGTAAAGATTGAATCTCTAGTCCAAGGGATCTCAAAAGACCTAATGCGGGGGTTCTGTTGTAAATTGGATCAATTGTGAAGCCAAGGTTTTGAACGGCTTGTCCAACGATACAACCTTTACAATCAGGGTACCGTTCGTCTCCACCGGAAAGATTACTGCAACCAGATAGGACGCCCAAAATCGTGGCTGCGGACGGTGGTCTGTAAACAAAGTCTGGGTACTTGGTAGCTAATCTAATAATTTCAGCTTTAAGTAGTGGAATATCTTGAGGCGTGAAGAGTTTCTGTGGCGTTTCTGTGGTCATGGTTTTTTCTAGGTATTTGTGGTAATCATTTAACTGAAATACTTAATCGCAGTATTCGCTACCCTCCATAGCTTGCCGTTCACCTGATCTATCTCGATGTTCTTCTAAAACTGATTTGTAGTTAAATTTACCGGGGAACCTGACCCTCAACTTTTGGATATTTACTTGTAAAACATCTTCGACTTCAAAACCTGCCAACCTGCATAAACCAGCAAGTCCGCTATAGATATCCATAAGAGCTTTGTTAAGAGAATCAAACCCTACGAGCTTGTTGTAGTAGTAGACGTGTTCTATCCACTCAGCAAACATTGAAATTCCGTTGCTAATGAAAGTCATAGACTCAGTATAAGATACAACATAAGACGGAGTAACCACTCGGTCTTGTAATCTCCATCCCATAGCGTTAGCCGCTTGCGCAAGATACCAAAACATATCACCGATTTCTTCTTTGAAATTTTGCCTAGTTTCTGGTTCAGCCAATTCAGCAAAATCACTTACCATTCCGCAAAGAGAGTGGACTAAACGTACTCCACGGAAGTCTTTATCTCCTGCTAAATTAATCGTTGATTTGGATTGGTCACATTCAGTACGACCAGCAAACATCTGATAATTACTAATCGTAATTTTAACTCTAGATTGATCATCTTCTAAATCAGGAGTTGAAACTTCTTGGAGCAATTCTTCATTGACTTTATCAATAGACATAACAAACATCTTTCTTAAACGAGGACTAATATGCGCAACTCAAACAGAATATAACCCGAGCGACATTAACTTTTCACACTGTTTTCTTTTAACAGTGTCAAGAAACAACTTGGTTAAAGATTGGGTGGTTACTTGGATTTCTAACCACATGTTGAAGAGCTTTCACTTCTTCAACACTTAACCTGAGTTCCTGTTTCTCTGAATCTTCTAATGGTCTAACCACTGGAATGACGGTGTAGGTACCTAACCCAGCGTGAGAAATCAGTAAGTCAGTAACATAACAGAGCTGTCCAATTTCGTAGCCAGAAACTTTAGAAGCTTCTGTCATATCTTCAGCTTTAACAACTTGATAAGTCATATTCAATACACCTCAGTAAACGGAGAAAGGTTAGAACAAAATGAACGGTCAGGTCGCACTTCCCAAAAAACTGTATTTCTATTTGGTAATGTTCCCCAACAAACCGAATAGGTTGAAAACTCTACAATGTGGTTTTGATAGAGGTCTAGTAATTCCATGAGCCAATCATAGCTAGACGCATCAAGATATTTCCTGAGAAGAAACACTGCCCGTAGTCCTGCCGTCGTTTCTTGACTAGTTTGTAACGCTGCCCGCATTGTCATACGTTCTTGTGAGTACCTAAGTTCTAAACCCATTAAGCCACGCTTAACTTCTCCTTGTATCAATGTTTGGGAGGTTGGAGCCATTTCACTTAGGTAGAAATCACTTATTGAACTTTGCAATGCTTCAACCTTGCTCAAGACTTGGTTGACAGTCAAATCATAAAACGTTGGTCCACCCGGTACTTTGTTGCGGAGGTGGAATAACCTAGGCCCATTCCACCCGGTTGTTCCGTGTCCTTGTGGGTCGTCTAACCAGTCTTGTACGGTTAACCAAGTTGGTCCAGCGTTGCCAAACTCACCCTTCTGGTAACGCGTCACGAAGTCCTTCTTGTTCTTGATTGGCTGAGGGTGGTAATTGAGATGTAATGGAACATTCTGAGTGAGAGAAAGGGATTTTAACTGTTTCATTTTCTGTCAGGTATGATTGGATTAATGAAAGAATAACGGTGTTCATTGGCTGCTTTTGTTGTTGGCAAGCAATAGCAAATCTTTTGTGAAGATCTGTAGACAGTCTTGCCGTGATCATTCCACCATTACTAAGTCCTTTGGCTACTGTTGATTTTGCGCCGGGTATCTTTTTAACTTTTGGTTTCTTTTCCATTTTAGTTTCCAGCCTTTTTGATTTCGTAGTTGAGTTTACGTTTGTGTAACCAAGCTAACCCAGCGGCTTTCCAATCTGCCGCTTTAACATTTTCCATCAACTCTATTGCTGCCCTGTAGTCTCGCATCGACTTATGTGATTCGTAGGCTTGGCACATTGGTTGAGCTACGTCGTGTAAAAATGGTTCATCAAAGTGTCCATTAAAATTCACTACGAACGCAGGCAACTCAGATTCAAACCGTTCTACATCACTGATTAATGGAACACATTCTTCGAGTTTGTATGTTCTATAGTCAGGTGACCACATCGTCTCATTTGTTTTTAGGTAGTCTGACCCTTTCCAATTGCTTTCGTAGATATGTAGATTGGCGGACACTTGGTGGTACTGTCCTACTACCATGCCTAGTCTACTTGCCATGTATTCTTGTAAGAATGAGAAGTGGACTACGTTAGCCCCAAACATGCCTAAGACCATATCATTAGATCTGTTGAAGACAGTCATATTCAACTGAGGTTCTGCAGTCAATTGGTCAATCTCGAATACCACTGACAAATTGCAACAGACGTCTTTTGACAGAAGGGCATAAGTCCTATATTGTGAGGTTTTATCTGTGGTCGTATCATGTGTCACAATTTTCAGTAAGTCATCTTCAACATTCCACATCTGTAAAACTGCCCGTCTGCTGGTTGGGTCTAGTTTAAGATGCTCAATCAGTTTGTCTAACTGATCTACTTCTTGGTGTTCGATAAGACTGTCACCTAGGTACTTCGTAACTACAGAATGACGCCAACGGTGACCATACGCACCATTGAAAGTAACTCCATCGTCACTGAATTGATCAATGGTGTCTACAAAGAACTTGAGAGGTGCGACATCGTTGCGACCTGCCAGCATCCAGAGTGATTCATATAAGTGAAAGAAGGGGTTACAATCTCGCACTGTATTGAACAACACCCGTTCCGAAGGGCGTTGGTAGGTAATAGTCACTGGACCCGGAATACGTATGACGTTGCCATTGCGGGTGGATTGCTTGGTAGTAAAAATCGCTCCACTTGTTACTCCCTTGACAAGTCCATTGAACGCTTCATTGATGTTTCGATAGGTGTAGTGCATGGTACTTTCAAAAATTGAAGGATTTGTGGAGTTGGTTTAACTGCTTCTCTAGGTATTGTACTGTTTGACCCAGTTGGTAAACGTTTACCAATACAGAGCCTTCAGATGGGAATAATATCCCGATGCCTCCTTTATCACAGAACTTAGTGAGGTTACTCGGCCGGTCATCAATCAGTAATCTACCTGCCCCGGCAAATAGATGTTTGTGTGGCGTTAATACAAACCTATCAAAATCGTTTCCCAGCTTAGATTTTAACCAAGCCACCTTGCCAGAATAACTACTCGATTCTCTAGACGGAGAAGAAGCAACATGCCACTCTTCTGTGATTGGGTGGTTCGTTACCAGATCAAGTAATTCTGTGAAGTGTGGTAGAGGTTCCAAACTCGTCCAGAAATTTTGGCCCTCAGCATGAATGTCTGCCCAAAATTGGTTCAGCCCATATGGCTTGTGATGAGCTATTTTTCCATTCTCCCGTAAGGTTGCTTCTAGGGGTTTCAGAATTTCCCATTCTCGTTTGGTTTCCCGGTGGTAGTCCAACCTTTCTGCGCAAATGCCATACATACGGCACACTCCACCCGTAAAATCTACGAGCACTTGGTCCATATCAATTAAAATTGTCAACTTTGCCATAACGAATACTCTTTTATTGCTAAATTTTCAAAAAATAGTGAACAACTCACTTGCACAAACAACGGTGTAAGTTATACTTGAAGTGTCGGGTCAGTGGTTTGGCCCGGTAAAGTTTAAAATCCCCTGTTTTTAAGGAATGGCTACTATGCCTAAGGTAACTAACACCGCCGTCGCTACCGCCCCCGCAAAGTCCACCGCTGTCAAGGAAGGTGTCTCCAAGAAGCCCGTACCTAAGAAGCCTGTGGCTAAGAAGCCTGTGGCTAAGAAACCCTCAACCACCGAATCGTCCACCAGTGCTGTTAAGCCTCCCAAAGCCGAATCGCCTACCAAGGCCGAAAAGGCTCCCAAGGCTCCTAAGCCACCTAAGGTCGAAAAGGTCAAAGCGGAACTTTCTGGCAATGCTATTAAGATCCTCAAGGCTTTGAAAAACACCACCTCCAGCGGCAAGAAACTCAACAGAATGGAATTGGTCGAAAAGACCAGTATCGCAAACGGTTGGGCTAAGATGCTTGGTGCGCCAACCAAGGAAAACGTTGGAGGTTTGGAAGGTTCTGGTCACGTCAAAAGTTCAAAGTTGGAAGGTGAAAAGGTCCTCAGCTACTACATCACTGAGAAAGGTCTTAAGTCCCTTGAATCGGTCAAGTAGTGTCAAGTTTCTTGGCTTGCTTAACCTACCGTTTAACCCTGGAGTAACCCTCCGGGGTTTTCTTTTAGATATGCAAGACACCCGTGGTGCAAGCCACCCCTCCCCCTAATTCTAGCAGCGGTTCGATCGACAAGGTTACTACGTTTAACCCCCTGTCTCGCAGCAAACAGACCGTAGAATTACAATTTTGACCCATCACTATTGTATCACCTACTTGCACCCAGTTGCTTCCTTTGTGAGCGTAGTCGTCCCCAGAGAGCTCTAAACATGTGATTTCTGGGAGCCTACTATCTTGGTTAAAACGGTCGGTAGCGTTTAGCTCTGCCATAACCGGCCCAAACCCATACAACCCTACCTTCTCCCCGTGGTAGACGGAATTAGCCACCCCTAAGAGGTGCTGGTCGTGTGCGGCAGGTAGTGTAACTGTTTGGCAAGTAATTCCCGGTGACCACGTTTGTAACCATTGTGAAACTTCATCGCTATGGGTTCTACTTCCCTTGGCCTGTAAAGCAAAAGTCGGGGTGACCCAGTGCAGGTCAGCCCCCTCAAATTTTAAAGATGGTGTCCATACCGGCAGCAACCCAAGAAAATCAAATACCAATTTTGGCTCATGTTTTCTAGACTCTTTAGCCATGTTTGCCTTGATCAACCCAAGCGGAGAAGTTGCCCAGTTATCTTTCAAAAATATGGCATCACGGTTAGTATCTGTCGTGATCGGGTATCTTGTAATGCGTACCCCTAAACTCTCATAAATCGAAGTTAATTGGTCAAGGGTGTAAGTTAACCTCTTTGACCTATTAACCGTAGCAATGCAAAAATGAGCAGTGGTACTCAACGCTGTTCTCCAGGTTTAGGAATTATGCCTTTAGTCATGTACAATTTCTTTCTGGGGTTGTCCATACCCTTCCAACCGTAATGTTCTCCTAGTGATTCTTTTGGGAACACTTTATCACGGACTTCCCATAATACTGGAAACTTCGTATTTAACATTACCTCAACTTGCAGTATTCTACCAAGTTGGCGGTCGATGTTGCGTCCAGCATAAAACGTTCCTTTGTTCATACCTGCCCAATCACAAAGTATACTTTCTAGCATACTAGGTGATAAATTGACGCCTTCTTTTGATAACCTCTTAATTAAGTATTCTGCTGATTGTTCTATCGGTTCTAGTTCTAAAGCAATCAACCCTTTTCTAGGGCCAGAACTTTCTGTTATCTCAAACGTGTCAGGCACGATTTTTAAATCTGCCATCACGTTTATCAATTCAGAGGTTGTGTAACGCGCCCATCTACCATTGCCATATACTGATCCAACTTCATCAATCAATTCTTGCCATGTTTCACATTGACCTACCCACCCAACCAAACTACCGCGTGAAAGTAAGTCTTCAAAATGTCGGTGTATTCTGCCTCCGTAAAGGTTACGACGTTGAGTAGTAATCGGTAAGTCAACAGGAGGGAAAGTTTTCTTAGAAGCAACTCCAGGTTGAATGAACGCGGCGTACATACTTCCTTCAGTATAGTAAGCCATGTACAGAAACCCCAACCACAATGATTTTTCTTTATTGAGGTTTAGGTGGTCTACTAACCCACGTAGGAAAGGAATATGAGCATCGTAATCTCCTGTCTCTAATTGCAAACGAGTGAAGTACACGAACTTATCAAACTCTTTAATCGTTATGGAGGGCATTAAATTATTTCAACTCTTTCTAACCAGGGACGGTCAACTTGCCATCTAAGTAAATAAGGTTCTTTTGTAGCACTAAGGAGAGGTAAAGTTGAATTAAGAGGTTCAAATTTACTTAGCCCAAGGTGGTTCCAAATAGGGTTACAACAAGCCACCCAATCCTGACAAAACGTTTCGTACTCGACTACGTGACTTATACTTTCCTGGAAAGAAACAACTGCCTTTGAGGCCTCTTTATATTGATTAACACAGCGTTCCAACAACGTAGTATTCCACGACCAATTCGAGGGCATATCAAATTTCCACCAGCCCTGTTCTGTGTACCTTGCTTTAAAGTCTTCTGACTCCCACCCATCCAACAAACCATTGACAATGCTTCTACCGTCTCTCACACATTGAATGTAAATGATCTCTGCATCAGGGTACAGTTGTTCAATAACCCCCTTACGGTAACAGTTTTGTGGGGTCTTCAAAACTAACGTATCCGTTCTCCTACAAATGACAGGTTTCACATAAGGTGGTTCTTCGATTTGAAAGTATTGAAGAATATCTCTGTTATGTGAATTAGAAACATTGTTCAATTCTAATTCAATGAGTAACTTGATTAGACTTGGGTTGTTGACTTGGTGGAATTCATCTGAATCATGCCACGGGTACCCGTTACCTGCTATCTTGTAATAAGGTTCTTCTTCTCCCGCTAACGAAGACAGGTCTGGGTGTAAGCAGAAAGCGTATTTGAATATGGTGCTCCCACTTCTACTAGGTCCTACAATACTAATCACGCGTTTTGGTTGGTACACACGACGGGTATTTTTATCCATCAACTTGACAGAGTTTTCACACAGGAATCTATAAAATTTGGGTGTCAAAATAAAACCTTTAACGCTTTCTTCCAATTGATTCTTACTTCTACTCGCTTGCCCATCTTATAGTCTTTTTCTTCTAGCGTGACTACTTCAGGGTGACGTTTCATTAACGCTTCAGCCGCCTGAAGGCTTGGTCCGTATTGGTCACTTTCTGCTACGCTTTTACCACATGAATTGATGGAATAAGCATAAGTCACAGCATTAGTATAACCTCGTTCAAATAAACGTAAGGTCATATCGAGCCCTTCTTTGCCTTGCGCTTCTGTCGCAAACAATAACTTTTCAGCTTTAAGTACACCTAAGTCATAGCCGACGCATGTATGCCCTCTAACGCCTGTCTTTAGTAGCTTTTTAGGGTCACGATTAGCAAGCCTCGTGCTTACTGCTACGTGAGCATAATCAGTTAACATGCCAAACACAGAATCAAACATCATATTAGATTGTGATTGTTTGGTGATTGTTAATAATGATTCACCAATACGAGCAGAGAATGATAAATCATCATCACAAAATAGCAAGTTAGCTACTCCGTTTTTTCTCGCGGCTTTGATCCCACTATTACGAGCTTCAACAATACCACTATCACCAGTAACTACTAATTGACAACTATCTCCAAGGTTTAAAGAGTTTACTAACTCTTGGTAGGACTTTGATTGTTCTGCTCTGACTACCAAATAGATTGAATAGTCAGGTTGGGGAAACTTAGCAAGGAACTTCAATGTCCTGGCCTGCTTTAAATCTGACCGACAATAAGATGGAATGCAAATTGCGTTTGTCATTTAGGTGAATCACCTTTTTGGTTTACCCAGTATATGAGTTTTTCAGTAAAATCCCATTCATGTAAATAGTAATTGAACCCTTCTTCGAACACATGGAATCCTATAT
>Ga0209702_10008043_pt1 | contig 12532 bp, 9 predicted proteins | sample FRY01_FD_187210 | JGI IMG/M metagenome (GOLD analysis project Ga0209702, IMG submission 187210) | Freshwater microbial communities from Lake Fryxell liftoff mats and glacier meltwater in Antarctica - FRY-01 (SPAdes) (version 2) | ecosystem: Environmental > Aquatic > Freshwater > Ice > Glacier... | reverse complement strand
TATCAGATAATATAGAAGATCAAGATTTAGGTATCTTAGCTTATAAATTATACATACCTTTATCTTTTTGGTTTTGTACAAATCCTGGTTCAGCAATTCCACTTATTGCATTACAATATAATGAAGTATATTTAGATGTCACATTTAATCAATTAAATGATTTAATCCGTATAGGAATTCCTCCAATATCACCCCAGCGATTATTTGGGGATTATAGTAATTCTGATTTTAATATAACTATAAGAAATTATTTATTAAGTATTGGTTTTGACCAAACAAATGTTATTTATTATTTTACACAAAATAACTGGCAAAGTAATTCAAATATATTAGCAAATTATGTATTTTTAGGAGATGATGAACGACAAATGTTTGCACAAACATCTCATGAATATTTAATTACACAAACACAATTTAATTTCTTTCAAGGATTAAAGAAAGGGCCTAATACATTAGGAACTACTTTTAATCATCCTGTATCAGAAATAATATGGTATTTAACAAGAGATGATTTAAATTTATATAATGATTGGTATAATTTTACAGGATTAATTAATACAAATGCACAAAGTATGTATAATTATTTAAGTTATTTAAAATATTATAATGATCCTTTTTATCCAAAACAAAGATTAGAAAATATAGAAAATTCTTATGGACCATTACTTACAGAAGTTAATGACCAAATAAAAGCTGCAAATACAAATGTACAAATACAAACCTATTTTCCAGGATATTTTAATATAATGGAATCATTTCAACCAATCTTAAATAATAATGATCGTTCAACAACATTTGATGCTAATTTTTATTTTAACTTAAATCAATGGAAATATCATACCGGTGCTACATTGCAACCAGTTTATGTATTATCATTTGGTTTGGAACCTGAAAAATTACAACCATCTGGAACCCAAAATTTTTCCAGATTAAATAATCAATATTTTAAAGTAAATATATCAGATATATATCCAATTGAGGAAAAATTTAATTGTTCAATGTATGCAAGAAATTATAATGTAGTAAGAATAATTGGTGGAATTGGTTCTATTGTATTTTCTAATTAAAATATATAGTAAATTATATAAATTATTATATAAATTATTATATAAATTATTATATAAATTATTATAGAAATATATTAATTTTATAGTTTTATAGTTTTATAGTTTTATAGTTTTATAGTTTTATAGTTTTATAGTTTTAAGAATAATATTATAAATTAATAAATTATATAGAAATTTAAAGATAAAATAAAATCTTAATAAAATATATATGTCCAGTGTAACAAATAATACTGACTTTAGTTTTGAATATGCTGTTTCTATAATAATAACATTAGTTGTTTGCTCACTTACATTAAAAAGTTCTCCTCAAATGAATAGTTTTGTAATTTTATTATTAGGTTTAATTGTATCTTACATATCATTATTAATAATGAATTTTTTATTTCCACAAATAAATAAATTATTTTATAATATTTACCAATATATTTTATACATGTTTATGAATAATTTTAATAATACAGGATATATTCATGTATGGCCTCCAATACTTGCTGTATTAATAATATTTATTGTTTTATTATATAATAAAAATTTAGGATAAATATAAGTTAAGTAGTTTTATTTTTTAAATTTATACATTAATATAAATTAATATTTTTTAAATTATATATAATATTTTTTTATATGAATATTATATATATGGAAATAGATTGTGATAGTTTAGTCCAAAGATATTTATTATTAAAAAATCCATTATATACTTTTAATTTTCCAATTTCAATATTAGTAGCAATAATTGTATTTGGTTATGCAAAAGCATATAATTTCTCTGATAATTCTTATATAAATCAAATATTAATTCCAATAGTTGCTTTATTATTATGCATGGTATTTTTAGATATAATATCTAGGGCAATGATATCATCAAATGATAAAGAACGTTTATCAAAATTGTGTAGTTCTTGGATGAATAATCCAACAAATAAAAATAAATTATTATCATCTAATTCAATTAATATGGCTGAAATAGAAAATTATAATGGAAATATAGAATCATTTATTTCAAATGGCAATAGTCAAGATGAAGTAAATAATGATGCACTATATGCTTCAGGAAATAAAATAACTTATGAAGGTAAAGATATATTAGATAAAGTTAAAACTACATTTATTATGAATGATGCTATTAAAAATAATGTGTTAGGGATTGATCCCCAATTTGTAAAAAAACCTATTTTACCAGCACCATCAAATGAAATAACGTGTGTTGGAGATGACCAATCAAATGAATGTCATTTATGTTCTGGAATGGGGATGAATCCTAATAATTTAGTTGCACCTATACCAGGACCAACATGGCTTCCTCAATCAGCAGCATCAGTGCAAAATAGACTTAAAAATGGAAATTATACAGCAAATAAATGTGTAGGAGAACCTCCTTATCGTAATTAAATTATAATAAATTATAATTGTTAAAAATAAATTATAATTATTAAAAATATAATATAATAAATTATGCATATTTATTATAAATTATATATATTTATTATAAATATATATAATGCTTTCTCAAATTATATTTTTAACAATTATAATAATATGTTTATTTTTTTTATTAAATTATATAAATATAAATGAGAGTTTTTCAAATTATTTATTTCCAATTAAAGGATTACAAGGAATTTGTGAAAAAGATGGCTTAAAACCAGCCTTTATGCCTAGTTCATGTATAAAAGAAAATGGAGATTTTGATCCTTATTCAAATTGTATGTGTCTTGATAAAAAGGGAATTTGTAAAAAATGCTATCCAAAAATAAAAATAAATAAAGGACGTTCAATTATTTATAATCCAACTGAACCATTATCTACTCAATAAAATAAATTATCTTCTATCTTTTTTATTAAATTAACATTTAAATTTTTTTTAATTTTTATATCATCATTATTAAATTTTTCTAATTTTAAAATATTTTCTAAATCTTCAATGGTCATTTTATTCTTGTTCATAAAATGGATTAAATCATGGTCAATTTTTTTATTAGTAATATTATCTAAACAGCTATTATTAACTATATTAGTATTAGTATTAGAATTAGTATTAGAATTAGTAATATCAGTACTTTCAACATCAATTTTTATGGTATTTTTTTTATTTTTAACAGGTTTTTTAGGTATTTTTACCTCATCTTTTATATTATATATTTTTTTAAAATCTAAAAAAGAATTTATAAAAATAACGGATAAATAAATGATTTCATTTATTTCTACATATGTTTTTTTAAATGAATATCGTGCATAGTTAATTAATTTTTTATTAACCAATGATTGAGACATTTTATTCATTATGTTTGTAAATTCTATGGAAATATCTTTTTTTTTATATTCTTGTAAATTAATTAAATAATTTATATAATAAACTCCATGAAATGCTAAAGTTTCATTTAATTCTACCCATTCATTTGTTTCAAATAAAAAATTTTGATATATATCAAACTGACAAATTGAATTTAAAACATTTTTATATAAATTAATTTTATCTAATATATCTAAATTGGTATTTGTAATAAAATTATCTAAATTATGGTAAATCATATAAGGTAAGAAATAAGGTTCTAAATGATAATATAAAATACTTTCTTGAAAAGAAACTTTTTTAAAAAATATATTATAAGCCGCTTCTAATAATTGAACATCATTATTTTTTTTTTCAAAAATTAAATTTAAATTATTCATATTTTTTAATGTGATTTTGCTATTTTTTTCTGTAATATCTTTTAAGTTTTCTAATGAATTTAATAACTTTCTAATATCACCATCTACAAAATTATAAATTTCTTGTATAATTTTTTTTTCAAATTTGACATCTTTATATATTTTATTAATTAATATTGTAATATCTTTTAAAGTTAATTTTTTAAAATTAATAACTTGACAATATTTTTTTAAATCATTAATTTTTTTATCATATATATCTAAACATGTGCAAATAATTGGATTATATAAATTAATATATTCCTTCACTTTTTTATTATTATTTATATCTTTGGTGCATTTTTCATCTTCTTTTAATATTTGTATAAATTCACCAAGTCCTCCTTTATCATTATTCATTGTATCAATTTCATCCATTAATAATCCTATTGGTTTTGATTCACCACAAAATAAGTCCATCACATTTTTAAAACATAATGTTTTTCTTAAAAAATCACTTAATTTTTTTTGACTTCTAAAATCCGTAGAATTTAATTCAATTTTATTAAACATATATTTTTTAAAAAGTAATTCTGCTATTAATGTTTTACCAGTTCCAATATTTCCCATAATTAATAAAACTTTTTTACAAGAAGGAACTTTATTTTTATAATCCTTTATCCAATTTTCCATAATTTCAATTTCATTTTTATAAATTTCTATATCATCTAACGATTTAGGAATAACAGATTCTATCCAGTTCATAGTTCATAGATAAAATTAAAAGATACATTTTAAATGATTTTTATTATCAAATTTTTAATAATAAATATTTTTATTATAAAATATTATTTAAGATATTATCTAAAATATTTAATAATATATATATTTTTTTACATACTTACAATATTGGGATCATATGAACAAGTATTTTGCACACCTTGCCATACACCTTTTGTATTAGAATTAGAGCCACAACATTTAACCCAATCACATCTTGAAGTTGTTCCTTGTCCTCTATCTTTTACAAAATTATATTTTTCTTTATCTGAATAAGAAGTTTTTCCATTAGGATTATTTGGTTCCCAAGTACTTTTATTATTAACAGAAGAAAATTTAACTTCTTTATTATTTCCATTTCCATCTTCATAACATTTTATACCTAAACATGAACCACTAGTAGGAGTCACTTGATTCAGAACATTTAAATTAAACATATTTTTACATATATAATTGCCATTAGTATCTACACCTGTATTAACCCAGTAATCTGGACATTTAATACCTGTTTGCTGCATATATTGAGACGGAGGATTAACTTGTGTCATTAATGTTTGTTCTTTTTTACTTTTAAAATAATAATAAATATAAGAAATTAAGTAAGATATTAAAATTACAAAACCTACTATTGCTAAAATATTAATAATAATATTAGACATATATAATTATCCTATATTTTTTATTTATTTTTAATATAAAAATTAAATAAAAATTAAATAAAAAATAAAATTAAAATGTAGTTGTGACTGAACGTAATGTCCGTGAACCTTTGGATGATAAATTTAATGGTAAATCAATTGGTATAGGCATAAACTCAACTTCTTTTAAATATCCAAAATATTGATAAATTTCAGGAATAATTGATTCTACACACCAATCAATAACTAATTGATTTAAGTATCTAATTTGTTCCTTTATATTATTTGGTAAATTAGGACTATGTTGTAAATAAATAGACCTCATAATAATTTCTAATTCAACTTCAGATTGTTTATCAATAATATGTTTTTTATCTGTCTTGATATAAACATTGTATTTAATTCCAGCTTGAATTTCATTCATATTTGCTCTACTAAAATAAAGTTGATTCAATTTTGTAGTCTCTTGAATACCATATAAAGCTTCTACTTGAAAATTTTTCATTACATTTCCGTTATCATTTATCATTTTCAAATCTTTCATTGTTTTTTTTTCATTAATAATAACTCTTCCATTTTGAAACTGACTATTCATTTACTATTATATTTGATTTTTTTTTTAAATATTTATTTTATATTTCCTATAATATCTACATTATTTGTTTTTGTATTAATGTTTGTTTCTTTTAATTTATGGACATCATACGTAAATTTAATTACCATACTATAATTTTTATTAGATTGAAGTATTCTATAATTAGAATCTAAAATATTTATTTGTATAACATCAATATTATCTAATATTTGATTAAAAGATTGTATAATAGATTTATTATTAATATTATTATTTAATGTATTTATATTACCAGGAATAGTTGATGTTAAAATTTTAGCAATAATATTACTTTTATCTTTTTGTCTTAATTTTATAGTTTCTTCACCACAACTAAGAGGTATTCCTAACGGCAATATTGCTGTTATATAACTATTAGAATAATTTTTATTAATTGATAATGTAAAATTATCTTGAGAAGTTTGCATATTATACTGTTGCATTACATGTGTAGCATCATTATTTATAAAAAACATCTGAATATATATAAAGGGTGTATAAGATAAATAATATAATCCATTTTCTATGCAGAATTGAATTTTTGTTTCTGGACTTATTAAATCATATGATGTTGGTAAAATATTATAATATATATTAGGAATATTTATATCTAATATTATAGGATATCTATTACACTGAACAAATGAAAATCCATTATTATAATTAGAGACTAATAAAGCAGATGTTTGATTACCTATGGAATACCCTAATAAATGTAAAAAACTTCTTTTTTTTTCATAATCTCCATCACTTTCATAATTTGTAAAAAAACCATTATTTTGGTCAAATATAAATCTACATAATAAAGCACGTCCAATTAATGGTAAGAAATTCATTGTATAATAAATAATATTTGTTGTAGATTTTAATATATTATCAACAATATTACTATATAAAATTGTACAAGTTTGTGATGGTTTATAATATTCAAATTTAGGTGTTTCTCTAATAGTAGAATTATTAAATTTTCTTCCTTTTAATCCAGTACTATTATATCTTAATGCAAATCTTAATAAAGTGATTTTTTTAGAATTAGGGTCATTGGGAAATATTGGTATTTCAATAATGTCACTATATTTATAATAACATATATTAAATAATTCTTCTTCAGTATAAATAACTGGATTTTCATTTAATGGTTGAGTATTAGTTATATATATATTTAAATCATAAAATGGTGTCATATTTAAATTTCTCATAAACGAATTTAAATTATCATCAAATGTTTCTAAATTTGTTAAAACAAGAGGAAATGCAGAAGGAAAAAATGGATTATCAATTGAATTTTCATACCAAAAAGTTGTGACATCTTTTTGATAAGGTACAGTAATGTAAATATATTTTGGGTCTAATGACAAATTATTTATTTTATTGCTAGAATAATTATAAAATATATCTAAATCTTCCCATTCTGCTTGTGTATAATTATTTCTTTTCGGTTGAAATGATTGATATGAAATAATATTAACTTCTTCCATTCTATTTACAGAAAAGAAAGCATCATTATTTAAATTTATTTCAAAATCCCATAAATTAGGTGTATTCTGTAAATATTTAAATGAATTATATGGTTCTTCCATAATTGGTGGTAATTCTTGGTCTGGAATTCTTGATTTACTATTATTACCTAATAAAAAAATTGTATTAAAATCAAAACTTCCGTGTAATACATTTTTTGTTAAAATTTTTAGATTATCTAATAATATATTTATTTCATAATGTCCACTTGGTATATTAATTTCATATGTTAAATAAAGTTCAGGATTAAAATTAATACCTACTTTATTAATATCAACTTTATATGTTGAATATGGTAGACTATAATAACTAATTTTTCTAGCTGGATCACAATATGGAATAATATTAAATGAATTAATATTATTAATAAAATAATTAGAAAAAAATTGCCATGCAAAATTATTATTCATATTAGTAATATTATCATTATAATTTGGAATACATAAATCTACTAATTCAATTGATTTAACATTATTTAATGGTGTAGGTAATGTAACTTGAAACTGAGTTGTATATGGAAAATAATTTTTATCTCTTTCTTCCGAGTTGATTGTTAAATTTAAATATTGTTCTTGTGTATATCTATTTACTGAAATATCTTTACTTAAATTATCCATTAAAGGATATCTATTTTTTTTTAAATCAACCGGCCATGGTTTATTATTTGTTTGTTGAATATTAACTCTATCACTTTCATATAAATTTGTATCTAAATATTCTTCAGTTTGACTATTAGGATTTTGATCTAAGTAATTTATATATCTATCATAATATTTTGTATCATCTTGAATTTGTTCTTTAGTTAATGTATTTGTTTCAATAAAATTATTTGTATATAGTAGATCTTGTGGGTCACTCATATTACTAATATATAAATAATTTTTTATATTAAAATAATATAAAAAAAAATTTTTATGGAAAATAATAATATTATAATAATATTATAATAATATTATAATATTATAATATTATAATATTATATTATTATTAATTTTATATATTATTCATTTGCTCGTCTTTTTAATCTTTTTAACTTTTTTCACTTCTTTATTATTATCTTTATTAATTTGGTCATTCATAATTTTATTATATTTTTCCAAATTAACTTTATAAATTTCTAAAAATTTATTAAGGTCATTCTTCCATAAATCTTTTTCTTCTTTATGTAATAAATCATTATAAACACCTAATTTATTTTCATGTGTTTTGTTCAATTCTTCCATCTTAGATTTTGTCAATGTTCTAATTCGCATATTTAACAAATAATCATAACTAAATTTATTTTCATTTGTTTCACTTGCAAATTTAGGAAAATTTTTGTCTTCTAACATTTTTTCAATTTCATCATCTTCTTTTTGAATAATATTAATAGATCCTTCAATAAATTCTTTAATAAATCGAATTTTAGCTTCAATCATGTCTAATTCTTTTTTAAAAGATTTCAACATATATTCTTTTCGTTTCGTGTAATATACAAGTCTTATCATATAAAATTCTTTTAATATATCTTCTACACAATCATATTTTGTAATTAATTCCTTATTATTATATAAGTGCATATTTGAATAATTTGTATGTTTGCTATCAGATAATTTAAAAATAGATTCAAATTTGTTTGTAAGGATTAATTTTTCCAATTCATCTTTCTTAAACTTTAATATTATTTTTACAATTTTATCAGTTGAATGATTTACAAAATCTACTAAACACTGTTTATTATTATCATCATTTGATTTATCATATAGTAATGTTTCTAAATATGATTTGTAATCATCTGTCCATCTACCTATTGGTAATTCTGTAATTAAAACTGTATTATCATCAATAATTTTATAACAGCCATGATTAATATATTGTTCAATTCCAAAATCATTCATACTTTTAAATTCAATCTTCCCTTGAAATCCTCTAAACCATGGTATCATTTTTTCACATGGTTTATTGTCCATTAAATTCATTAAATTTCTTACAACTATTTCTGGATCATGAGGAGGCATTTTTGTACTAAATCCTGTTCCAATACCTTCACTACCATTAATTAAAATCATTGGAAGAATTGGAATATACCAAACAGGTTCAATTTTTTGCCCATCATCTTCATTATATTCTAATAAAGGATTATCTAATGGGTTATAAATATGATATGTTATTTCTGATAAGTTCGTAAAAATATATCTGGGAGAAGCAGAATCTTTTCCACAATCTAAACGTGTACCAAATTGTCCTTTTGGTTCTAAAAGTTCAATATTATTTGAACCTACATAATTTTGGGCAAGACCAATAATTGAATCATATAATGATTGCTCACCATGATGATATGCACTATTTTCACTTACATATCCAGCAAGTTGACTTACCTTAATTTCTTTTTTTAAATTACGCTTAAAACAACTAAATAGAATTTTTCTTAAAGATGGTTTTAATCCATCTACTAAACAAGGAATAGATCTTTTACAATCATAATCCGAAAAATGAATTAATTCTTTATCAATAAAATCATGATAAAATACTTCTTTTTCAGATTGTTCAATAATATTATTTTTATCATATGATTTTAACCATTGTTTTCTATCTTCTGATTTTGTTTTATCAAAAGCTAAATCTATTTTAATATCAGAAATCCGCATTTTAGAATTAAGTGTAGCAATATTATTTTTATTGTCACCACTTTCTTCCGTTGTTTCTACTAAAATATCTTTCTTATATTTAATTTGTTTTTCAGTAATATTTGTAAAATATTCTTTTGCTTCTTCTGATGTACTTGTACCCAATCCTTTATAATATTTAATATCCCATGATTTAATATTATCAATTGTTTCTTTCCATTGATTAAATTCAGTCATTGTATAAAAATCCTGAATATTTGTACTTTTTTTAACTTTAATAATTGGAGTTGCTAATGACAAAATAAATCCAGGAATTTCTAATAATTCAGGCCAGAATACTTGAAATAAATTAATTAATAAACCTTTAATATGACTACCATCTACATCTGCATCTGTTAAAATCATAATTTTACCATATCTTAAATCTTTTAACATTTCTTCTTTATTTTTATTTTTAGCAAATTTTAAACCCATAATTTTTACCAAAGAACTAATTTCATTATTTTCACCCACTCTTTTCATTGCAATATCTCTTACATTTAAAACTTTTCCTCGAAGTGGAAAAACACCATAATAATCTCTTCCAATAACACTTAATCCAGCAATAGCAAGTGCTTTAGCTGAATCTCCTTCTGTTAAAATTAAAGTACAATCTAATGCCTCATTTGTTCCAGCCTTATTAGCATCATCTAATTTATCAATGCCTCTTACATTAGATGTCTTTTTACCACTAATCTTTTGAAGCCCTAAATTATCTTTAAAATCACTTAGTTTTAAAGCTCTTTCAATTAAAGATGTTTTTAGTAATTTATCAATAAATTTATCAGAAATATTACAAGTAGAACCAAATTTAGTAGCTGGTGTAGTTAAATATTCTTTAATTTGACTATCAAATGCTGGATTTTCAATAGTTGAACGAACAAATATAAACATATTTTCCTTAATATGGGATGGTTTTAAATCAAGTTTTTTTCTTTTTACTCCTTTTGTACTAACAATTGTTTGAATTTTTTTAATAATATTATTAGCAATATAATCAACATGTTTTCCACCTTTTAATGTAGCAACTCCATTTACAAAAGATACTTGTTCAAATTTAGCATCAGGACTAATTGCTACAACAACTTCCCAACGATCATTTACTTCTTCATATACTTTTTCAATATTATCTTCTAAATAATATGAAACATAATTTTCTAATGTTTTACAATCTATTTTTTCATCATTTAAAAATACAGATACATTTTTATTCGTGCAAGCAGTAATATCTAAAACACGTTTATTCATTAATTTAATTGTATCATTATCAATTTTATCAATTCCAAATCTTTCTAAATCAGGATAAAATTCAATCAAAGTATATGGTTTTAAACTTGATTTTGTAATTTCAGGTTTATTTTTAATCGACATATTTTTTTCAAATACTTGAATGTATTTTTGTTTTGTATTTGCATCAACTGTTTCAATTCTAAATTTTGTTGAAAAAATATTAGCTAATTTAGCACCATATCCATTTTTTCCACCAGTAATTTTTTTTTCATCTTTGTCATAATTAGAGGATGTTAGTAAATTTCCAAAAATTAATTCTGGAATATATATGCCATGTTCTTTATGTTCTACAATAGGAATACCATCCCCATTATTATAAATAGAAATCTTATTTGTTTCTTCATCAAAATTAACTTTAATTACAGTCACCTTATTAATAACATTAATATCATTTTCAATACGAACATGTTGGTCAATTGCATTCACTAATACTTCATCAAAAATTTTATAAAGACCAGGAATATATTTAATATTTTCAAATTTTATTTTATTATCATTTTTATCGTATACCCATGTATCAATATCAGTTTTTTCAATAGAACCAATATAAGTATCAGGAATATCAATAATATGTTCTAATTGAGTTTTTTTAACAAAAGTTTCTTCAACAGTCTTCAACTTTTTAGTCATTGTTATAATTAGTAAGCTATAAAATTTACCTTTAAGTATATTTTTACTTCAATTTTTTTTATTTTATTAATAAATTATAATTATAAAAATCCAAATGTTGTTATGGCTATTAATGGTGCTAAGATTCCTTTAACTACTTCTACTACTCCATAAACAAAATTAAAAGGAATTCGAAGGAGATTTATAAAAGCTATTAACAATTTTGTTATTGCTGCTAATGTATTTACAGTTGATTTAAATATATTTAATATATTAACTAATTGTTGTGTTATTACAAAAAAAATATTACCAATTTTTACATAAAGACTAAATATTAATGTTGCTACTCTTGATAAATCTTTGAATGCTTGCTGTTGAATTGTAGCAATAATTTTTCTAAATTTATCTAAGGTGTCGTGAACTACATTTAATCCACCTGTTAATTTTTTTTGAGCATTTAAATTATTTGTCATACTTGAATTAAATTGAGATGAAAAGGAACTAGATTTACACTCATTTGCTGTTGATGTCATATCGCCAGGAGCTACTTTTATAATTTGTAATAATGGACCAATTGGAGTGCATTTTAATTTATTCCAATTTTTATTGATATAGTCTTTATTTGTTTTAGAAATAGCGTTTCCCATATTATTATAAAAGATAAAAATAGTCTAATTAAAACTTCTAAATAATAAATAATAAATAATAAATAATATATAATTAATATGTTTCTTTTTTTTT
>Ga0209702_10008037_pt1 | contig 12534 bp, 13 predicted proteins | sample FRY01_FD_187210 | JGI IMG/M metagenome (GOLD analysis project Ga0209702, IMG submission 187210) | Freshwater microbial communities from Lake Fryxell liftoff mats and glacier meltwater in Antarctica - FRY-01 (SPAdes) (version 2) | ecosystem: Environmental > Aquatic > Freshwater > Ice > Glacier... | reverse complement strand
GGAGGTGGAGGTGGAGGTGGAGGTGGAGGTGGAGGTGGGGGTGGAGGTGGAGGTGGGGGTGGAGTTGTATTCTTTACACATTTTCCCGTGTCTTTATTTCTCGTTTCTGTATCTTTACATTTTTTAACACATCTTCCCGTTTTAGGATTTATTTCTTTTCCTTCGGGACATATTTTATCTTTTATTTTATCGCATTTTCCCGTGTCTTTATTTCTCGTTTCTGTATCTTTACATTTTTTAACACATCTTCCCGTTTTAGGATTTATTTCTTTTCCTTCGGGACATATTTTATCTTCTATTTTACCTTTTATTTTATCGCATTTTCCGGTTTCTTTATTTCTCTTTTCTGTATCTTTACATTTTTTAACACATCTTCCCGTTTTAGGATTTATTTCTTTTCCTTCGGGACATATTTTATCTTCTATTTTACCTTTTATTTTATCACATTTTCCTGTTTTTATATTTCTTGTTTCTGTATCTTTGCATTTTTTAACACATCTTCCAGTTTTAAGATTTATTTCTTTTCCTTCGGGACATATTTTATCTTCTATTTTACCTTTTATTTTATCACATTTTCCTGTTTTTTTATTTCTTGTTTCAGTATCTTTGCATTTTTTAACACATCTACCAGTTAAAAAATTTATTTCTTTTCCTTCGGGACATATTTTATCTTCTATTTTACCTTTTATTTTATCGCATTTTCCAGTGTCTTTATTTCTCTTTTCTGTATCTTTACATTTTTTAACACATCTTCCCGTTTTAGGATTTATTTCTTTTCCTTCGGGACATATTTTATCCATATTCCTATTAACATAAAAGAAATATTATATCAAATCTCTTATAATGATATGTTTCTTCTTAAAAAAATAAAAAATATATATTCTATATTTCATAAATATTATATTAATTCCTTAATAATGCTATGTGCTTTTTTAAATATTTTAATCCTTTCTATATTGTGATGCTTGATGTGATTTAATACTTCTTTATAACTAAACCATTCGAGAGCTCTTATTTCTCTTACTTGATCCATACATGTATTATCTATAAGAATTTTAGCATCATCTTTAATTATTTTTGCTACATAATATACATGTTTATACAATATATTATTTGTGCCAAAAAATATCTCTTGGAGTGGAATAATATTTTTATTAATCATAATATCATCATTATATAACTGTGTTTCTTCGCAAAATTCTCTAACAGCACAATCAACATCACTTTCTCTCAATTTCTTACGTCCTTTAGGAAATCCCCATTCTTGTTCCAAATAATTAATATTTGTTTTTATTGGAAATAAAAGACTTCTTAAATAATTACTGGATAATATATAATCAAACTTTAATTTAGATTCTAAATATTCTTTTGTCTGTTTAAAGTTTGACTGATAAACTTGACACCAAGTGTAATTCCAAATATATTCAAAACTGTTATTTAATAACATTTTTTTTTCACTATCAGTCATATATTCAATTAATTGTTTAATATAATGAAAATCGGAAGAATTATATTTTCCTCTTACAAATTCCATAAATGCCAAACTGTCTTTTCGCTGTATCATAATATATTTAATTTCATTTTTGACAATTTTATAGCATATAACACCAAAACTCATAATTGGACGCGGACAATCTTTATATAAATGTCCATTGATACCACAATTTCGGCAAGTTTGAGGGCGAAAATAAGAGGTCTTTTTAATATTTTCGTCATCTCGCTTCATCATTTTGCGAATAAATATCAATAATTATAGTATAATATACCGCATTTCTTAAATGTATTTATCAATTTATAATAAACTATTTAAGTTAAAAAAATAATATCATATAATCTAATAAGATTGAAACTTATCACTTGATATATCGTATCCTTGCATATAAAACTTTTCTTCATATGATATTTTTTTAGCAGGTTCTTGAACTTTATGTACTGATTCACCCCCTACTTCTGAAATTGGTGATAATATATTGTTGTAATCAAATGCTAATACCTCGTTCATTTGAGGGCGAGGTTGAACACCCATATGATGAACAGGTTGTGAAAATTGTGTCGGTGATTGTTGTTGCATTTGATCATGCGGTGTTTCATGCTGGCGTTGTTGTTGATGACTTTGTTGTTGTTGTTGTTGTTGATGTCGTTGGTGTTGATGTTTTTGTTGCTGATGATGATGATTTTGTTCTTTTTGTTGCATTTGAAGTTGTTTTTGTTCCTCTTCTATTTGATGTTCTTCCTCCTCATGCATCTTTTGCATTTGATGTTGTTGTTGTTGTTGATGTCGTTGGTGTTCTTCTTGTTTTCGTTGTTCTTCTAAATAATCATTATTTTTAACGTCATTTTCATATTTGGTCATAATATTTTTAGCATATGTATTTGCACTATCTTTATTTACTTTGCAATTTTCAATATTATTTTCTACACGTTCATTTGCTGTATCGTAAGAAGACATTGACATAATCATAGATATTATAATTATTATACAATATACTATAATAACGATTGATATTACCCAAGCAAGAGCCCAGCACCACCAGCGAGTTTCAGAGTCTCCACCTGTAACAATACATGTTAATTCAAATAAAGACATAAGTACTGAAGGTATCGATATTATTAGAATCGACAATACGAAACCTATACGTTGTTCTATAGGTATTTTACTACTTGAAAATAATATAGCTATACATAGTATTCCTATAGTTGTAAATAATGCGATTCCAGCATATTTAGATTGTTCTGAACCAAAAAAAATGTCATTTATATTAATAGCTGTACTAGGCATATTTCTATTTATATTCTATTATCATATGAAGAAAAATAAAAAATGATTATGATATAAATGAATATTAAATAATAAAATAAAAATGGGTATTCCTTATTATTTTTATACATTGACACAGAAATATAAAAATATTGTATACAATACTAAACCCGATTTTACAGATATATACTGTATCGACTTTAACGGGATAATTCATACAGTAGCACAAGATATTATGAAAACTAAAGTAGAAAATATAGAAGAATGTATATTAGATAAAGTATGGCAGAAGATTGAGGAATATATTAAGATATATAATGCTAAAAAATACATAATTTGCACAGACGGTGTAGCACCAGTTGCAAAAATGTTTCAGCAGCGTAAAAGACGTTATTTATCGGTTTATAGAAATAAAATAGATGCTAATAAAATAACTAAACCTATTTGGGATACTAATGCAATAACTCCTGGAACGGAGTTTATGAATAAATTAAATATTTTCATTCATAAAAAAATAAGATATTCTACACATAATGTAGAATTTTTATATAGCGGTAGTGATGAAAATGGAGAAGGAGAGCATAAAATATTTCATAAATTAAAAATGAGTTCCGATACTTCAAGAATAATTATACACGGTCTTGACGCCGATTTAATTATATTGTCATTAATGTCTCATCATAAAAACATACATTTAATGAGAGAAACAAACGACGAAGTATGCAATTACCTTAATATTGATAATTTAAGGGATTCAATATTAAAAGAACTTACTTTAAAATGGGATCTAAAAAATAAAAACATATCATATTCTGAAAATGATTTAGTTGAGACATATTGTACTGCTTGTTCTATTTTAGGAAATGATTTTATACCTCATTTATTAACAATTGACCTTCGAACAGATGGTGTTGATAAATTATTATCTTCTACTAAAATTTCTGTCGAAGAAAATGGATTACTTGTATATAATGGTCAAATAAATTATAAATGTTTAAGCGATATTTTTAAATATCTTTCTAAATCTGAAGATAAAGATATATATAAAATATGCGAAAAATATATTAAAAAAAGAGTTACTAATTCTTCCGATATTCCTAGCGATTTTTATGCTATAAAAAACAAAGACCCATTAGTTAATCACATATACGATAATCCGCAAAAATGGCATAAAGAATATTATAAACAATTATTCGATAATAACATAACTATAGATACAAGCGTAGTATTTAATGCATGTTATAATTATATTAAAGGAATATATTGGGTATATTCTTATTATAAAGGGGGCGATATTGATTGTGAATGGTATTATCCATATAATTACCCACCGATTTTGAAAGATATATCAAATCATTCAATTGCACATAAGGAACCAGAAGTTATAAAAAATTGTAATTTTATAAAGTCGTATATCCAACTTCTCATTGTATTACCAAAAGAAAGTTCGCATTTATTAAAATATAATCATAAAAAATATATGACAGATATATATGCTGGTTTATTTCATATGTATCCGAAAAAATATAAAATACAAACGTTTCTCAAAACGCATTTATGGGAATGTACTCCGGTATTACCATTAATTAATTTAAAATATATTAAGAATATATTATCAGAATAAGTCTAAACTTGTAGTCCTATAATAATATCTATTTTATTTTTATCAATATTAGATAAATAATACCAAGACTTCATATCAGGATCCCATCTTCCTCCATTTTTCTTAACACTATCTTTATTTTTATAAGGTATTTTTACATACATTTTTTTAGCATTATCATTTCCAATTGAGTTTTTCCCTCCATCTTCAAAATTGGGGTTTGGTATTTTTTCAACATCATCAATTGTTAATAGTTCAATAGCCTTGATAGCCAAAATATTTTCATCACTAATATTATCTTCATAATACCATTTTTTTCTTTTAATATCCCATTTTGCCCCTAAGTTTTTAACTGCTTCTTTGTTATTAAAACTTATAGATATGTAATTTTTATCTGTTTTCCCAATACTATTTGCTAATATTTTATCATAATCATCAGTATCATTTTCTTTATTTGAAATTGCTAAATTCGCCAATCTATCAGCACCTTCGTTTCCTATCGAATGTTCATCTTGTAAATTAGTATGAGCTTTAATATGTTTCAATATCACTAACTTTTTAACTGGGCTATATAATTCATATAATTTTTTCAATAATAAACAATTTGGCGGAATCTTATCTTCAGAAGTTTTCCAATTATTCTTAAACAATTTATCACCATAACTTCCAGAACACTTAATAACGTATTCCGAATCAGTATATATATTGATAATTTTTTTATTTTCAATATCCTTGCTTAAAATTTCCAAAGCTCTTATCATCGCAGTTAATTCTCCAGTATTATTTGTTTGCTTTCCATCAACTCTCGCATATTCATTTCGCACGTCATCTTTTTTAAAGAAAACGCCATAACCTGCTTTTGCTTTAGGAGTTCCATTATTTACACAAGACCCGTCAATATAAACGTTTATGCTATTAGTATCCATACTTAAATATAAATAACAAAAAAAACAATCAATTTTTATATAAAGTCATTCTATATTCAATATCATTTTCAATATCAACAATAAAACCGCATTTTTTATAATATACTAATAAATATCCTGTATTTATTCCATTTTTATTAATATAAAGATAAATAGATTCACCAATTAATGTTTTAGCAGTTTCCAAAATATCAGTGGCTATTCCTCTTTGCCTATATTTTATATCTGTACATAATTGATTTAAACTACTTTCACTTATTCCTACAAATCCAATAATATCATCGTTACATTTGTAAAAGATTACTTTTTCATAAGTATCGAACCTATTATTTCCAAAATTACTATTAATTAAATTAATGCATTTATTTTTTTCATCTATATTTAATTCTTCAATTAATTTAATAAATATCATATTATATTTTCATATTATAAAATATATAAAACAAATAAAACGCATATTCTTGAAAAAATAATATAATGAATTAAAAAAATAATAGTTTTTTCAAGAATAATAATTACATATAGAATATTTTTTAGTATATTGATAATTTTAATTAACTAATAACGATATTAATATTATCATTAAAATTACTAATATACTTTAATGGAATATTCTCAAATGAAATAAGTTGCATATTTAAGTTAAATTTATCTTCTAATCCATTCTCGCGAATATATAGAATAAGTTTTTCAAAAGGCATTTTAGCTAATACTAAAGCATTATTTTTTGTTATACATGTCCCAATTTTATATATATTATCGCTTCTATCACCATATATAACCTTAAACAATAAGTCTACATTAGGGTCTTCAAAACCTCTTGTTTTTAATTCTTTAAATTGCATATTATATATTAATACATTATGATCAATTAATTGAAGAAAGTCGTTATCATTTGTAATAATAATAATATTGTTATTTTCGGATATATGTTTTTTAATATATTTGTGAGATAAATAAATAACATCATCGCCTTCCAATCTTTGAGATGATATTTTTTGAATACCTAATTGTTTAGCATATTCTTCAAATATAGTAAATATTTTTTTATTAAAGTTTGTTTTTTGAACACGAGTTGCTTTATATTTATCATATATGTCATTTCTCCAAATATCAGATCTAAGACAATCATTGCATAATATAATATTTGAAATATTAATTTTCCATGTTTTACATATTTTTTTAATATCGTTATTAATATGTTTATAAAAAGCTGTTATAAATATTTCATTATCTACGATATCATCTACATCTATATCTATTTTTTGAAATAAAAACCATCTATAAGTTGCAAAATATCTATGAAATATATAATAACTGCAATCGATTAGAACAATATTTTTATTCTTAATTAAACTAATAATTGTCATATTAATAAATATGATATTTATATTATATTTAAATAAGTATTACTAATCAATTTTTATATTATTATTTCTTGTTTTTTTAATAACCATATCTTTATTATCATCTGTCCATTTATTTACTATAATCATAATCGCCATAAGTTCTTCTGGTTTTTTCTTTAATTCTTGCCATTCTATTCTTACAAGTTCAAACTTGGTCTCATTAACATTACTATATAGGCGATATTTAACGTATTTATTATAGTCTGTTGCAGGTTTAGGTGCTACTACTTTAGTTACTTTAGCATTATCGTTTGATAATTCGTTACTATTTGTAATAATAGGATCTTCAGGTGTTATTCTTAAAATAGAATCTTTTTTATTCCATACTTTTTTGTTATTTTTCATTTCAACAACCCAAACCTGTTTATCATAACCATCCATAGCAGAATTAATATCATATCCTTCGGCAGATAATCCATATCTAAGAGGAGACTGTTCTTTTCCACTATAAGTATTTTTAGGAAAATTAATACACGGCTTTAACGACGACATTATATTTATAATGATGTTAATAAATGATCAATTTTTATATTTATATATTTATATTTATTATAAATGAAAAATATAATAATAGGTGCAGGTATAACTGGATTATATTTAGCATATAATCTAATTAAAATTAAAAAAATATCTCCAGACGATATAATAATTTTTGAAAAGTCTCAACGTATTGGCGGAAGAATATTTACATATGATAATAAGGATTATGATTTAAAATACGCAGCAGGTGCTGGTAGATTAGGAAAAAAACATAAAATAGTAATGAAATTGATTAAAGAATTCAAACTCGAAGAGTACATAATAGATATTAATAAAGATAAGTTGTATTTCGTTAAAGATAAATTAATGAATGAGGCTGAATTATTACTATATTATAATTCCAAGTTTAAAACTTTAAATAAATTATGGAGTTATGCAATAAATAAAAAAATAAATGCAGATACTAAAGCTATAAACTTACATAATTATTTTTCATTATTTTTATCTACGAACGATGTTGAATTATTAAAAGTGTCTCTTGGATATATAAGTGAAATGTTTGATGAAAATGCATATAATGTATTATTAACATTAAGAAAAGATTTTGATGTTCAACATAATGAGTTTTTTGTATTAAAAGGTGGAATGCATATTTTATACGAGGTTTTACATAAATATATTATAGATAGAAATGTCAAAATATTGCTTAATTATGAATTGCAAAATATTGATGATGTTGAAAAAAGTATTTTGGTAAATAACAATGTTTATAATTATCAAAGGTTATATATTACAATAACAAGGAAAGATTATATTAAAATACCTTATTTTGATAAATATAATACATTATTAAATAATGTTGGAGATTGCAATTTATTAAGAATATATGCACAATATAAAGATGTTTGGTTTAAAGACTTTCCTAAAATAGTAACACAAAATAAACTTCAATTTATAATTCCTATAGATTATGATAATGGATTAATACAAATAAGTTATAGTGATAGTTATAATGCCGACTTTTGGAATAACTTAAAAAATAAAAAAGAGATAAAAAAACATCTTTCTCGAATATTAAATGAAATGTTTCCTGATAAAAATATAAAAGATCCCGAATGGGTTACAATACATAATTGGGAATCTGGTTCGCATTTTTGGAAAATAGGAGTTGATTCTGATAAAATACAAAAAGAAATTAAACATATATTTACTAAAAAAAACATATATATTATGGGAGAAACTTATTGCGACCGTCAGGCGTGGATTGATGGTGCTTTAGAAACAGTTCATCAAGTTTTAAAAATACGATAAATAAATATTTTGTATATTAATAATATATTTATTTATAAATTGTTATAATTCTTTTTTATTTGATAGAGGTATATAAACAATTTTTTATAACAGAATAAATATGTACGGATTGCCGACGATATATTGAATAAAATTGATAATTTACCTTATAAAAATGTTAATTAAACATAATGTGTTTTTATGATAATATAAATTATCAATTTGAAAGGTTTGAAAATGACAATAATTGCAATTTTAACAGTCAATTATTTGATATAGAATCAAAAATTATAACATATTATAATAAAGAAAAAAGTTATTCTAATTTTGTAAAATATTTAGACAATATATTCGCAAAATATGTTGAAAATAATCAAATGATGAGTAATATATATTTGGAAAATATAAATATACTAAAAAAAGCAATTATAATCAGTTATAACAATTCTAAATGTATGAATTATTTCGACGACATTATAAAATTTCAAAGATTCAATATTAATGATTAAATATAAATGACTTCTTCTATTAAATAAAGAAGTTTAAAACATGTCTAAAAAAAATATACACAGGGATATATTAACATTAGTTATTTATCTTTGGATTTTTTGTTTAATATCGTTGATAATAATAATATTATTTTCCATACTAAATGCTCTTATAGATGGAACATGGATTTTTAGAGATCTTAGAAAATATGTAATTGGTTTTGGTTCTCCAATAGGTGCAATTCCTAGTTTTGTATACTATTACATTTTAGCATCTCCATTGGGAATAATTATTTTAGCAATTATATTTATTATAATATCTCTAGGTGTTCTCATCCTCTTTTTAATATGGGTTGCTTTAAAAGATATGTTTATTATTAAAGTGTTAGTTAAAGGACCCCCTTTTTCAACATTAAAAGGTATATTTGAAATTATGTTAGAAAAAATACCGTCGAGACAAAGAATGCGATTCATAAATTATATGCAAAAACATGCTTATAATATGGTAAAATATTTAAAATTAGATGAAATTAATTCATCTTTAAATGAAAGTTTCGCTGTTCAAAATATTGTAGAAAAGCCTCATTTCAGCGATGAATATAACGATGAAATTGGAGACGAATATAAAATGAGAATTAAAAATAATTATTTTATAAATGCTTTTAAATATAATAAACAGAATGAAATGGCGAAAACTTATAAAAATATGAAAATTATTACGCCAGATTCAAATTATGCTTTTATTGAAAATACTACTTCTTATTTTTCAATAAAAGCAGAAGCTAATATTAATAAAATGAATATAAAATAATAGATATATAAAGTAAGATATGTTTTTATTACTTTATAGTTTTGAAAATCAACTTATGGAAGTTTATTCGACGGATGTTAATTATTATAATATATTTATAAGTATTTTTTTTTTAAGTATAATTATTATAATATGTATAATCTTTTTCTGGGATAATATATATAAAGTTTCTAAAAAAAGGTCTAAATGCAATGAAATATTAAACATAATCAGCGAAAATCAAATTGTTGAAAAACCATATATTTATTCAGTTATAATAATTAATAATGATATTATTGATTCTACTTATAAAAATTATATATTAAAAATTACTTACGACTTTAACAATATGAAAACAATATATGAATATGGAAATGACGATGGAAAACAAAATGATATATTTTTTAGTATAAATATAAACGACAATAAAGATATTAAAAAAAAAGAAGAAGTTGTTGATGCTAGAAAAAAATTATTATCAGAATGTACTACGGATAATTGTGAAAATGAAAAAAAAAATTTAAATGTTGCTATAAATGTTTTAAATAGATCTAAAAAAGTGTTACTAGATAGTACAAAACCCAAAGATCATCAGTTAAATTATTTTGATTTGCGAACAATGAAAAATAGAATAATAGATGGAATTAATATAAAAGTGTTAAATTCTGCTAAATATAAATATGTAAATGTTAATGAAACGAATAATAAGATAAAGAATAATTCAACGACACTTGATTTATTAGTTTTTACAAAGAAATATTCTGAAAATGGAAACTTTAATACATCAATTATAAATGATATAATTTTTTCAAAAAATAATAGAGAAAAAATAGATATATAAGTTGTAAAGAATATTTATAATATATAATTAAATTAAATAAGTGATAAATAGTTATGATGAATCAAAAAACACTTAGTGATATAAATGATAATTTACATAAATCAAGTGAAACATTAGATACTTTCACTAAAATGTTTTTTCATAAACTATCATCAATATTTGACAAAAGTTTATCATATTATCAAATATTAGTAAATGCTTTATTTATATTTATTGTTATAATTATTACATATGTTATATATCTCGATATGATTAATAGAGAATCAACAAAGAGAAATAGATGCGTCGATATAGCAAATATATATAATGCAAATAGTGAAAAAAATAGACCGTATTTTTATAATATATATATAGTCAAAGATACTAATAAAAATACTTTATTAAGTGACTTTAGCATATGTATATCATATGACTTTATAAATGAAAAAACAGAGATTATTTTTGGAAAAAAACAAAATGCAAGAATATTAACAACTGCATATTCGCAGATATCAATTAAAAAAAAAATAGATCATAAAATTAACGCTTTCGCATATTTTGATTTGAGAAAACTTGAATATGATTATATTCAATATAATGATATAGAAAATGGAGTTTTATACATTGATAAAAATATAATTACACAAACTAATTATTTATTTATAATTACTTCAGATGATAATAAGTTTTTAAAAAGCAACGAAGCTAAACAACTTGTTAAGTTTGTTAAAGAGTATGGATATGATAATACTAAATCTGTTTCGCCAATATATAATATACTATATGCCATAGATAATCATAAAAATAAAGATGTGGTATAAATTACATAAATGTTTCATTTAAAATCTTCGTAAGTTCTTCAATTTTTTCTTTGTTTTTAATTTTAGGATAATCAATATTAAATACAATATACATATTACCTTTATTTTTTGTATTTAAAATAGGCATTCCTTTACCTTCGATAATATAGTTTTTTCCATTTGATAAAACACCAAATATACTTGTATTTATTGTAATAGTCTCTTTAAAATAAGGTATTGTCATATCTTGTCCAATTATAGAGTTTATAAATGTAATATTTTTTTTATAATAAATATCATTATTTTTTCGCTGAAAGTCTTTATGTTCTTCAATTTTTATACCAATAATTAAATCCCCAGGAACTGTATTTTTAGTTTTAGGTTGTGCTCCCAATTCAGGAAATGCTGACCTATACGATTCATCAACGCCTTTGGGAATAATCAAGGTTGCTTTTTTATCCTTACTATAAATACCTTTTCCATTACAAACTGTACAACCTTTTTTCCCTTTCAATATTATTCCATTTCCGTCACATTTATTGCATTGCATTTGATAAACAGTTTGCATTAATCCCATATTTTTAATTTGTTGTATAACTCCTTTACCCCCACAATCAGTGCAATTTACAAGACACTCTGTGCAATATTTTTCTAATACAATTGTTAAATCTTTATTAACACCATCATATATATCTTCCAAAGTTAATGAAAAAATACGCTCGATAGATTGTGCTTTATTTTGTCTTCTGTTATTACCATTACCACCCATACCAAACATTTCTTCACCAAAATGACTTCCAAATCCTCCCATACCTCCCATACCACCTCTCCCACCTCCAAAAAATGCTTCAAAAATATCTTGATGATTTACGCCACCACCTGACATATTATTATCACTCCCATTATTGTAATTTTTATCACCAGACATATCATATTTATGTCTTTCTTCTTCGTTATTTAAAATATTATACGCATTTGAAATTTCTTTAAATTTATTTTCTGCTTCTACATTATCTTTATTTTTATCAGGATGATAAAGAAAAGCAAGTTTTTTATATGCCTTTTTTATAGTGTCTATAGAATCGTTTTTTTCAACACCCAGAGTTGAATATAATTTATAATTATCTCCCATATTATAAAAAAATAGACATCAAATGTTTATATGTTATT
>Ga0209702_10008036_pt1 | contig 12534 bp, 8 predicted proteins | sample FRY01_FD_187210 | JGI IMG/M metagenome (GOLD analysis project Ga0209702, IMG submission 187210) | Freshwater microbial communities from Lake Fryxell liftoff mats and glacier meltwater in Antarctica - FRY-01 (SPAdes) (version 2) | ecosystem: Environmental > Aquatic > Freshwater > Ice > Glacier... | reverse complement strand
CGACCGGCACCACCCGGTCGCAGCCGCGCACCACCGAGTAGGAATAGTGGTAGTAGCCGCCGCCATTGGCGCAGCTGCCCATGCTGATCACCCAGCGCGGCTCCGGCATCTGGTCGTAGACCTTGCGCAGGGCGGGAGCCATCTTGTTGGTCAGCGTCCCGGCCACAATCATCACGTCGGACTGCCGCGGCGAGGCGCGCGGGATCACCCCCATGCGGTCGAGGTCGTAGCGCGGCATGTAGGCGTGGATCATCTCGACGGCACAGCAGGCCAGGCCGAAGGTCATCGGCCACAGGCTGCCGGTGCGCGCCCAGTTCACCAGCTTGTCGAGGTTGGCGACCACGAAACCCTTGTCGTCGATCTCGCCGGTGATGCCCTTGATCACGGCTTCCTGTGTCGGCCCGGGCGGAAGCACGCCGCCGGGGGGGATGGTCTGGATGCCACTCATGCCATTTTCTCCCGCACCATGGTTTCCCAACGCAACGGCGTCACTCCCAATCGAGCGCGCCCTTGCGCCACTCATATATGAAGCCGACCGTCAGAACGCCAAGGAAGGTTAGCATCGACAGGAAGCCATACAGCCCTGTGTCGCCCAGCGTGACCGCCCAGGGGAACAGGAACGCCACCTCCAGGTCGAAGATGATGAACAGGATGGCGACCAGGTAGAACCGCACGTCGAACCGCCGCCGTGCATCGTCGAACGCCTCGAAGCCGCACTCGTAGGCCGACAGCTTCTCCGCATAGGGATTCTGCCGTGCGGCCAGCAGCGAGCCGCCCACCATGGCCACGGCGATCACCGCCGCGATGCCCATGAAAACCAGGATAGGGAAATATTCGATCAACAGCGGCGACATCCAACCCTACCTTTCCCTGCCGACGCGGCAACGCCCTGCGCCCGGGGGGAAATGCCGCGGTGCAGCGCGGCCGGACATTACCCGCAACCGTCCCGCTCTGCCATAGGGCGCGGACCGCGATTTGCAACAATCGATCCGCAAACGACCCGCCCTGCCCGGCAGCTCGGCCACGATTAGGAAGGGAGGCCTGAGATTCGGAAAACTGGCTGGCGCGAGTGACGGGGCTCGAACCCGCGACCTCCGGCGTGACAGGCCGGCGCTCTAACCAACTGAGCTACACCCGCATCCAGCGAGGCCCGGCGTTTAGAGGCTGGTTGCCCCTGCGTCAAGCGACCTTGGCGGCAATTTCGACAATTTCCTGCCACCACCCACGCGACGTGGCAACAGGATCAAGGTGTACTCGAGGGCACGCCCCGGGACACGCTGCAGGTATGGGCGGTGACGGGTTCGAACCGCCGACCCTCTCGGTGTAAACGAGACGCTCTACCGCTGAGCTAACCGCCCGCCCGCCTAGCCCAGGGCGTCCTTCAGCCCCTGGCCGGGCTTGAATCGCACCGAGATCGACTCGGCGATGGCAATCGTGTCGCCGGTGCGCGGGTTGCACCCCGTGCTGGCCTTGCGCGTGGCCGTGGCGAAGGTGCCGAAGCCGACCAGGCGCACATCCTCGCGTTTCTACAGCGCCTCCTCGATGGCCCCCAGGACCGCATCCAACGCCTCGCCAGCCTTCGCCCGGCTCAGCTCCGTTCGTTCGGCCACCGCCGCAATCAGATCGCTCTTGTTCACCCCTATCCCCTTGCTTGGTTGTGTTCTTCTGCGGGAAACCACGACTCGCGGTTCCCTCCCCGCACCGACACTAAAGACACCGCGCGACACGGGCAACGATCCGCGCCAGGCTCATGGCGGTGATGTGATGAAGCACCCGTGGGGATCACCCCCCGCCAGCCAGAAAACGAAGCACCCGCCAGTTGAGCCCTGGCGGGTGCTCGCCGTCGTTGCGGCCGCGCGGCTTTTCGCTCAGTGCGGCAGCGATGTCCCCGCCGGAGCGGGTGCCGCGTTGCCCACGGGGGCTTCCGGCGGCTCTACCCACTCGATCGGCTCCGGCTTGCGGACCAGTGCCTGCCTGATGACCTCGTCCACGTGCGCCACGGGCACGATCTTCATGCCCTTCTTCACGTTGTCGGGAATGTCGGCCAGATCCTTCTCGTTCTCCTTCGGGATGAACACCGTGGTGACGCCCGCCCGAAGTGCCGCCAGCAGCTTCTCCTTCAACCCGCCGATCGGCAGCACCCGCCCGCGCAGCGTGATCTCGCCGGTCATCGCGACGTCGCGGCGCACCGGGATGCCAGTCAGCACCGAGACGATCGAGGTCGCCATGGCGATGCCCGCACTCGGCCCGTCCTTCGGCGTGGCGCCTTCGGGCACGTGCACATGGATGTCCCGCTTTTCGAACAGCGTCGGCTTGATGCCGAAGGTGATCGAGCGGCTGCGCACGTAGCTCAACGCGGCCGACACGCTCTCCTGCATCACGTCACCGAGCTTTCCCGTGTGCTTGATGGCACCCTTGCCGGGCAGCAGCACGCTTTCGATCGTCAGGATCTCGCCGCCCACTTCGGTCCAGGCCAGACCAGTCACCGCGCCGACCATGTCCTCGGTCTCGGCCTCGCCATAGCGGAATTTCCGCACGCCGGCGTATTTTTCAAGGTTCTTGCGGTTGATGGCAACCTTCTTGACCTTGGTGGTCACGATCTCCTTCACCGCCTTGCGCGCCAGGCCCGCCAGTTCGCGCTCGAGGTTGCGTACCCCCGCTTCGCGCGTGTAGTAGCGGATCAGGTCGCGCAGCGCCTCGTCGGTCACGCTCCACTCGGTCGGCTTCAGGCTATGCGCCTCGACCTGCTTGGCGATCAGGTGCTGCTTGGCGATGCCCATCTTCTCATCCTCGGTGTAGCCGGCGATGCGGATGATCTCCATGCGGTCCAGCAGTGGCTGCGGCATGCGCAGGCTGTTGGCCGTGGTCACGAACATCACGTCCGATAGGTCGTAGTCCACCTCCAGGTAGTGGTCGGCGAAGGTGGAGTTCTGCTCGGGGTCCAGCACCTCCAGCAACGCGCTCGACGGGTCGCCGCGCCAATCGGCACCCAGCTTGTCGATCTCGTCCAGCAGGAACAGCGGGTTGGAGGTCTTAGCCTTCTTCATGCCCTGGACCACCTTCCCGGGCATCGAGCCGATATACGTCCGCCGGTGGCCGCGCACCTCCGCCTCGTCGCGCACCCCACCGAGCGACATGCGCACGAAGTTCCGCCCCGTGGCCCTGGCGATCGACTTGCCGAGCGAGGTTTTGCCCACGCCCGGCGGGCCAACCAGGCACAGGATCGGCCCGCGCACTTTCTGGCTGCGCGACTGCACCGCCAGGTATTCGAGGATTCGCTCCTTGACCTTGTCGAGCCCGAAATGGTCGGCGTTGAGAACCTTTTCCGCCTCGTTGACGTCGTTCTTGACCTTGCTACGCTTCTTCCAGGGGATCGACAGGATCCAGTCCAGGTAGTTGCGCACCACCGTGGCCTCGGCACTCATCGGGCTCATGGTGCGCAGCTTCTTCAGCTCGCCCAGCGCCTTTTCGCGCGCCTCCTTGGTCAGCTTGGTCTTCTTAATGCGTGCTTCCAGCTCGGCGGTTTCGTCCTTGCCGTCCTCACCCTCGCCCAGCTCCTTCTGAATCGCCTTCAGCTGCTCGTTCAGGTAGTATTCGCGCTGCGTCTTCTCCATCTGCCGCTTCACGCGATTGCGGATGCGCTTCTCCACCTGCAGCACGCCGATCTCGGACTCCATGTGTCCGAACACGCGCTCCAGCCGCTCGCCGACGCGCGCGATTTCCAGCAGTTCCTGCTTCTCGGGGATCTTGAGGTTCAGGTGCTGCGCGATGCTGTCGGCCAGCTTGGAGGGGTCGTCGATCTGGTTGAGTGAAACCAGCACCTCGGGCGCAATCTTCTTGTTGAGCTTGATGTACTGCTCGAACTGGCTCACCACCGTCCGGCCCAGCGCATCCAGCTCCTTGGCCTCCGGCTCGCGGTCCGGCATCGGCTCCACGAAGGCTTCGAAATAGTTCTCGGTTTCCTTGAAGGCGGTGATCTTGGCGCGCTTGCCGCCCTCGACGAGCACCTTCACCGTCCCGTCCGGCAGCTTCAGCAGCTGCAGGATCGTCGACACGGTTCCGATGCGGAAGATGTCATCCGCCGAAGGATCGTCCTGGGCGGCGTTCCTCTGGGCGACCAGCAGGATCTGCTTGTCGTCCTTCATTACCGCTTCCAGCGCGCGCACCGACTTCTCGCGCCCCACGAACAGCGGCACGATCATGTGCGGGAACACGACAATATCGCGCAACGGCAGGACCGGCAGAAGCTCGCCAGGCGCCATCGCCTTGGGCCCCGCTTCCTTATGCGATGCCTCTTTGGAGGACGCCTCCTTAGAGGTAGCATCCTTGGGCGCGGCGTCCTTGAGTGCGGCATCCGTGGGAGCGGCATCCGTGGGAGCGGGGACGTCGGATTCGTCGGACTGAGACATCAAATGACCTCCATAGGGACAGTCTGTGCGCAGACCGCCCCAACCATGGGCACGGGCCGCACCCTCCAGAACAACTTCCGAACCTCGCCGGCGTGGCAGCCCGAGGTCAGAGGCTGAACCGGCCGATGCATCGGGATATCGTCATGCCCGGCGCATGTCGCAAGACCGTGAGGTGTCGCCGGCATCGCCATGGTGGCAGCATCCATCGCACCCCTGTCGCGCCCGGCGCGCGGGCCCGACCCCTTGAAAGGGTCAGGCGCTCGTTTCGCTGGCCTTCTTGCCATACAGATACAGCGGGTTGGCGCGGCTTTCAGCCACTTCCCGGTTGATCACCACCTCCTCAACCCCGTCCAGGCTCGGCAGGTCGAACATGGTGGACAGCAGGATCTGCTCCATGATCGAGCGCAGGCCGCGCGCCCCGGTCTTGCGCTGGATGGCCCGGCGCGACACCGACGACAGCGCATCCTCGGTGAAGCTGAGCTTCACGCCCTCCATCTCGAACAGCCGCCCGTACTGCTTCGTCAGCGCGTTCTTCGGCTTGGTCAGGATCTCGATCAGTGCCGCCTCATCCAGGTCCTCCAGTGTCGCCACTACGGGCAGCCGTCCGATGAACTCCGGGATCAGCCCGAACTTCAACAGGTCCTCCGGCTCCACCTCGCGCAGCACCGCGCCCTGCCGCCGCTCCTCGGGTGCGCGAACCTCGGCGCCATAGCCAATGCCCGCCCCCTTGCCGCGGCTGGAGATGATCTTGTCCAGCCCCGAGAATGCCCCGCCGCAGATGAACAGGATGTTCGTCGTATCCACCTGCAGGAACTCCTGCTGCGGATGCTTGCGCCCGCCCTGCGGCGGAACGGAGGCGACGGTGCCTTCCATGATCTTCAGCAGCGCCTGCTGGACACCCTCTCCCGACACGTCGCGCGTGATCGACGGGTTGTCCGACTTGCGGCTGATTTTGTCGACCTCGTCGATATAGACAATGCCGCGCTGCGCCCGCTCCACGTTGTAGTCGGCCGCCTGGAGCAGCTTGAGGATGATGTTCTCCACATCCTCACCCACATACCCCGCCTCGGTCAGCGTGGTCGCGTCCGCCATGGTGAACGGCACATCGAGGGTACGAGCCAGCGTCTGCGCCAGCAGCGTCTTGCCGGAGCCGGTAGGGCCAAGCAGCAGGATGTTCGACTTCGCGATCTCGACGTCGTTGTTCTTCGCCCCGTGCGCCAGGCGCTTGTAGTGGTTGTGCACCGCCACGCTCAGCACCCGCTTGGCGTGAAGCTGACCGATCACGTAGTCGTCGAGGACCTTGCAGATCTCCTTCGGAGTCGGCACGCCATCGCGCGATTTCACGAGGTGCGTTTTGTGCTCCTCGCGGATGATGTCCATGCACAGCTCGACGCATTCATCGCAGATGAACACCGTCGGGCCGGCGATGAGCTTGCGAACCTCGTGCTGGGACTTGCCGCAAAACGAGCAGTAGAGGGTGTTCTTCGAGTCGCTGGACTTGCTCATGCGCCCTCCTCTCCCGCATCGGCGGGAACACTCGGCATCAAGTCTAGCCTCCGGCCGGCAAAGGGGACAAGAACCCCGCCGCCTGCCCGAAACCGGGAGCCATCGTCATTCCGACGCACGAAACCGCCGTTCGGATGCACCACTGCCATGCACGCGACGTGCCAGCGCCTCATCATGGATGGCGCCGATACCGGCCCGCTCAGGGCCGCGCGTCCGGGTCTACGGCTGCCGGGCGGTTCTGCACCACCTGGTCCACCAGCCCGAACTCGCGGGCCTCCTCGGCGGACATGTAGGTGTCGCGCTCCAGCTTGCGCTCGATCGCCTCGATCGGCTGGCCGGTGTGGCGCACATAGATGCCGTTCAGCAGGGCGCGGGTCTTGAGGATCTCGCGCGCCTGGATCTCGATATCAGTCGCCTGGCCCTGCGCCCCGCCCGAGGGCTGGTGCACCATGATGCGGGCGTAGGGCAGGGCAAAGCGTTTGCCCGCGGCACCCGCGGCCAGCAGCAGACTGCCGGCCGAGGCGGCCTGGCCGATGCACACCGTCGAAACCGGGCTCCGGATGTACTGCATCGTATCGTACATCGCCAAAGCTGCCGTCACCACGCCGCCCGGCGAGTTGATATAGAAGGAAATGTCCTTGCTGGGATTCTCGCTCTCCAGGAACAGCAGCTGGGCGCAGATCAAGCTGGCGACCTGGTCATAGACCGGGCCCGTGAGGAAGATGATCCGTTCCTTTAACAGGCGGGAATAAATGTCGTAGCTGCGCTCGCCCCGCGCGGTCTGCTCGACCACCATCGGAACCAGGTTGTTGTTGTAGACTTCGACGGGATCGCGATCCCACATGTTCTCGAACCTTCCGATGCTGGCGCCACGCCCTGACCGCGCGGGCCGGATGCCCCCGGGCCCCGACCGCGACGCCGGGACCACGACGACCGACACAACCACGATAACAACCGCTCGTTAAGTAGGCACGAACGCCACCGCGCGCCAGGGAGGCAGGCAGGTGGCGCCACATCGGGTCAGGGCGGCGCTCCGCGCGCGGCTGCCGCCCTTGTCCTGGCGTCAGGCCACCTGGCTCACCTCTGGCTCCTTGGCAAGTTCCTCCGGCGTCACGTCCTGGACCGTGACCTTCGCCAGTTCCAGGATGAAATCGACCACCTTCTCCTCGAAGATCGGCCCACGCAGCGTCTCGGCCACGTTCGGGTTCTTGCGGAACAGGTCCATGATTTGCTGCTCCTGCCCAGGGTAGCGCGAGGCCTCGGCACGAATCGCGCGGGCCATCTCGTCCGGCGTGACGTTGATGTCCTTGCTGCGCCCGATCTCGGCGAGCAACAGGCCCAGGCGCACGCGCCGGTCGGCGATCGCCTTGTACTCGGCCTTCAGCGTTTCCTCGTCCTTGGCGCGGTCCTCGTCGTCGACCTTCCCGTTCTTGCGGTCCTGCTCCAGACGCTGCCAGATCGCGTCGAACTCGCCCTGCGCCATGCTTTCGGGAATCGGGAAGCTCGCCTGGGCGGCAAGCGCGTCCAGCAGCTGGCGCTTGATGCGCATACGGCTGATCTGGTCGTACTCGCGCTGGATCTGCCCGCGGATCAGCTTCTTCATCTCGTCCAGAGTCTCGAAGCCGAAATTCTTGCCCAGTTCGTCGTCAATCGCCGGCACCACTGGCTGCTTGAGCTTCTTGGCCGTGATGTCGAACGTGGCCTCCTTGCCGGCCAGCTCCGCCGTCCCGTACTCGGCCGGGAAGGTCACGGTGATGGTCTTTTCCTCGCCGGGGCTCATGCCCTCCAGCTGCTCGGTGAAGCCCGGGATGAACCCGTCCCCGCCAACCTCGATGTCCATGTCGGCCGCCGCACCGCCCTGGAACGGCTCGCCGCCCAGCTTGCCGACGAAGTCGCAGGTCAACACCTCGCCTTTGGCCACCGCGCGCGCCTCGGCCACCTCCACCATCTGACGCGCGCGCGACGCCATCTGCTCCAGCGCCTTGCCCACGACGTCGTCGCCCGGTACGGCCTTCAGGCGCGTTAGTTCGATCGTGGCGAAATCCGGCATGGCGATGTCGGGCATCAGCTCCAGCTCGACCTTGAACTCCAGGTCCTGGGCCTCCTCCAGCTTCACCACCTCCACCTTCGGCTGGGTCGCGGCGCGCAGACCGCGATCGCTCAGCACCTGGCGGGTCGCGTTGTTGACGCTCTCCTCCAGCACCTCGGCCATCACGGCGCTGCCGAAGCGAGTGCGCACGACCCCCATCGGCACCTTGCCGGGGCGAAAGCCCGGCAGCTTCACCGTCTTGCCCAACTCGGCCAGCCGGGTCGTGCGCTTGCCCTCGATGTCGGCCGCCGGCACGACGATCGAATAGCCGCGCTTAAGCCCCTCGGAAAGCGTTTCGGTGACCTGCATCTGTTGGAAAATCCTCGTCCATCCAGCCGCTTGCGCGGCGTTCCTCTCGTGGTCCAAACTTGGCCATAGGCCAAGCCAGGGGCGGCGTGGTGCGGGCGAAGGGACTTGAACCCCCACGGCTTGCGCCACCAGAACCTAAATCTGGCGTGTCTACCAGTTTCACCACGCCCGCAGCCGCGACCGTGAGCGGGCGGCTTTAGCGCACCCGCGCCCGCCTCACAAGTCGCCCCCTCAACGCCCGCCCCATGCCAGCGGCGAACAGGCCACCGCCGTGAACCGCGCCAGCCGGTACAGTCGCACCGCCGCCAGCGTCGCGCCGGGCACGGCGCCCGCCACGTGGCGCAGTACCGGCATGTGCTGCAGCAGCTGGTCCGACAGGCTTTGGGACAGCAATTCCAGCCCCGCCGTCCCCGCCGCCGTCACCGCCACCCGCCGCGCCAGCGCCAGCGTCGTCAGCGCGCCCGGTCGCAGCCCGAACAGGCTGGCCACCTCGCGCACCAGCATCAACCCCCGCGCGCCCACCAGCAGCGCATCCAGCGCCGGATGCGGGCAGAGCGCCACCAACGCGCCGGCCTGCAACGCCGCCCGCTGCCCCGCCTGCCCCGCCGCCTCGCCCAGCGGCCCGGCCACATGCCGCTGCAGCGCCGCCCGCAGCACCATGGTGGTGTCCGCCGCCGTGACCGCCGCCCGCGCCGCCTCCGGCTCCGGCAGCCGCCCCGCCACGGCGGCGAGCCATTTCTGCGCCGCCGCCCGCGCCCGCTCGATGTCGCCCTCGCCCGCCAGCAGCGCCCGCAGCCGGTCCACCCGCGCCAGGGCACGCCAGGCCCGCCATTCCCGCCAGCCGGCCCAGAAGATCATCACTGCCGCGGCACCAACCACCACCGCTGCCGCCCAGCCATAGGCCGGCGCCCGTGCGAACGCCGCCAACACCAGTTCCACCGATGACAGCCCGACCCACGCCAGCAGCAACAGCCCAACCCCGCCCAGCAGCCAGCCCAGCGTCGAGCCCCCGCCGCCCACCGGCGCCAGCTCCGCCGGCCGCCATTCCGGCTCGATTACACTCGGCGCCCCCGGGGCAGCCTCCATCAGCACCGGCCGCCGTGGCGAATCGGCAGAAGGCACCTCGGCCGGCTCCCCAGGCCCTGGCGGCACCGCATCGACGAAGCCCGGCGTCTGCCTGGTCACAGCAGGTCGCCCAGCAATGCCACGAGAATCTCGTCCAACCCGATATGGGGTATCCCCGCCCGCATGGGAGCCCCGACGGCATCGATGCGCGGTGGCCGGAACGCCGGCAGCTCGAAATACGCGCCGGACCAGAACCCTTCGGGCGGCCAGCCCGCCGGCACGTCGCCCACGAAGAACGGCCGCGCCCGGTCCTCGCCGGCCGGCACGCCCAGCACCACCTCCACGTCCCGCCCACCCAAACGCGCCTTGTCGTCGCGCGTGGCCAGGATCGATGCGGCCACATGCAGGCTCACCGCCCCGCCCCCCCGCTCCCCCAGCCCCGGCCCCGCCACCGCCGCCAGCAGATGGCGCAACGCCTCGCGCCGCAGCGCCGGCACGTGGTCTGCCTTGGTCGCCACCACCGCCACCTTGGCGATCGGTGGTCGTCCCCACCCGAACCACCCCGGCGCCCCGCGCAACCCGCGGCACAAATCGGCGATCGCCTCGGCCGTGTCCTCGAACGCCGCCCGCCCGGCATGCAGCGCCCCCAGCACGTCCACCAACAGGATCTGCCGGTCGAAGGCGCGGAAATGCACCTCGAAGAAACCCTCGCGCATGTCCTGCCGATAGGCATCGAACCGCGCCGACAGCAGCGCCCCACCCGTTCCAAGCATCGGCGAGCCGCGCAGTTCCGCGGGGAAGAACCACATAAACGGCACCTCCGCCCGCGGCCCGGGGTTGAGGAACCGCCCCGGCTGCAGGTAGCGCAGCCCCAGCCGCGTCCGGCACGCCTCCAGCCCCGCGCGATACAGCTCATGGCCCCGCCGGATCAGCCCCTCCTCGGCCGGCGCCGCCGGGTCGAACGCCTGCAGGAACCCCAGGAACGGCGCGCACAGCGCCGCCCGCTCCGGGGCACGCAGCCGCGCCAGCGTCGCCCGCGACCACTCCGCATATTCCATGTCGATCATGGGCAGGTCCAGCAGCCACTCCCCGGGATAGTCCAGGATGTCCAGCCGCAGCCGCCGCGTCCCCAGCACCCGCCCCAATGGCGAGCGCCGCTCGATCTCTAGCGCCAGGGACAGCTCCGCGAGGTCCTCGGTCCGCGCCGGCCATCCCGCAGCACCCCCTGCGCCGGCCAGCGCAGCCATGCGGCCCTCATAGTCGAACCGCGGCAAGCTTCCCGCCCCGGCCGGCAACAGGCGCACCCCGCGCAGCCGGTTCGCGCCATCCTGCTCCAGCCGCGCCCGCAGCTTCGGCAACGTGTCCCGCCCGCCGGCCAGCGCCAGCAGGTTCTCGATCATCGAGGTGATGAACACCGTCTTGCCGGCCCGGCTCAGCCCGGTCACCGCCAGGCGGATGCGCTCCTCGTTGACGGCGCGCTCCACCGCCCTCCAGGCCGCCTCCCCCGCCCGCCACAGCGGGCCGGTCAGCCTGTTCAGGGGGGCCATTGCCATTGCCCGGGGGGGTAATGGGGGGCGCCGCCCATCAGCGCGCCCGGCTGACGGTATAGTCGGCCACATCCATCAGCCGCGCCCGCATCGCCGAGGGCGGGAACACCGCCAGGCTCCGCTTGGCCTCGGCTGCGAACTCCGCCGCCCGCGCCAGCGTCGCCGCGATCGAACCATGGCGCTGCATCAGCCCCATCGCCTGCCCCAGGTCGTCGTCCGTCTGGTTCAGTTCACCCACCGTGCGCTGCCAGAACGCCTGCTCCGCGGCATCGCCAGCGTGGAACGCATGCAGCACCGGCAGCGTGATCTTGCCCTCGCGGAAATCGTCGCCGACGGTCTTGCCCAGCGTCGCCTGGTCGGCCGCATAGTCCAGCGCGTCGTCCACCAGCTGAAATGCGATGCCCAGGTTCAGCCCATACTCGGCCAGCCCCCGCTCCTCCGCCTCCGGCTGCCCGGCCACCACCGCGCCCACTTGGCACGCGGCCAGGAACAGCGCAGCCGTTTTGCCCTTGATCACGTCCAGGTACTGCGCCTCCCCGGTCGCGAGGTCGTTCTGGATCACCAGCTGGAGCACCTCGCCCTCGGCGATCGTCGCCGAGGCCTGGCACAAAATGTCCAGCACCCGCAGCGACCCGTCCTCCACCATCAGCTGGAAGGCGCGCGCGAACAGGAAATCCCCCACCAGCACGCTGGCCTTGTTGCCGAACACCGCATTGGCGCTGGCGAGCCCCCGGCGCAGCAGGCTCTCGTCCACCACGTCGTCGTGCAGCAGAGTCGCGGTGTGGATGAACTCCACGCAGGCGGCCAGCTTCACATGCCGCATGGCCTCCCCCTCGCCGGGATAGCCGCACAGCCGCGCCGCGGCCAGCGTCAGCAGCGGCCGCAGCCGCTTGCCCCCCGCCGCCACGATGTGCGCCGCAAGCTGCGGGATCAGCGCCACCGGGCTGTCCATCCGCGCCACGATCGTCCGGTTCGTCGCCTCCAGGTCGTCGCGCAGCAACGCGACCAGCGCGCCCAGCGCATCCTGGTCGGCCGCTTCACGCCCGGTATCCGGCGTCGACTTGGTCACAGGCAGGATGGCGGCGACGCCCAAGTGGCTCTCCCGAACAAGCGGAACCGGGGGGTTGCGGCGGCAACAGCGGTCAGCGAATCTTGGTCCACCATATCGGCGGCCCGGAAGCAGGGTCAAGGCAAGCGCGCCCTCCCCTCAGGGCCATCGGGTGGAGGATTATGTGACAAACGGCTGAAGTGCTGAATCTATGACGTCCCTCTGGGTTTTGTTTGAGGGACGTCGGCATGAGCAGCGCGACGAGGACCGACACGGCTTTCGCCGAAACGGTGGTGTTTCTGCGGTATTTCGAGAACCTTCCCGATCCTTGCCAAGCCGGCACTGTAATTGCTCACCCCCCCCTGGTAGGGTGGTCGCGAGTTTCAGTTCCCTGGAACCGACATCTTGACGCGGTCACGGGGCTTGCGGTTCACCGTATCGGTGAACCGCAAAGCCCTCCTCAGTCTGTCCACGGACGATCTGATCGCCTTGATCCTGGCGCAGCAGGCGCAGATCGAGGCGTTGACGGCGCAGGTCAGGCTGCTGAGCGCGCGTGTTGCC
>Ga0209702_10008034_pt1 | contig 12536 bp, 11 predicted proteins | sample FRY01_FD_187210 | JGI IMG/M metagenome (GOLD analysis project Ga0209702, IMG submission 187210) | Freshwater microbial communities from Lake Fryxell liftoff mats and glacier meltwater in Antarctica - FRY-01 (SPAdes) (version 2) | ecosystem: Environmental > Aquatic > Freshwater > Ice > Glacier... | reverse complement strand
CAGGGTCTGGCTCCTCGCCAAGGGGTTGGATCCATGGCGGTACCCAATGGAAAGTATTGCCTTGCAACCGCCTCGGCTGCAGCGAGTTGGCGCACGTCGGACGGCGCATCGCGTTCAGCGAGCTCCACGCCCGTGGTCAACCGGATGCCGCGGGTCATCGGGGACAATACCAAATCACATGCAGCATCTTCCCGCAGCTTTTAAGGGCATTGCGGGCGACATCGTGGTGTGTGACAGCGGCGCCCTGTGTACGCCAGATCTTGTGAAGCTTTCCTACCACAGGGTACCGCGCCTGATTTTTCCGCTTGATACCGAGGACAACCCGACATGAAAATTTTCGACGCAGCAGCCGTGCACGCAGCATTGGATTGGTCGCTTCTAGCAGATGCCATTGAGCGTGCTTTCAAGGGTACCGCCCACGTGCCCTTGCGGCATGCGCATGGGCTATCCAAAGACGACGCGCTATTGCTGATGCCAGCCTGGGATTCACAAATTATTCTGCTCAAGCTGGTCACCGTGATTCCATCGGCCCCTGACACTGTGCAAGCCACCGTTTTAGTGGTGGATCGCGCAACCGGCGAGCCGCTGGCAGTGCTGGACGGGGAGGCAGTTACCCTACGCCGCACGGCAGCCACCTCAGCGCTTGCGGCACAGCACCTTGCCTTGCCCGACGCCGAGACCTTGTTGGTGGTGGGAACCGGTCGACTGTCACTTTGGATGGCGCGGGCGCACGCCGCACTGCGCGTTGCCGGTGGCGACAGACACGTAAGGCCCTTGCGTCGCATCCTGGTTTGGGGCCGCAACCTGGAATCTGCACAAAAACTGGCGCACACGCTTGAGTTTGAAGGACTGCCAGTGCAAGCCGTTGACAACCTGGAGAAAGCAAGCCGTCAAGCGCAAATTATTTGTTGCGCAACAACATCCAAAGCACCGCTGATTCGGGGCGACTGGCTTGCCGCCGGCACTCACCTGGATCTGGTCGGCAGCTTCAAGCCCGACATGCGGGAGGTTGATGATGCGGCGGTGGTGAAGTCCCGCGTCATTGTCGATACCTATCAAGGTGCTTTGGCAGAGGCTGGCGATCTCGTCCAGCCGATCAAAAATGGTCTGATTCAACGCGACCATGTGGCGGGTGATCTGGCCGGGTTGCTCAAAAAAGAGTACGAGGGCCGAAAAAACAGCGGCGACATCACACTTTTCAAGTCCGTCGGTACTGCACTCGAAGACCTGGCTGCGGCCCACTTGATCATGAAGCGAGACCAGCGGTAGTTTCCCACGAGGTTGTTCACTTGAGGTGAAGGAAGATGGATCCGAGCAAGCGGATGCTTAACTTACCGCTCAAACAGTTCTGATTCAAATCTGCAGTAACTGTGCCGCTACTGCGACGGCAATCACTTCAGGCTCTTTGCCCGCAATGCCTGGCACACCGATCGGGCTGGTGACATGCGCCAGCTCCTTGAGCGTAAAACCGCGTGCCTCCAGCCGATGACGAAAGGTTGCCCATTTTGTTTTGCTGCCTATCAAGCCGATGTAGGGCAAGTCGGCGCATTCGCGCTGGCGCTGCAAGCAGGCGCTCAAAATGTCCAGGTCTTCAGCATGGCTAAAGCTCATGATGAGCACCCGCGACCGGGATGCCAGGCTGCGCACCGCAGATTGAACGGGCTCCGAATGCTCACACGCCACACCGAGCGGCACGCTTGGCGGAAACACACCATCCCGGCTGTCAATCCAGGTCACTGCAAACGGCAGTGTTGCCAGCACCTGCACCAGCGCATGGCCCACATGACCACCGCCAAACAGCGCCACCGGCAGCAAAGCGGGCTGTAAGCCAATCCTTAAAGCGGCAATATCTTGCAGGCCCACATACTCAAACCGCAAATGCACGACGCCGCCGCAGCACTGGCCCAGCGATGGCCCGAGCGCAAAACGCACAGTTTGTGCAGCCCCACCAGCAACCCCATTGGCAACGCCAGATTTCAGCATGGCTTGCGCTTGCGCTAGCGCATCAAACTCGAGATGTCCGCCCCCAACTGTGCCAACCAGTGTGTCCTGAAAAACAGCCATCCAGGCACCTGCCTCGCGCGGCACTGAGCCTTCAGAAGCATCCACCCGCACCAGCACAGCGGGCTGATGCGCCAGATGCTCAAGAAAAACCTCCAGGCAATGGCGCGAGTTGCCGAAGTGCGAGTTGCTGGAAAGAACTTGTGACATAAACCGAAATGGGACAAAATGAAAATAGGCAATATAGCCAGTCGCGTGAATCATCTGTATTAAAACAAACTCGCAACTATCAACCATGAGACAAGACCCTTTAACTGCAGCGCCGCGTCGTTTTTGGCTGGTCGCGTTGGTGTCCGGCGCCGCAGCCGCATTGGTTGCCGCGTGCAAAACCGCACCCCCTGCGCCAACCGCGCCAACCGTGGCGCCAAGACCCGCGGCACCCGTGGCTGAGCCTTCTTCACCTGTGATTGGCCCCATCCCTGCCTCACAAGGTTCTGCCCGCTCGTCGGCTGCCACCACGCCCAGAGCCTACCGCGAAAGCGGTGCCACGCACCTGTACGGCCTGAATGCTGACCGTGTTTTCAAGGGCAGACTGCCGCCTTTGCTGTATGCGATTGGCGTGCTGAATATAGAGATTGACCGGGTAGGCCGTGTGACGCGCCTGGACTGGATGCGTGCACCCAGGCACGCGCCTGAAGTGATAGCCGAAATTGAACGCACCGTACGCAGCGCCTCACCTTTCCCGGCTCCTTCGCGCATGGGCAAAGTGGTGTACACCGACACCTGGCTGTGGCACAAAAGCGGCAAGTTTCAGCTGGATACGCTGACTGAAGGGCAGGACTAGAGCCCCCACGTTCGCTCACGTTGTGTAGCTCTCTGCCCCCCGAGGTGGCGCATTTTTCCTTGGGGCGGCCCGGCGGAAAACCACTGTCCACCGATTCAACTGCCGCGATAAGTCGAATAGCTCCACGGGCTAACCAGCAGCGGGACATGGTAGTGAGCGCCCACGTCCGCCACACCAAAGTCGATCGTCACCAGGTTTAAAAAATTAGGCTCAGGCAGCACCACGCCCTTCGCCTTGAAGTAAGCTGCCACGTCAAACACCAGACGGTAGGTGCCTACTTTTAACGAAGCACTGTCATACAACAAGCCGTCGGGGTTGCGGCCATCGCTGTTTAAAATGAACTGTTTAACGAGCGTTGCGACGCCGCCGCTGGTGGTGCATAAGGAAACCGCCATGCCGCTGGCGGGTGCGCCGTGCATGGTGTCCAGTACGTGTGTGCTCAAGCCCATGATGATTTCCTTGGATATATTACAAAATTAACCGCACAGCATAGCCGCTGCGTATACGATCAGCCTACCAAAAGTGTATACAGTTTTAGTCTCCAGGGGCTATGATGTGCAAATGAAACCAGAAGACCCAGCCTTGAGTTTGTCCACGAGCACGTCTTGTGCCACCAATACGATTGTGGAGGCTTTGACCAAAGCAATAGTCGAGCATCGACTGCACCCGGGCACCAAGTTGGCCGAACAAAAACTGGCTGATCACTTTGGCGTATCGCGCACACTGGTTCGGCAAGCCTTGTTTCAGTTGTCGCAAAACCGCCTGATCCGTCTCGAGCCAGCGCGCGGCGCCTTTGTTGCCGCACCTTCAGCGCTGGAAGCCCGTCAGGTGTTTGCCGTGCGCCGCATGCTTGAAACTGAAATGACCCGCGCGTTTATTCGCGAGGTCACGCCCGCCAAAATTAAAGCCCTTAAAGCCCACGTCGCACAGGAAAAAGCCGCAGTGTCGGGCGGCGACGCTGCAGGGCGCACTGAGTTGCTGGGTGATTTTCATGTCTGTATGGCAGAGTTGATGGGCAACGATGTGCTGGCGCAGGTGCTGGGCGACTTGATTTCGCGCTGCGCCCTCATCACGCTGATGTACCAAACCGCCAGTGCAGCAGAACACTCAAATGACGAACATGTAGCCATCGTTAAAGCGCTAGCCGCCAAAGACGAGATGCTGGCAGTTCAACTGATGGACAAGCATTTGCTGAGCGTTGAAAAAAATCTGGCCTTTGACCGCAAGGTACCGACGAACGATATTTCGATGGCCCTGTCATGAATCCAGTTAATACCGTGCAACACGCTGCACACTACCCTCGCGACCTGCTCGGTTATGGCCGAAACCCGCCGCATGCCCAGTGGCCAGCCCAGGCCCGCATAGCGGTTCAGTTTGTGTTGAATTACGAAGAAGGTGCTGAAAACTCTGTGCTGCATGGCGATGCTGGGTCTGAACAATTTTTGTCGGAGATGTTTAACCCAAGCGCCTTTGCCGACAGGCACCTGAGCATGGAAAGCATTTATGAATACGGCTCACGCGCCGGCGTGTGGCGCATCCTGCGCGAGTTTGAAAAGCGCCAATTGCCATTAACCGTGTTCGGCGTTGGCATGGCTTTGCAGCGCGCACCAAACGTGACTCAGGCCTTCGTTGAACTCGGCCACGAGATCGCCTGCCACGGCTGGCGCTGGATCAACTACCAGCAAGTGGACGTTGAAACGGAACGCGGGCACATGCGCCTGGGGCTTGATGCGATTGAAAAAATGACCGGGCACAAACCGCTGGGCTGGTACACCGGGCGCGACAGCCCCAACACGCGTCGCCTGCTGGCAGACGAAGGCAGCACCACCTACGACAGCGACTACTACGGCGACGACTTGCCCTTCTGGATGCATGTTGAGCGCACTGATGGCGTGCTGGTGCCAAGGCTGGTCGTGCCCTACACGCTGGATGCCAACGACATGCGGTTTTCATCAGCCCAGGGCTTCGCTCAAGGAGAAGATTTTTTCATCTACCTGCGTGACAGCTTTGACGCACTGTATGCAGAAGGCGACCCGGCGGGATTGGACCGCCCCAAGATGCTCAGCGTTGGCATGCACTGCCGCTTGCTGGGCCGGCCAGGGCGTATTGTGGCGCTGCAAAAATTTCTGGACCATATTGAAAAGCATGCCAATGTCTGGGTCTGCCGCCGTAGCGACATTGCCCGCCATTGGCAAGCTACCCACCCTTTTTAAAGCTATCACCTCATGACCCTCACACTGGACCACATCAACACCGTACCGCATGCCGAAGCGCTGGCATTGCTGGACGGCTTGTACGAACACTCACCATGGATAGCGGCCAAGGCCCTTGAAGCGCGGCCTTTTCAATCGCTTGCGCATTTGAAGTACGCCATGACTACGGTGTTGAAAAATGCGGGACACCAGGCGCAACTCGATCTGATTCGCGCCCACCCGGAGCTGGCCGGTAAAGCCATGATCAGCCAGGGGCTGACCGCTGAATCAACCAACGAGCAAAGTACCGCCGGGCTGACGCAATGCAGCCCGCAAGAGTTCGCCACCATCCAGCAGCTCAACGCTGACTACAACACCAGGTTTGGCTTCCCTTTCATCCTGGCGGTACGCGGCACCCGCGGTAACGGGTTAACCAGGCAGCAGATCATCAACACCTTTACCCGCCGCCTGAACAACCACCCGGAGTTTGAGCTGGCCGAATGCCTGCGCAACATCCACCGCGTGGTCGAGCTGCGACTCAACGACAAGTTTGGCATGCATCCCACGCTGGGCGATATTCAGTGGGACTGGCACGAAGCCATGGCCCAGTACAGCGACCCCGGCTACAAAGAAAAAGGTCAGTTGACCGTCACCTACCTGACCGACGCACACCGCGCCTGCGCGGCTTTTCTTGAAAGCAAAATGCACGAATGCGGGTTTGACGATGTCAGCATTGATGCAGTGGGCAACGTGGTCGGTATTTACAAGGCTCAAGCATCTAACGCCAAAACACTGTTGACAGGTAGCCACTACGACACGGTTCGCAACGGCGGTAAATACGACGGCCGCCTGGGTATTTTGACGCCGATGCTGTGTGTGCAGCAGTTGCACGCCCAGGGCAAGCGTTTGCCATTCAATATTGAAGTGGTGGGCTTTGCTGAAGAAGAAGGCCAGCGTTACAAGGCCACATTTTTAGGCTCTGGCTCGCTGCTGGGCGACTTCAAACCCGAATGGCTGGATCAAAAAGATACAGACGGCATCACGATGCGCGAAGCCATGGCGCATGCCGGTTTGAACGTGGACGACATTGGACTGATCAAGCGCAACGCGGCAGACTATCTGGGCTTTATAGAAATACACGTGGAGCAAGGCCCGGTGCTCAATGCACTGGATATTCCGCTTGGAATTGTCACCAGCATCAACGGTAGCGTGCGCTACTTGTGTGAAATTACTGGCCTGGCCAGCCACGCAGGCACCACGCCCATGCTGACGCGCCGTGATGCAGCGACAGCTGCCGCCGAAGTGGTGCTGTATGTTGAAAAGCGTGCCGCGCAGGATGCTGATTCAGTCGGCACCGTGGGGATGCTGAATGTGCCCAATGGTTCGATCAACGTTGTGCCTGGCCGCTGCCTGTTTTCTCTCGATCTGCGTGCCCCCATCGACGCACAGCGTGATGCGATGGCCAGTGATGTCCTGTCTGAAGTCAAAGCCATTTGCGAGCGTCGCGGCGTCACGGTGTCATTTGAATTGACCGAGCGCGCCGCAGCAGCGCCCAGCGCGCCAGCGTGGCAACAGCGCTGGGAAGCCGCAGTGCACGCTCTGGGTGTGCCGCTGCACGCCATGCCCAGCGGCGCAGGCCATGACGCCATGAAGCTGCACAAAATCATGCCCCAAGCGATGTTGTTTGTGCGTGGCCAAAACTCAGGCATCAGCCACAACCCGCTGGAAAGCACCACCAGTGACGACATTCAACTTGGCATTGACGCCTTTATGCACCTGCTGACCCACTTATCTGACGAGACAAAGGCTTGAGACCCGACATGACGACTGTTTACGACCAACTTGACGCCTGGATTGACGCCCACTTTGACGAGCAAACCCGCTTTTTGCAGGCGCTGATTCAAGTCCCCACTGACACGCCGCCCGGCAACAACACACCGCACGCGCTGCGCGCTGCCGAGCTGATTGAAGCCATGGGCATCGCGGTTGAAAAGCATGAAGTACCGCAAGCCGAGGTGTTGGCGGCGGGTCTGGAGACCATCACCAACCTGGTCGCCCGGCGCCAATACGGTGCAGGCGGTATCACCGTGGCCATGAACGCACACGGCGACGTGGTTCCCCCCGGCGAAGGCTGGACCAAAAACCCCTACGGTGGCGACATAGAAAACGGCAAAATTTATGGCCGTGCCGCAGCCGTCAGCAAGTGCGACTTTTCTACCTTCACCTTTGCCACCCGCGCGCTGGAAGCAGTCGCCAGGCCCAGCAAAGGCGCCATTGAACTGATCTTTACCTACGACGAAGAATTTGGCGGCGAGGTCGGCCCCGGCTGGCTGCTCAAGCACCAGCTGATCAAGCCCAACCTGCTGATTGCCGCAGGTTTTAGCTACCAGGTCATCACGGCCCACAACGGTTGCCTGCAACTTGAAGTCACCGTACACGGCAAGATGGCGCACGCCGCCATACCCGACAGCGGCGTGGACGCGATGCAGGGCGCAAACGCGATTTTGACCGCGCTGTACGCACAAAACGCCTTGTACAAGAAGCTGTTGAGCCAGGTAGAGGGCATCACGCACCCCTACCTGAATGTCGGTATGGTCAACGGCGGCACCAACACCAATGTGATTCCGGGCAAAGTCGTTATCAAGCTGGACCGCCGCATGATCCCCGAAGAAAACCCGGACCAGGTCGAGGCCGATATTCGCAAAGTGATCGCCGATGCGGTCGCCCGCTTCAACACCGGTCGCACCGATGCAGGCATTCAAGTCGATGTCAAACGCCTGCTGCTGGCCCGGGCATTGACACCGCTGCCCGGCAACAAGCCGCTGGTCGACGCGCTTCAGCGCAACGCATCAGCCGTTTTTGGTGAGCCGATTGCCGCCTGCGGTACGCCGCTGTACACCGATGTGCGCATTTTTGGCGAAGCTGGCATCCCGGGAGTGATTTATGGCGCCGGGCCGCGCACTGTGCTGGAGTCCAACGCCAAACGCGCCGACGAGCAGCTTGACCTGCAAGACCTGCGCCGTGCCACCAAAGTTGTTGCACGCACCCTGCACGATTTGCTGGCCTGACGCGAACCCGGCAAAACCTCGATGTCTACCAGTGTGGTTAAAGCCGCCCTGATGCACGTTATCAGGGCAACCCCCTAGATATATTGTTGCCAAAAGTGTATACAGTTTGGCATGCAATCCAGAAGAGTTTTACGAAAAAAGGACACCTGGGCAAATTCACCGCACGGGCGCGGAGTTGCTTGCTGGCTTGAAAGCGTTTCGCTGTTTTGCACCAAATTGGACAACATCCGGGTATTCACCGGGATATTTGTGCGTCAGCGGCATTCACACGCACCAATATGACATGAAAATGAAAGCCTGAAATGGTGCATATCGGCCATGATCTGAAATCTACAGGCATTGATTTTGCTTACCCAGTTGATACGAACTATTTCCTGACTTTATTTTTACTACCCTTTGGAGCTTTTCATGATCAAACGCACTTTCATCAAAACCACTGCCGCACTGGCACTTGTGGCCGCCTTCGGCTCTGCCCAGGCGCAAAACACGCCGATTAAATTTCAGCTCGACTGGCGCTTTGAAGGTCCAGCTGCGCTGTTTTTAACGCCAACAGCCAAAGGCTATTTCAAGGATGCCAAGCTTGACGTGACGGTTGATGCAGGTAGCGGCTCAGGTGCAGCGGTCACGCGCGTGGCATCAGGCGCTTACGACATGGGTTTTGCTGACCTGGCGGCGCTGATGGAATTTCACGCCAACAACGCGGACGCACCCAACAAGCCCGTGGCTGTGATGGTGGTGTACAACAACACGCCAGCGTCTGTGATGGCCCTGAAAAAATCCGGCATCAAAACTGTGGCAGACCTGAGCGGTAAAAAGTTTGGCGCACCAGTGTTTGACGCCGGCCGCCGCGCGTTTCCGATTTTTGCCAAAGCCAACAACGTGTCCAACGTGCAGTGGACGGCCATGGACCCCCCACTGCGCGAGACCATGCTGGTGCGCGGCGATGTCGATGCCATCACCGGCTTTACCTTCACCTCCCTGCTGAACCTGGAAGCACGTGGCGTGAAGATGGAAGACGTGGTGGTCATCCCCTATGCTGACAACGGCGTCAAGCTGTACGGCAACGTCATCATTGCCTCGCCCAAGCTGATCAGGGAGAACCCAGCCGCTGTCAAAGCGTTTTTACTGGCCTTTACCAAGGGCGCAAAAGAAGTCATTGCCAACCCGGCAGCCGCCATCAACGACGTCAAAGCACGTGACGGCATCATTAATGTTGAGATGGAAACCCGCCGCTTGAAGCTCGCGATTGACACCGTCATCAACAGCCCCGACGCACGCGCCGAAGGCTTTGGCCAGATGAAAGGCCCACGGCTGTCGCTGATGGCCTCGCAAGTGTCAGACGCCTTCAACACCAAGTCCCGAGTGAACCCCGATGCGGTGTGGAACGGCTCTTTCTTGCCAACAGTGGCTCAGCTGAACATCCTGCCTAAGAAGTAAGCTCGATTCATCCGCTATTTTTTTATAGCTGATCGCGCCCGATTCTATTGGACTAGCGCCTTATTTTATTGATAAAAACGCCTCAAAATGACCCCAACTGACGCCAAAAACAATTTTGTAGACTTCTCTGACGTCTGGCTGGCCTATAACGAAGAGTTTTTAGCCAAAAAGCAGTTTGCGGTCGAGGCGATTGACTTGCAGGTCAAACAAGGCGAGTTCATTGCCATCGTCGGACCATCAGGCTGCGGCAAATCAACGTTCATGAAGCTGGCCACAGGCTTGAAAATGCCGTCGATTGGCAAAATTCTGATTGATGGCCAACCTGTTACCGGGCCACTCAAAATTTCCGGTATGGCGTTTCAGGCACCGTCATTGCTGCCATGGCGCACCACGCTGGACAACGTGCTGCTGCCACTTGAGATTGTGGAGCCCTATCGCAGCAACTTCAAGGCCAAACGCAAGGAGTACGAGGAGCGCGCCCTCACGCTGCTTGAAAGCGTCGGCCTGGCGGGCTATGGTGACAAATTCCCCTGGCAATTGTCTGGCGGCATGCAGCAGCGCGCCAGCATTTGTCGCGCCCTGATTCACGAACCCAAAATGCTGCTGCTCGATGAGCCGTTCGGCGCACTCGACGCCTTCACCCGTGAAGAGCTCTGGTGCATTTTGCGCGACCTGTGGGCCGTGCAAAGATTCAACGTCATTCTGGTCACCCATGACCTGCGCGAATCGGTATTTTTAGCCGACACCGTGTACGTGATGAGCAAAAACCCAGGCCGGTTTATGGTAAAAAAAGAGATAGAACTGCCGCGCCCGCGCGACCTTGAAATCACCTACACCAAAGAATTCACAGACATCGTGCATGAATTGCGTGGGTACATTGGTGCTTTTCGTAAAACTGCGGCTGCCGCCGCGTGACAAAGCCTAACCATGAACAGTAAAAAACTTCAATTCTGGGCGCCTTGGGTGCTGCTGGTTCTCATCCTTGCCCTGTGGCAATTGATTTGTACCGTCTTCAAGGTGTCTGAATTCATCTTCCCCAGCCCGCTGAGAATTGCCACGCAAACCTGGGAATTCAAGGAAGTCATTCTGGGCCACGCCTGGCGCACCTACTGGGTCACGATGGTCGGCTTTGGCATTGCCATTGTGGTGGGTGTGCTGCTGGGCTTTGTGGTCGGGTCATCGCGGCTGGCCTATGCGGCGGTGTACCCACTGATGACCGCTTTCAACGCGCTGCCCAAAGCTGCTTTTGTGCCGATTCTGGTGGTCTGGTTCGGCATTGGTATTGGTCCGGCCATCCTTACCGCTTTTCTGATCTGTTTCTTCCCCATCATGGTGAACATTGCCACTGGCCTGGCCACGATGGAGCCCGAGCTGGAAGACGTGCTGCGCGTGCTGGGTGCCAAGCGCTGGGATGTGCTGATCAAGGTTGGCCTGCCGCGCTCCATGCCTTACTTTTACGGCTCATTAAAAGTAGCTATCACGCTGGCCTTCGTCGGCACAACCGTCAGCGAGATGACCGCCGCCAACGAAGGCATTGGCTACCTGCTGATCTCCGCCGGTTCAGCCATGCAAATGGGCCTGGCCTTCAGCGGCCTGGTGGTCGTCGGCGCGATGGCCATGGCGATGTATGAGCTGTTCAGCTACATCGAAAAGCACACCACCCAGTGGGCGCACCGTAGTTCTAACAACGAGTAAACGGGTAAAAACCGGGTCGAAAAAGGTAAAAAACTTCTTTACCCATCGAATTGGCCTCAAGCCCAATAAATACGGACACAAGCGGTTAATTTATACATAGCAGCTTGCTCCCGAGATGGCACGGGTTGAGCCGAGCCAGATCACGTTAAAGCCGGTAGACTTATGTTGCTTTTTTAGCCCAGGCGCTGCACCAACCTTTTGCTGCGACCTGCTTGCCCGGAAACAGCGAGCAGCCGCCTTGTGTTGAGCCCGCAGTACCCTGATACAGAGAACAGTTAGAGCATACTTGGCCCGCAACGTATTGCGGGTACCTGGTTTTATCGACTCTCGACGCGTCATCCACGTAAGCTAAAGCCACCGCTGCGGGGTCTTTTTCGTCGAGCAACGGGCCGGTAGCAGAAGCACTTGACGACGCCGGTGGCGCTTCGGGCGCAGCGGGAGCCGGTGGGGGCATCGGCGCTACAGCAGGTGAAGCAGGCGCAGCAACGTCAACCGGCTTTTTATCACCGCAGGCCGCCAGCAATGCGGTAGCACCTGCCGCAGTCATCAAGGGTAATGTCGGAACTATCCGAATAATTTGGCGACGTGTCGTCATGAAATCTCCTTTGGCTTTTAGCCAGTTGGATGTGAATGGGAGCTGACTGGAGGATGCTGCCGTGCGATGGTGAAAACGGATAACAGGACATTAACTTTCTCGTATGCGCTTTCGCGTAGGACTAAAACGCGGTTTTCTGAAGTCGCCAAAACACCCGTCAACCAATTCAAGTCTGGCCCCGATTCCTTCATGACCCCGATTCCTTGTTGCTTTTCAAACTGCTGTCGCCAGCGGCTGAGGCCTTCCGTTACTTCGTGCTGGAACGCTGCGAGATTTACCTGGCTGGGATTTTTTGAGCCACTTGAACCTTGTACCTTGATCCCTGGCTGTTGAGCTGTGCGTTTTTGATGCCACGCTGCCGACCACGTATCTGCGCCGGCGTTTGCGCGGCCAGCCGCGGTATTTGCGGGTCATGCGCCAAGCGGTTTACCTACAACCAGGCGAGGTAAAGCATGCGGCAATGGCCTTCATTGATTTCAGGAGCCCTACCCATGCCAAAGAAAGAAAGTGCCAGCGCGCAAGCCAGGCCAAACGAAGCCACGTTGCAGGCTGTCGCCGACAGGCAGCAAAAGATCCGACGCTCGCAGGATGCAAAAGACAGCAAAAAGCGCGATAAAACCGGCGGCGCTCCGGTTGAAAAGAAAGCCATGCAGGCGGGCTCCCGTCGCTATCCAGAGCTTCCCCTTCCGGCGCAGCATCTGCAA
>Ga0209702_10008033_pt1 | contig 12537 bp, 8 predicted proteins | sample FRY01_FD_187210 | JGI IMG/M metagenome (GOLD analysis project Ga0209702, IMG submission 187210) | Freshwater microbial communities from Lake Fryxell liftoff mats and glacier meltwater in Antarctica - FRY-01 (SPAdes) (version 2) | ecosystem: Environmental > Aquatic > Freshwater > Ice > Glacier... | reverse complement strand
CGATGTGCGGGAAGAGTGTGGGCGCGTAGCGTTCGATCTGGCCGCGCAGCCGCAGCAGGGCCACATCCTTTGCTTTGGCTTCCAATAGTATATCAAATGGGCGCAAGGATAGGGAAAGGGCTTGCGCGAGCAGATCGATGATAGGAAAGGGGTCGAGGAAATCGCTGTGCTGGTTGAGCAGAGGCGCCTGCATGTGCATCCCGTCAGGGCGGCGCAGATAGCGGATTTCTGTGCGGGGGCTGCTGATGTGGATTTTGGGGCGCATCTCTGCCGGCCAGGTGGAGAGGGCCAGGCGCAGCCCGTCGATTGACGGAATGTTTTCTGGGTTCAGACAGCGGTGGTGCAGGCTGTCAAAGACGACCGGCACGCCTGTGCGCCGGTGAATCCACAGTGTGTCGGAGAGACTGTAGCGCCGGTCGTCGTGTTCCAACACCACCCGTTGCTGCGCAGTCGGGGGAAGCTGTTCCCAGCCGCGCACAAAACGGGCACGCCCAGCTTTGATGTCGTCGTGAACCCCGCCCACGTGGACAACAATCACCCCGTCCCCGCCAATGCCCATCCCGTCCAATAGACTGGATGCGGCTTCCAATTCCTGGATAGAACGGGCCACCAGCGCCGGGTCTGGGCTGTTGAGTTGGACAAAGAAGCCGGGATGCAGCGTCAGGCGCAGCCGTTGCTGGCGGGCCATATCGCCAATCGTCGCCAGTTCGGTGGTGCATTCCTCCAACTGGCTGTGAAAGGTGGGCAGGTCCGGGTGGGTGAGATAGGGAGCCAACTGGCCGGAAAGCCGGTAGAAGTGGATGGATCGGCTTTCCAAATAGAGAAAGATGTCGCGCAGATAGGCCAGGCTGACGCTGAGGTGGGGTTGGTTCTGCCAACGACGGCTGTCGTGGGAGGGCAGACCGGGCGCGCCCAGCACTTTGACCGGAAAGCCCAGACGCATACGGGGACGGGGTGGTTCAGAACCAGAGTTCATCGGTCAGTCTTCTTTAATGTCCTGAAAATAAGGACACGGATTGACACAGATACTACGGATTGACACGGGTTCAATCTGCGCAGATCAATCCAGATCAGCAAAATCTGCGTCCTTTTTTGATTGGCTGAATCGCCCAGGCCAGCACATCCAGGCGGCGGGCGAAGTGGAGCAGGGGCGGGCTGTCCGGCAACCCAATCCCCGCGGCCTGGGCCACGCTGTTGCGTTCAAACGTCGCCTCGGCCTGCTGAATCGGCCAGGGCGTGTGGTGGATTTCGCCCCGATAGATGCGTCCTCGTTTGTCCACACTGTAGAGGCAATAGCGCTCGATCAGCCACGCTTCCAGGCTGCCCGCTTCCACCTGATACACCGGACCCGTCGGCGCGTAGCTGCCCCGCAGCTCGGCGGGCGGTGCGCCTGTGTGTGTTCGTTGGCTGGCGTAGCGGATAGCCTCGCCCTCTGTCTGGCAACTCATCCGCGCGCGAAAATAGGGCAGATGAAAGAGCGAGCGGGCGACAGCCACAGCAATCGGATTGGCCGCGTCCAGACTGAAGAAGTAGACGCCGGGTTTGTCCTCCACACGGACATATGTGCGCACGTTCAGTTCCGGAAAGGCCGACAGCCCCGGCACGGCGGGGAAGAACCGCGGGCGCACGCCACTCATCCGAAAGGGAACGACGCCCACCCACGCCTCGCCTTCCCACCTGTCCAGTTCCAGCCCCGGCGGCAGGAGCGCCGCCATCTGCGCCGCGGGGATGGGCCAGTGGGCAAAGAGCAGATCGTGCCATATCTGGGCCATCACCCACGGGCGCGCAGGCAGGGGCCAGGGGCGGTGATCTGTATGGTGGAGTGGGTTCGTGGCGCTGGGCATTGGGCTGGTGGACGAAATGATTGTGACAGAATTGTGGGGTCTATTGTAGCACGAAACGGGGAATTCGTCTTACGCAGTTGCGCAAGCTCTCCGTTTTGCGGTAAAGTGTGGCGAACAGCCAATCCATCCACCCGGAGCATACCCCAATGAACACCCGCACCCCCGCCGACCTGGCCCGTTTCATCGCAGAGCAGTCAATCCGTGCCCGACTGATCACCGACATTGGCGAGACACCCACCGTCCCCGCGGCCGCGGCTGCCCTGGGCGTGCGCCCCGAACAGATCGTCAAGACGCTGCTCTTTCTGGTGGAGACGCCTGAAGAGCCAGCGGGGGAAGCGGTGGTGGTGATCAGCAATGGGGAGAGCCGTGTGGAGAAGCGTCCATTGGCGGATCGTTTTGGCGTGGGCAAAAAGCGGGTGAAGCTTGCATCTCCGGATGTTGTGCTGGAATTGCTCGGCTACCCCGCGGGCGGCGTGCCTCCCTTCGGCCACGCCACCCGGCTGCCCGTGCTGCTGGACAAGGCCATCACAGCCTTTGGGGAAGACGGGCTGGTCTACGGCGGCGGCGGCGATCACCACACAATGCTGGAATTGACTGTGGGGGAATTATTGCGGGTGACAGATCCGGAGGTGTTGGCGCTGAGTGAGCCTACCCGCTTGTAATCACCGGGCAGCCCGCTGCCATCGCTTCCAGAAGCATCATCCCAAAGCCTTCGTAGTGGCTGGGGAAGAGATAGGCGGTCGCGCCCGCGTAGAGCTGAGGTTTGTCGTCCTCGTCTACCCAACCCGCATAGTGGATGTGATCGGTCAGATTCAGCGCAGCGGCCATGCGCCGGGGATCGGGGAAGAAGGGGGTATCCACGCCCGGCAGCTTCCCGGCCAGGGCAAGTTTCACTGTCGGGTCGCCGCCTTTGTCCAGATAGCGGCGATAGCCCGCCAGAATTCCCTCCACATTTTTGCGCGCATCAAAACCACCCAAATAGAGGAAGTAGCGCTCTGGCAGCGCGTATTTGGCGCGGATGGCGGCCAGCTTTTTGGCAGTGGCCTGGGGTCGAATTTCTACATTTGACCCGTGATGAATAGCCGAAACCCGTTGCGGTGGAACGTGCAGATGGGTTGTCACATCCTGCGCCCCAGCCTGGCTGACGGTAATCACCGCCGCGGCCCGACGCGCAGTCAGGCAGACCAGATTCGTGTAGAGCCGATTGAGCAGACCGCCCCGATAAATCGGCAGAAGCAGGGGAATCAGGTCGTGGACGGTGACGACGGTAGGTATAGGCTGCCATAAGGGAGCAGCCCAATAGGGGACAAAAAGCAGGTCAGCGCCCAAACGACGTGCCGTGACGGGAACGGTAATCTGCTCCCAATAGAGTTTGGCGAGTGGGCGAGGGAGGGAAGGGATTGGGGAACGGAGAACGGGGATTGGGACATCTGCTCCCCAATCCCCGTTCTCCGTTCTCCAATCCCTCTTTTCCGGCGTCAGGACTGTAAAGCGCGCGCCAGTCTCAATCCGGGCCAGATGCTCCACCAGCCGGTGCAGATATTGTCCGCTGCCGGTGGTGGCTTGCCCCCAGAACCAGCCATTGATAAGGATATGCATTGGCGATTATTGACTTCGCACCCAAGCAACCGTGCGCGCCATCCCCTCTTCCAGCGAAATCTCTGCCCCCCAGCCCAGCATATTCTTTGCCTTTGCGCTCTCCAGATAAGTCGCCAGCACCTCGCCCGTGGGCCGGGGCACATAGACTGGGGCCTGGGTGTAGCCGGTGGCAACCGAAAGCACCGCGTGTACCCGGTTGATGTCAGTCGGCACGCCCGTACCCACATTGATAATTCCGTGGGCGTCGCTTTCCAGCGCCAATCGGTTGGCGCGGGCAATGTCGCCCACAAAGCAGAAATCGCGAATCTGCTTGCCGTCCCCGGTGATTTTGGTGGGCAGGTTGTACAGCATTGCCCCGGCAAAGATGGCGATGACGCCTGCCTCGCCTTTGCTGTCCTGGCGCGGGCCATAGACATTCGGGTAACGCAGGGCCACGTAGTCCAGCCCGTAGTTCTGCCAATAGAGGTCCAGGTGATATTCGCAGCTCAGTTTGTTGGCCCCATAGTTGTCTTTGGGCTGGGCTTTGCTATCTTCCGTAAAGGGTAGTTTGCTGCCGTCTTCGCTGTAGCCTTCGCCGTAAGTAGCACCGCCAGTGCTGGCAAAGACGATCTTCTTTACGCCGTGGGCGCGGGCCACTTCCAGCAGATGGAGCGTGCCCACGACATTGACCTGGGCGTAGGTGGCGGGATCACTCATACTCTCCCGCACGTTGGCGAGCGCCGCCTGGTGGGCGATGGCATCCGGTTTCTCTGCCGCGAATAGTTCTGCCAGCCGGGGCTGATCCCGCAGGTCGGCCTCGTAAAAGACCGCCCCCGCGGGAATATTGGCTTTCTTCCCCGTATGCAGATTGTCCACAACCACCACCTGATGGCCCGCGGCCAGCAGCCCGTCGGCTACGTGGCTGCCGATAAAGCCGGCCCCGCCGGTGACTAAAACTTTCATGCGTTTTTATCCCTCAATCCGAAATAACTGATTTTAGAAAAATTATTGGACGCAGATTTACGCGGATAAACGCTGATTATTGTATTGCTCAACGACTTGATGAAAGGTCTTTTTAACGCAAAGATGCAAAGGGGCAAAGCCGCTAAGATAAGACACTGTTCTTTGTGCCTTTGCATCTCTGCGCCTTTGCGTTAAAAATTTCACGTTGTCGTTGACCATTACAGAAAATCCGTAAATTCTGCCATCCTTGTTCTAAATATCTTCCCAGTTTTGCTTACAAACTACCGTTACCGTTGATATACGCCACTTCGTCCGCGCTCAGCTTCACTTGGCTGGCGTGGATATTCTCGCGGAACTCTGCGCCCGTGCGGGTTCCCACCAGCGCGTAGACATCCAGCCCGCTGTGCAGCACATACGAAAGGGAAATCTGGGGCAGGGTCAGCCCCTTCTCTTTGGCGATCTCCTCCGCCCGGTCGATGCGGCCAAAGTTCTCTTCGGTGCAATAGCAGCGCACCACCAGTTCGTCGTTGTAGCCGCTGAAAGTGTCCAGGTTATCGCGACGGAAACGTCCGGTCAAAAAGCCACCGGCCAGGCTGGACCAGACGAAGAGGGGCATCTTCTGCTCTTTGTACCAGGCCCGATCCGCGGCGGCTTCGGGACCGGCAATGCTCAGGCAATTTTCCCAGGGGGATTCCTTCTGCACGGCCATACTGAAGTTGGGGCTGCTGACGACAAATGGCTTCAGTCCGTTGGCAGCGGCATAGGCGTTGGCCTCGGCAATGCGGGCGGGCGTCCAGTTGGAGCCGCCAAAGCTGCCGATCTTCCCGGCCTTGTGATGTTCATTCAGCACGTCCACAATCGGCCCGACGGGATTGGATCTATCGTCCCGGTGCAGGACGTAGAGATCGATAAAATCCACATTCATCCGGGCCAGGGAGTCGTGGAGATCGCTGGTGATGTCGTAGGGTGTCACCCGCTGGCGGTCCCGGTTGTGGTGCGCGCCTTTGCCCAGAATCACCACCTGATCCCGGATGCCCCGATCGTTGATCCACGCGCCCAGGCTGCGTTCGCATTCACCACCCCCATAGCCGTGGGCTGTGTCAAAGGTCGTGCCGCCGGCTTCCAAAATGGCATCGAGCAGCGCGAAATCCTCGTCCAGATGGCTGGTGTGCAGCATCACTGTGCCCTGCACCAGACGGGAGATGGGTTTGTCGATGCCAATTACTTTTCCGTAGTCCATTGTAATTTCTCCAAGTGAAAAAGAATGTCAGTTCGCTGATTGGGTGATCGTCAATCCATTCACCTGTTCACCCAATTACCTACTCCATCCAATTACTTACTCCATCGGATAGCGCAGCCCCCACTCGGCCCGCAGACCGTCCAGCAGACGCATGACGGCCAGGGTGTCGGCGTGGGGCACGATCGGGCTTTCGCTCAGACCGGCGCGCAGACAACGGCCTGCTTCGATTGCTTCGTAATTCCAGCCATTGCCCACACTCTCCGGGTGTATCTCTTCCGCATCGTGTCCGGCCCGGTGCAGGGTGAAGCTGGACGGTGCCCACCAGCGCTCGTTGATGACAATTTCGCCAGCCGATCCGGAGATGCGGGCGATGTGGCTGGTGTTGGCCCGCACCGAAGTTGTCATCATTGCCAGCGCGCCGCTCTTATAGCCAAAGAGCATTCCGGCGTTCTCATCCACGCCCGTCTCGCCCAGATGCGCCCAGGTGCGCACTTCGTCCGGCTGGCCCAGAAAGCGATAGGCCAGGGCCACGGGATAGACGCCCACATCCAGCAGCGCGCCGCCGCCCAGCTCCGGGCGATAGAGACGGCTGGCCGGGTTCACCTTTGAGCGGAAGCAGAAATCGGCCTGGATGACCTGAATGTCGCCGATGGCCCCGTCCGCAATCAGCCGGGCGATGGCCTGCATGTGGGGCAGGCAGTGGGTCCACATGGCCTCCATCAGGAATTTGCCCGTGCGCTGAGAGGCGGCGATCATCGCTTCGGCCTCGCCGGTGTTGATGGCAAAGGGCTTCTCGCACAGAACAGCCCGTCCGCCTTCCAGACAGAGGATTGTGTTCTCTTTGTGCAGGGAGTGGGGCGTGGCGATGTACACAATATCCACATTCGGATCGTTTGCCAACGCGGCATAGGAGGCGTGGCGGGTGGGTACGGAAAATTGATTGGCAAAAGTGTTGGCCGATTCCGCCGTGCGCGAGCCAACCGCCACCAACTCTGCGTCGTCTACAGATGTAAGCCCGCGGGCAAAGTCGCCAGCAATGCGGCCTGTGCCCAGAATTCCCCAGCGTATTTTTTCCATGTGATGCTCCAAAAAAATGGGTCTTCCCGAACAAAAGGGTTCGACAAAAGAGGATGATTGAGAGGATGAAAAGTGCAGGCGCGTCTGCTGGCAGTAAATCACGCGCGGGCCTCTCTGTCAAACCGCATGGGTCTCAGATCGAAGGCGGGCTGTGATATACTTTGTGCAGCTACGAGGAGCCTTATCAGTTATCGGTGAATAATAAGCAGTGAGTAGTGAGCAGTCCCCGACTTCCAACGCCTATCGCATGGCCCTGCTGGCGCTGATATTCAGCGCCTTTGCTCTGCGCGTCTACAAATTGGACAGCCAGAGTCTTTGGTACGACGAAGGCGTGACCGCTATTGTCGCCCAATACGATCTGGCCTCCTTGGCCCAGTGGACGGCGGATGACATTCAGCCGCCCTTCTATTATACGCTGGTGGCCGGTTGGGGGCGACTGGCCGGGTGGGGCGAATGGAGTCTGCGCTACCCGTCGGTTGCCTTTGGCCTGCTGATTGTGCCTCTGCTCGCCGTCCTGACAATCCGCTGGAGTCGCAGTCGTCTGGCCGGCGTGTTGGCTGGGCTGATGGCCGCCTTCCATCCCCTGCTGCTCTACTATAGCCAGGAAGCGCGCATGTATACGCTGCTGGTGGCGCTGAGCGTGGGGATTGCGTATTGCGTATTGCGTATTGCGTATGCGGAGGCTGATCGAGGGGCACAAAGGCAAATCAGTGGGGGCGAAAAGGGAACGGGCAGTCCATCCCAGATGTTATGGATTGTTTATGTTGCACTGGCTGCGTCCGCTCTCTATACTCATTATTTTGCCGTTTTTCTATTGCTGGCCGTTAACATCGCATATCTTCTGCCTGTTTTCAATAGTTGGCAGAGAGCACGCCAAACATCACTACCGACGCAATACGCAATACGCAATACGCTTCCCTGGCTTCTCGCCAACCTTGCCGTCTTTCTCCTATTCCTCCCCTGGCTGGGCAACCTCTTCACCCGGCTGGATGTGGACGCCAGTTATTGGGAGGGGACATTCAAACTCTGGGAAGCCCTGACCGCGGTTGCCATCCGCTTTACCAGCGGCGAGACCGTGCTGGAAGGCGAAGCCAGACGATTGTTGTGGATGTACGGCGGGGTGACAGCGCTGGCGCTGATCGGGCTGGTGGCCGAGGGAAGGCAAAAGGCAAAAGGGAAAGGCAAAAGTGGCAGGGGGCAAGTGGCGGGTAGCCATTTGTCATACTTCACGCACTACGCACTACGCACTACGCACTATGCAATTTCTACACTTCAATATCCTCTCCTCCTCCTTCTCATCCCCATTGCTGCCGTCCTCACCCTTGCCTCCTTCACGCCCAAATTCAACGCCCGTTATGTGATGGTGGCCTTACCGGGGCTGCTGCTGGTCTGGAGCGCGGGGTTGGCGGGATTGCTGCGGGCCTTTGTCCCTATCTGGCAAAGGTTGCAGCGGGTGGCCAAACCCCACCCTACCCCTCCCCACTTTGGGGAGGGAGCAGTCGCCTCTCCTCCCCAAGTATGGGGGAGGTTGGGAGGGGGTCTCATCGCCGGTCTGGTGGGCGTTGGGTTGCTGCTGGCCGGTTTTGTCCAGGCGGACCGCAACTGGTTCAACGACACCGCCTTTACCAAAGACCAGTGGCGGGAACTGGCCGCGTATGTGCAGGGGCAGATGGACGCGGACGATGCGGACGATGCGGTTGTGCTGGTCAGCGGCCACGCCTGGCCCATCTGGCGCTACTACGCACCCGCGATCGAACCCGTGCGTCTGCCAGCGATTGAGATTCTGGACGTGAATGCGGTCGTCGATATGGACAACAGCGCGGCTATTTTGCGCCCGGCTCTGCTGGACAAGAGCAGCGTCTGGCTGATCGATTGGCAGGAAGAGGTGATTGACCCCACGGACGCTGCCGGGCTGCAATTGGAACGGGCCGGGGTGGAGCAGCTTTTTGACGCTCAGTTCTGGGGTCTGCGCCTGCGCCGCTATGTGGACCTGGACGCACGGGCCATCAGCAACGCGCCGCCTATCCAGCAGACGGTCCAGGCCAACTTTGGCGACACTGTGGAACTGCTCGGCTACTCTGTCGAGAAGGACGGCGATCTGCTGCTTTTCTGGCGGCTGACCCATCCCCAGACGCCGCTGCCCGATCTCTATTTGACGGGAGAAACCCGCACCGCGTCCGGGCTGCTCTTTTCCCGCCTGGGCGATCGCCGTCTCTCCGCCTATGACTTTCCCACCTTCCGCTGGCAGATCGGACAGATTGTGGCCGGGCGCATCCCCGTGGCCGAGTGGATCGGCGCGGGCGCGCCCGTGGGGAACTATCAGCTACGGCTGGGCGTTTACGACCCCGCCGCTGACTCGGCGGGGTTGGATCTGCTGGGGGCGGGTGGCGAGCGGTTGGGCAAGCGCACAACTGTCGAAATCGCGTTGAACCAGCCGATTCCCTTGCCCCCGAACGAAGACCCAATGACCTGGCATCCTATCGTCGATGGCCTCTTTGTACGGCCCATTTTGGTCAACAGCAGCGCGGGCGCAGGGGAATCGTTTCTGCTGCAAATTCTCTGGTTTGCCCATACGGACCGGCTGGTCGATGATTTGGTGGTCCGTTGGAACGAACGCAACAGAGCGGTGCAATGGGAAGGGGACGGGGACAGGCAGTCGATAGGGGTTGATCTGGCCCTCCCTGCCGAACAGGTCATACGCACTGTCCATCAGATTCCTGTTCCGGTTGATCTGCCGCCGGGTGACTATTGGCTGGAGCTGACCAGCAAATCCCTGCCAACCCGTCCCGTGGAACTGCCTGTCACTGTGCTGCCCAGCACGCGTCATTTTGAGTTGCCGACCCTCGCGCCGCGCCTGTCGGCTCGCTTTGGCGGGGAGATTTCACTGGCCGGTCTGACAGAGAGCGAACTATCCCCAGCGGTTGCGCCAGGCTTTGTGCTGCCGCTGACATTTGTTTGGCAATCGCTTGCAGCGCCCTCGACCGATTACACAATGAGCGTCCAATGGCTGGATGACGAGGGGCGTGCGGTTGGGCAACGGGACGAGAGTCTGCCGCGCGGCTCGTCCACCTGGTTGCGGAACGAAGTGATTTCCCAGATAATAAAGCTGGCCGCGCCCACACAGGCGGGAGACTATCGCCTGATCGTCGCGGTCTACGACGCCAACCGCGGGGGATTGCCCCGTCTGCGTCTGCCCAATCAGGACGATTTTGTCGAAGTGGCCCGTGTACGCGTCGTCTCCACTACCCAGCCATGAAAGGGATTCTCACTTATGACCAGTCCATCCAGCGCTCAAAAACTAGCGATTCACGGCGGCACACCTGCCCGCCAGCAGCCCGACCCGCCTATGTTTCCCGGCGGAATGATTATTGCGGAGGAGGAAGAAGCCGCGGTCTTGGAAGTACTGCGCTCCAAACGGCTCTTTCGTTTCTACGGTCCTGAGGGTGGCGAGTCGAAGGTAGAGGCACTGGAAAATGCCTTTGCTGCCAAAATTGGCGTGAAGCGGACGCTGGCCGTCACATCGGGCACAGCCGCGCTCATCTGCGGGCTGCAAGCCGTGGGCGTCGGGCCGGGGGATGAGGTGATTGTGCCCGCCTACACGTGGATTGCTTCTGCTACGGCAGTGTTGGCGGTGGGCGGTATTCCGATTGTCGCCGAGGTGGATGCGTCGTTGACCCTCGACCCGCTGGATGTGGCGGCGAAGATCACCCCCTATACAAAAGCGCTGCTGCCGGTGCATATGCGGGGCGCGCCCAGCCGGATGGATGAGTTGATGGCCCTGGCCCAACAGCACAATCTGCGGGTGGTGGAAGATTGCGCGCAGGGCAACGGGGCCAGCTATAAGGGGCGCAAACTCGGCTCGATTGGGGATGTGGGCTGCTTCAGCCTCCAATTCAGCAAAATCATCACCACCGGCGAGGGTGGGCTGCTGACGACCAACGACGAGGCGATCTGGCAGCGGGCCTTTATGTACCACGACGTTTCGGCCTGGAATCGGTTGGATCTGCCCGAAGAGGATATTTTGTGGGGGGCCAATTTTCGCATGTCCGAGCTGCCCGCGGCGGTGGGGTTGGTGCAGTTGCAGCGGTTGGACGGGCTGGTGGACGGGATTCAAATGCGACAGCGGATGCTATTATCCGGTATCGCCGAGACAGCCGCCCAGCGGGGGGTCACCTTTCGGGATGTGCCCGATCCGGCGGGAGACAGCGGCATTCACGTCTTCTTCTTTGTGGAAACGCCAGAGAAGGCCGAGCAGATCACCGCGGCCCTGCGCGCCGAGAATATCAGCGCGGGCCAGGTCTACCGCCCGGATCGACGGGACTTTCACGTCTATGCCCACTGGTTTCCTGTGCTGGAAAAGCGCACGTGGACGCCCGATGGCGGTCCCTGGCGCTGGGCGCAGCGGGAGATCGACTACGCGCCGGATATGTGCCCCCGCTCGCTTGATCTGCTGGGCCGGGCGGTGATGCTGAATGTCAACCCGCTGCTGGGCAACGCGGAGATGGAAGAGACGATTGACGGCGTGAACAAAGTGCTGGACGCGCTGGCGTAACTGAAGTACACGGATCGACACGGATTTTTCAGGATTTTCACGGAATTTTTTATGCGTATACATTTTGTGCGTTTTTTGTGTTTGGCTCTTTTGCCTCTGCTTTTGGCGGGCTGTGGACGGTTGGACCTGAGCTTCGGTCCGTTGCTGCAAAATGTGATCGTTGCGCCGGATATTATTTCGCCCAACGCGGACGGAATTACCGACGCTACGGCCATCCATTACAGCCTCAGCCGCTCGGCGGATGTGAGCATCTATTTTGAGAACGAAGCGGGCGAGCGCTTCTACTTCCGCCAGGACAGGCGGCGTTCTCCCGGTGACTACGACGTTCTTTGGGGTGGGGTGGTGGACGAACCCCAGGTGGTGGAGACTGCCGGCGGCACGGAGGAGATTCTCAGCCGGGTGTTGGCTGATGGGGTCTACCGCTGGGCCATCCACGCCGTGGAGGATAACGGCAATCAGCAGGAAATCGGCGGTCAGATCACGCTGGAAGGGGGCGATTCCGAAGTGCCGGAACTGCACAATTTTGCCGTTGTGCCCCAAATTTTTCGCCCCAACCAGGACGGTCTGCGCGACGATTGGGTGAGCATCAGCTATTACCTGACCAAAGATGTGGACGCTGTGCAGGTCTATCTGATCGACCCCAAAGACCCCGGCTTCAAATATCACATCGCCGAAGGGCCGAATGTGGTGGAGCCGGAGAAGCAGGGCTATCACGAGTACCGCTACGAGGGGGGCGTGGACCTGAACGCGGAGCCGCCGCCGGACGGCACATACCAGATTGTGGGCGAGGCGCGGGACAAGGCGGGCAACCGGGTGCGGGTGGTCAGCGAGTTGACGATTGAGGAGGGTGGCAAGCCGCGCGCTGATGTGGCGCAAGGAGAGATCGACTGGTCGGGTGAGATGAATCGGGTGGTCAGCGTGCCCCTGGGCGAGAAACTCTGCTTCGAGGCGGTGGTGGTGAACGAAGGCACAGTGCCCATCCGCACGACTGGTCCCTGGCCGGGGCAGGAATACCGCTTCAGCCAGAACTACAACACACTGGCGGCGGACGGCCACACGGAGTGGTATCAGCAGGCGGGCGTCTGGCGTTTTGGCATCAACTTCGACACCACTGGCATTGATTTTCCTTTTCGCTTTGCCGTTGGCAGCAAAGACGAATTGGAACGGCGGGTCATCGACGGGGTGGAGCAGTGGTATCTGCTGCCGGGCAAGGCCGGGCGGGTCAGCGGTTGTATTGTGATGGACGAGCGCCCACCCGTGGGGACGAATTTCTGGTGGGGCGG
>Ga0209702_10008031_pt1 | contig 12539 bp, 10 predicted proteins | sample FRY01_FD_187210 | JGI IMG/M metagenome (GOLD analysis project Ga0209702, IMG submission 187210) | Freshwater microbial communities from Lake Fryxell liftoff mats and glacier meltwater in Antarctica - FRY-01 (SPAdes) (version 2) | ecosystem: Environmental > Aquatic > Freshwater > Ice > Glacier... | reverse complement strand
TAGGTACCCCCCATAAACTTCCATTGGTCCAGATTGGATACCAGAATTTCATGCCACACATTGGATGGCATCACGCTACCGTCTCGGGTCAAGAACCCACTATTTCGGTTCGTGTTTCTATCGATGATTCGAATCGCTGCCAAGCTATCACCATCATCAACATCTGAGAATTCAAACAAGTAGCTCAGTTTGATGCTGTCGTCGTGATTAATTGCCTTGGTAAACGCTTTCACTGTTGGCGTGTTCGAGAAACTGCCAACAGTCGAAATGTCTGCCGAGCTCCACTTGTAACCATTAGAAACGCGGATATCGATGTTATCGTTAACTAGATGTGCGCCCGAAACGAACGTCCATTCATCAAAGTCCGAAACCGCAATCTCGTAGCGAACGCCAGCGTTTTGTCGAACGCCACCGACTTCGAAGAAACCAGAATTTAGGGAGGCATTAAGATCGATCACTTCAACGAATTGAATCGGCAGGCCATCGGGGTCCGTGTACTGGAACAACTGGGTCAAATCGAAAGTCGTGGCAGGCAAGGCGGTGTAATCAAACGCAATGACCGACGGGTTCTGGGTGTCAGACGTAACCGTTCCGATTTCACCGGCACTCCATTGATAACCGTCATTGACAGAGAATGAAAGTTCGTCAGCACCAATAAAGTCACCCGAAACAAAAGACCACAGAAGGACATCCGACGCGGCGATTGTAAATTCAATTCCGGCAGCCTGCATGACACCACCTCTCAGCAGATGTCCACTGCTTAAGCCGGTGTTTGTGTCTCGCACGCGAAGCATCGACATTGGGTCGCCGTCGGCATCGGAGTAGTTGAACAGCGATGACAGGGTCATCGTCGTCTTCGGTAAAACCGTCCGGTCGATCGGGTTGACTTCGGGAGCCGTGGAATTAGAAATTACATCCAGTTGAGCCGCATCGCTCCAGTCAAATCCATCGTACACGCGGAAACGCATGCGATCTCCGCCGATGAAATCAGCCGAAGTGTAGGTCCATTGGGAAAGGTCGCTGACCAAAATTTCGTGCCAAACGAAGGTCTCTTGCTTCACGCCATTCTTTGCCAAAAATCCACTGATCGGATTCGCATTGCCTTCAATGACTCGCAGCCGCTGCATCGGGTGACCGTCCGCATCGCTGTACGTGAACATATCCGAAAGCTGGAAAACGGTCATCGGCGCTACGACAATTGTGCCTTCGGTCGTAACCTCTGGCGGCGCCGAAGAAGCAGTCACGATGGACTCGCCAATATTGCTCCAAGCGTATCCATCGTAAGCTTGAATTTGAACGCGATCCTGACGACGGTTTTCGTTAGTTCGGAAAGTCCATGCTTCTAACTCAACCGCACTAAACATGTGCCAAACGCCTGCATCTTGCTGAACGCCAGCACGGAACAAAGAGCCTGAGCCACCGAACGTGTTTGTGTCCCGAACTCGGATCTGAAGCATCGGCTGGCCTTCATTATCCGAGTAAGAAAACATGCTACTCAAGGTCACCAATCCGTTGGGGACGATCGTCTTGTTGAAAGCGACGACCTTTGGAGTCGAAGATACCGATCTGAAGTCCAGGACCTTCACCGGTGTGTACGAAAATCCATCCGAGGCTTGGATGCCGATCTGAGTGTTGATGCCAACCTTGCCGGCCTGGAACTTCCATTGATCGATTTCGTTTCGGGCGATCGTGTGCCACACATTGCCGGCCATCTCAACGCCGTCACGAAAGAATTTTCCGTGCAAGGTACCGGTGCCATATGCCTGAACCTGCACGAATTGAACGGCGTCGCCGTCTTGGTCGGCCATGGTGAACAGACCGTCCAGATTTCGGAAAGCTTTTTCATTAGTTGCGAATGAGAAAACTTCGAGAGTTGGAGCATAACGGTTGTTAACGGTTGCTTGAGTATGCGATGCAATTCCACTCCATTTCGAACCGTCATAAACTTGGAAGCGAACCTGATCATTCCATGCCCCTTGGGCACCGATGAATGTGTAGCGATACAGTTCATCAGCGGAAATTTCGTGCCATACGCTTGCGGAAATTCCTGTATCGTCTTTTTGCAGGTAACCCGACTGTGATGCTGAAGACAGGTCTAACACCCGTAGTGACTTCATCGTATTGTTGTCAGCGTCGTTGAAGCTGAACATGCTGCTCAGGCTGACTCGGGCTGCAATTCGTAGCAGTGGGCTCACACCAACCACCGTTGGAGCCGCATTGTTGGCACTATTGGTCGCGGACAACCGAGCGGTATCGCTCCAGGTGCCCCCATCATTGACGGAAACAAAAATGCCTTCGTTGCCCGCTTTGTCTCCCGTGTAATATTCCAGCTGATGTACTTGGCCAACCGTAATCTCGAACTGAGTGTTTTCAGCCTGCTTCACGCCATTGAGCATGAAGTAGCCAGCACCGACGGCAGAATCACGGAAGCGATAGCTACGAGGTGTCGAGCCGTCGACATCGGTCACGTTGAAATAGTCAGTAATCTTGACCGATTCCAAAATTGGATTGGAAACCGCTTCAATGTCAACGATTTTCGCTTTGTTGGCATTGGATGAGTAAGTGCTGACCGCAAACACCGAGATGTCGCTCCAGCGAGCCCCGTCAAACACTTGAATTTGAAAACTGTTGTTTGACGTGGTTGAAGAACCAATCATGTACAAATCATTGATGAATTGATTGTACGTGATCGAATGCCAAGTGGTGGACGCTAGATTATTGAAGCCCAACTTCAGGCTACTGCCACCGCTTGAATTGTCGCGTACGCGAACATATGATAAAACTGCGATCCGGGATCATTGTCGGAGAAAGAAACAAAGTTTGCCAAACGGATAGACTCGTCAAACAACAACGAAAAGTTGTCGACATTGGTAATCGGGTTGTAAAAGTTGGTCATTAATTATCTCGCAAGTTTCTCTGGGCCTAGTCTTCACTGTTCCTGAAGATTGTCATGAATAAACATTAGCAACGGACTTTCTCTAAAGCAACCATTACAGGCCAAAAAATCGTTGTAATGTGAAAAGTGTTTCAAACCAGAATGCATTTCGTTAAACGATTGCTTGTCCCAAGCCCAAAGGCACTCAACCCGGACTGCCGAGGGCAGGTACAGCAAGTACAGAAGAATGGCAGGTCACAGAATGTGGCCGAGTTTAGAAATCGCTGCTCATTTGAACCGAGCGATTATCAAGGAGTATTTTGAATTGCCGCTTCCAAGCATTTCAGCGCAATGCTTTGTCTAAAACTCAAGCGCGGTCGAAAAACGGTTACTGAAGAATCGCCGTAAAGTGCGCCGCTTGAGTGGTTTAGGTGGTTGCGGTCGCTGGCGAGAGCAGTGTTAAGCAACTGTTTTCTGAACGGGTGTTTTAGCTTAAGTTCTGTCTTGGAAAACGTACCCTCAACGGGCTTATATCGTGCCCTTTGTGCTGGGGATGCCACTTTGCCGGGCGTCCAGTTCCACGGCTTGCCGAAAGCTCTTGGCTAAGGCTTTAAAAATCGCTTCGCTGATGTGGTGGCTGTTGGTTCCATAATGCATCAGCACGTGCAAGTTGCACTGACAGTTGTTGGCAACACTTTGCCAAAAATGCTCGATCAGTTCCGAATCAAATTCCCCAATCTTGGGGGTAGGGATCGTCGCGTTAAAGACGAAAGCATATCGCCCACTCAGATCTACGGCCGTGGTTACCAAGGTTTCGTCCATTGGTAAGGTGCAATCGCCATAGCGATGAATGCCACGCTTATCACCTAAGCATTCGGTAAACGCTTTGCCTAAACAAATGCCGATATCTTCAACGGTGTGGTGTTGGTCGACATGCAAATCACCATCGGCCATCACAGTCAAGTCAAATAGGCCGTGTTTGGTGAATAGCTGTAGCATGTGGTCGAAGAATCCAATGCCTGTTCGAATTTCCGAGACGCCTGTTCCATCCAGGTTCAACGTCAGCTGGATCTTGGTTTCGGCCGTATTTCGCTGAATTGTGGCGGTTCGCTGACCCATTGCTGAGACCTTGAAAATGAGGGGCTATTTTGGCTAGGATCCGAATGACATTGCAAAACACGTTCAGAACACCAGCATTGGTTCTCGGTCGCTCGATTAGGATCTTCCAAGCACCTGTTTTAGCTGGCCGATTAAAACATCGTTTTGTTCAGGTGTACCTACGGTAATCCTTATTCCTACAAACGGTTCGCCATAATTCATTAATCGTACCAAAATCTGCCGCAGTTTCAGTTGATTGTAAAGGTCTTCTGCTTGGAAATCAGGGTGCTGGCACCATAGGAAGTTCGCTTGCGAGGGTTGAACCTTGAATCCAAGCTGGGTCAGGTGGGTCTGCAGCGATTGCCGCTGCGAGACAATCTTTTGAACGTTCGCCAGCAGCCACTGCTGATCCGTGACCGCAGCGGTTGCGATTGCGGTGGCGATGGCGTCGCAGTTGTAAGAATCACGGATCTTATGAGTCTGGGCGATCAATGCTTCACTTGCGACCATGTAACCGAATCTTAGGCCAGCCAATGCGTACGATTTGCTGAGCGTTCGGCTGACGATCAAGTTGGGAAAGTCCTTAATCAGGTCGACGGCCGTTTGTCCAGCGAAATCTGCGTACGCTTCGTCAATCACCACCGGGCAACGAAATCGGCTGATGATCGAGGCCAACGCAGCAAGATCGAAGCAGGTTCCAGACGGGCTGTTGGGGTTGGCTAGGAACACTAATTTGGGCGAGCCCTGGAAGAAGGCTGGCTGCAGTGACCAGTCGGGACCGTACGAAACTTCTTCGGCAATAGCCCCGTGCATTTGAATTAACGTACGGTAAAGCAGGTAGGTTGGAGAGGACCAACGAGCAATGTCGCCTGGTTCCAGAAACAGGCGAATAATTAGGCCTAAGATTTCGTCGCTACCATTGCCGCATAGAATTTGGTCGGCAGAGACGTCCAGTTGCTTGGCAGTTTGCTGGCGAAAGGCTGTCGCAAACGGATCGGGATACTTGCGAAGTTTCTCTCCCAGTTCTTGGGTAGGGATCGTCGCAAGCGGCGAAGGCGGATAAGGATTTTCGTTCGTGTTGAGTTTAATAAATTTCCCGCCCTGAGGCTGTTCCCCGGGCACGTATCCACGCATCTGCCAAACGTTCTTGCGAACAAATTCCTGCAGTTCAAACTGGGTCTCTTGGCGTTCCATAAATCTTTTTCTAGCAGGGCGTAGGGGCAGGGCGAATGAATAGGGCGAATGAATAGGGCGAATGAATAGGGCGTAGGGAAAGGCGGTTTAGGGATCCACGCGAGAATGTCAGCCACAAGCGACACTCGTCTGGACTTATCATTCTCAACTTGGCTTAACAGGTAACAGGTAACAGGTAACAGGTAACAGGTAACAGGTGGCGGCGATCCTGGTTTGCCCAGTCGCGTAATTCTTTGCCCACTTCAACCCCATGAATACCGATCCATTTGCAGGCGATGCAATCGCCTGGCACTTGAAACGCACTTGAAACCTGGAGTGTGGCACTTGAAGCCTGGAGTGGTACTTGAAGCCTGGAGTGGTACTTCAAGCATGGTACTTCAAGCATGGTACTTCAAGCATGGTACTTCAAGCATGGTACTTCAAGCATGGTACTTCAAGCATGGTACTTCAAGCCCCGAAGGGTCTCTTGCAACAATGAAAATGTGAATGCAGCGCTCTGTGTTGCCAATCAAACGTACCGATGCTGCTACCGTTTTGACGTATCCTGGTGGCGAGTATCTTGAGGCGAACTTGGGTATTGAGCCCAATTTTGCCGACATTTCAGGCCGACATTTAAGGCCGAAACTTAAGGCCGAATTCGAGCGATGACGCTTTCACGATGGCCGGTCAATCCTTCTCTTGTCGATAAGCGAATCAGATCATCGGCGTCCGCTTTAAGCCCTTCGGGCGTGTAATGCATCACCGTATGAGAACGTAAAAAATCGTTGCAGGTCAGGCCCGACGCCCACCTAGCAGTTGCACCTGTGGGCAGCACGTGGGAGGCTCCAGCGACGTAATCACCGACTGCAACAGGAGTGTGGTGCCCCATGAAGATCGCGCCTGCTTTGGTGATCTTCTTAACTAAGGCTTCGTCCCAAACGGTTTGAATATGCAAGTGTTCGGGGGCCAGGATGTTCGTCAATTCAGCAGCTTTTTGCCAATCGTCAACAATGGCAATCGCCCCAAATTCCTGCAAACACTTCAATGCCAAGTGCCCTCGATCCAAGAGTTTGCACTGGATTTCCAGTTCGTTAACGGTCGCTTCGGCAAGCTGTTCACTCCAAGTCAACAGAATCGCCGACCCGGGATAATGTTCCGCCTGGGCGATCAAATCCAGCGCAACCCATTTCGGGTTAGCCGTATCGTCGGCGATCACCACGACTTCACTGGGGCCGGCAATCGAATCGATATCCACTGTGCCATAGACTTGCTTTTTTGCAATGGCGACGAACTGGTTGCCGGGTCCAACTATTTTGTCGACCGACTTGATCCCTTCCACGCCAAATGCCAGAGCCGCAACCGCCTGGGCGCCGCCAATTCGATAGACTTCTGTGATTCCCAGTTCATAACACGCCGAAAGTAAATCAGTATTGAAGGAACCGAATTTTGTGGGTGGGGCGACCACTGCGATTTCAGAAACGCCAGCCACTTGAGCGGGCACGGCCGACATGAGCAGACTTGATGGGTATGCTGCTGCACCTCCCGGTACACAAACACCCACTCGATCCAAAGGCAAATATCGGTGGCGGAGGCTGATTCCGGCTTCACGCTGGAAGACGACATCTTTGTGTAAGATTTTTTCTTGGAACGCAATGATATTGTCGCGAATCTTCCGAATCGTGGCCAAATAGGCGGGTTCTGCTGCTGCATGAGCTTCCGCTAGTTCGTCCGCAGTGACCCTCAGGTTCGACTGGTCAATTTTGACATGGTCCAGGAGCCGAGTGAACTCCAGCAATTGAGGCAGGCCTTTGTCGCGGACTTCTCGGCAGATAATCTCTACGACTTCGTTAGGGGGGATTTCTCGCCCGAAAACTTCCATTGTGACGCGGCGCGCGCCTTCGGAGATGATGTCGCCCTTAGGACTTAACTTGCCTTGCAGCTGGAGTAATTTCGCAGTCGCAGCGGCGAACGAAGATCCCGTGCCTTCTAATACCGTTAATTCCACTTCGCTTTTCTCCCAAAAATTCAACAGACAGTTCGCTTTGGTTATCCGCAACTACCACAATCAATCAACGATTGGAGAAAAAATTAGTCGAAGCCTGCCAAGGCACACTTTGAGGATGCGCTGCTCCATCTAGTCCCCTCGCACCTCGGCTATCCTAACGATCGACCGTTGGGACCTTCAAGGGAAGGTCACCGAAAAACCAAGCCAATCCCACCGCTGGCGGCCTATTTTATGGAGCCTCTGTATTTTGTTGGTTGGAACCCAATCCCTGTGGCTAAATCAGGGCCCGACGACGTGCGGTCAGGATATCGCAACCGACCGAACCCTTGTAACAGTACGGTTTTCTTGGATTTTCCGAGCTTCGTGCCTACTGCGAAAAACTGTGACACGCTTCATTGCTGAATATTGCGTCTGGGTTATCATGGTGCCACTGAAAACATGCTAGTTTTCGGCGGCTGGACCAGCCTTGTAATTCTATCACCGGCATCTACCTCTGGAATTTCCAGGACGAGAAAATCAAATGCTAACCGCTACGGCAATGACGGCTCTTCGAAAATTGAACGATGCTCCTGGTTTGGTCATGGTTGATGACGCTCGGGTACCGGAACTGCCCGAAGGCCATGTTTTGCTGCAAGTGCGTCGCGCGGGAATTTGCGGAACGGATCGCCATATCTACGAATGGGACAGCTGGAGCCAGCAACGCGTCAAGTTGGGAATTGCGACCGGCCATGAAATTGCAGGCGTCGTTGCCGAAGTGGGTGTCGGCGTGAAACACGCCAAAGTGGGTCAGCGGGTCAGTGTCGAAGGACACATTGCGTGCGGTCACTGCCAAGCCTGCCGAACCGGTAATGCTCATATTTGCCCGACAGTGGAAATCGTGGGTATCGATCGCGACGGCGGATTTGCTGAATTTGTCTCGGTCCCTGAAGAGAATCTGTGGCCGATTCACGACGATATTTCATACGACATCGCCGCGATTTTTGATCCGCTGGGGAATGCAGTGCATACGGTCATGTCAGCCGGGGTCAGCGGGCAAACCGTGTTGATTACGGGTGTAGGAACGATTGGACTGATGGCGGTTTCGGTCGCCAAGGCCGCGGGCGCATCCAAAATTATTGCGGTTGATGTCGATGCAAAGCGTTTGAAGATTGCCCAGTCTTTGGGCGCGAACCTAACACTGGACGCCAAAACCGATTGGAAGCCAGAAGTGGTGGACTATTGTTACGGCATGGGGCCCGATGTTTTGCTGGAAATGAGCGGCAATGAAAAAGCAATTAGCGATGGATTGGCTGCCATGAAAAATGGCGGTCGCGCTGCGCTGCTTGGTTTGCCCAGTGGAAAAATTAGTTTAGATTTGGCCAAGAACGTCATCTTTAAGGGCTCGACCTTGATTGGCGTCAACGGCCGACGCATGTTTGAAACTTGGTATCAAATGGAGAATCTGGTGCTGTCGGGGAAAATGAACTTTTCGCCGATCATCACGCATAAGATCCCATTCGTTGAGTGGGAGGGCGGTTTCAAGCTGATGCAGTCAGGTGAGGCGATCAAGGTTATCCTGAAAATTTCGGAAGATTGATCTGTCAGTTGGTTGGGTTTAGCGTGTGCCGACCAAACAGGTTTCGGGTGTGCCAAACTTGCGGGTCGTGCCTAAACCGGAGGGCCCGGAATATGAATTCCAAAATCTGACCTCCAAGACTCAACCCCTTGTTCAACGTTCTTGGTTTATTGTCCCGACTCAGTGTCCCTGATCTCGTTTCCCGGGCTCCCAAGAGCCGTTGCCAGTCGATAGTTAGCATAAAGCGGAGCCTTTGAGATGCCCAACCAAGATTTTAACCAGCGTTGCCATGAAGTCGTGGAACAATTGACGACCTCCGGACAGTTGAAGCCTTTTTATGAACTTACAACGCCGATGCGACCTGTGGTTCAGATCAAAGGTAAGGGCGAAGTGTTGGTGTTGTGCGCCAATAATTATCTGGGATTGGCTGACCATCCAGAAGTCATCCAAGCCGGCATTCAGGGATTGAAAGACTATGGTGCTGGAACCGCATCGGTCCGCTTTATTTGTGGGACGCTGGATTGTCATCGCCAGTTGGAGCATCAGATTGCCAAGTTTGTGGGCACTGAAAGTTCGCTAAGCTACGTCAGTTGTTGGAACGCCAACGAGGCAGTTTTTCCGACTTTGGCAGTTGAAGGCGATATCTTACTTTCCGACGAATTGAACCACGCCAGTATCATTGACGGCTGTCGCTTGGTTAGCAAAAAAGTTGAGAAGCAAGTCTACAAACATAGCGACTTGGTCGACCTGGAGCAGAAGCTGAAGGCTTCGATGGACAAGCGTTGTCGTTGGGTGATCACCGACGGAGTGTTCAGTATGGAAGGCGACGTCGCCAAGTTGCCCGAGTTGATCGCCCTGTGTGAACGCTATGAGGCGTTATTGGTTTTGGATGATTCCCATGGGATCGGCGTTTTAGGGAAACATGGCCGAGGGACGCCTGAGCATTTTGATTGTCTTGGCCGGGTTGATATTATCACCGGCACGCTGGGGAAGGCTTTGGGCGGTGCAGCTGGTGGTTATGTCGCGGCCAGCAAAAGGACGATCGAAGTGTTGGAGCAAAAAGCGAGGCCCAGTTTGTTTTCCAACGCCTTGCCTGCGACGGTAGCTTACAGTGCTTCCAAAGCAATCCAAGTGTTGCAAGAAGATCCCAGTATTGTGGCTCGCTTGCATGCGAACGTCGCCACATTGCGGAAAGGTTTCGCGGATCTAGGCTTCGCTTGTGCCGATAGCCCAACCGCAATTATTCCCATCATGATTGGTGACGAAGCAGAGACGCTTCGCAAGTCGGCACGTCTGTTTGAACTGGGCGTTATGGCAATCGGCTTCGGCTTCCCAGTGGTGCCACGCGGCGAGGCTCGGATCCGAGTTCAAGTTTCAGCTGCGCTGACCGACGCTCACTTGCAGCAAGCATTAGATGCATTTGCCAACTTATAAAGTTCGCCGGTGTGAATCGGCTCGGGTGAAATTGGGGCCGGTTCCATCCGCTTAATTGGAACCGATGCACGGTGGTATGATTTGCAGCGTGTGACGTGCTATTTGCTTGCGTGCACTCGGATAAACTTGCGTGCACTCGGATAAACTTGCGTGCACTCGGATAAACTTGCGTGCACTCGGATAAACTTGGGGCAAGGTGCGTTTTCTCTTCTGTTTGGGCAGGGCAAGGCAAAAGCTTGGCAGGAAAGCAGGTTTTTAAAAGTTTTTCTGCGAATTCTGAAATATATCTTCGCTCAATGGCCACTTAATTACTGAACAGACGCCGCCAGTGTGGAGCGATCTTCTTCCCATTCAGTTGATGGTTTGCAATGCAGCAACTTCCGGAACAACGGCGAATCTACGACCAGTGGGTCTCGCTGCACGCCGAAGGACTGCTGCGTTATGCCAGCCGATTAGTGGGAAATCCCTCGGTCGCCGAGGATTTGGTTCAGGAAACCTTTCTGCAAGCCTGGCAGGGCAGGGCGGAGTTCTCGAAAATCACTCAACCCAAAGCCTGGTTGTTCAAGATTTTATTCCGCCAAAGCGTGGCGTATTTTCGCACCGTAAAACGCTGCGATACGCTGAATGTTGAAGACTTGGAAACGTTGGGTAGTGAAGATCCTAGCCAGAGTCATCTGGAGGAAGCCGAATTTCTGCAAGCTTGCTTGGATCGACTTCCGCTTGCATATAGGCAGGTGTTATTGCTTGTGGTAATGCAGCAAATTTCGACCCAGGAAGCGGCGGATATTCTTGAAGTTCCTTTGGGGACCGTGTTGAATCGATTGCATCGTGGGCGAAATAAGTTGAAAGAAATATATTTGCAAGGGCTGGCCGATTCATCGGTTGACCCATTGTGAATTGACATCCGTTGACCGAGGCGATTTTTGGGTTTTGAATTGAAAGTGCTGAATTTAAAGTACCATACACCTTTTATTGTTTTACATTTTGGTGTTTATTTTCTTGTTTCGATTTGAATAAAGAATAGCGACAGAGACTATGGAACCGGTTTGGAACGATGATCAAGAACTTGGCCAGCGCCTGCACCAAGTGCCGGTAGATCCTGAATTTTTGCAACGTTTGCGTGATCTGCCAGCTACAGAACTTGTGACCAATGGCGACAACTCGAATGAAGGTTCGTCGGTCTTTGTGGCGGTTGCCGATGACCAACGGCGGATTGGGCCGCAGACCCGTTTCAACGTGCGGTGGCTGGCGGTAGCGGCATTGGTTGTCATTTCGCTGACCGGTTCTTGGATCTATTTCAGCTGTGAAGTTCGACAGGTTGTAGACAATGGATTGAAAGGGCGTGCGTCGATTGATTTGGAAACAAATCAAGGGCAATTGCCTGACGCCGGTGCCAGGCAAGATTGGATCGTGAATGATCAGATTCATCAATCTCAGCGGCGAATCCTGAAGTTGCGATTACGGCTTGCAGCAATGGAGCGTGAGCAATCCAAAGATGAACAGACTAAAGTGGCTGGCACTTTATTTGACGACGTTTCGGATTCGGTGCAACGTGAATTGATGGCAGAGATCTTAGTTGAATCGGCAGATTTGGCTCAGCGTATGGGGGCTGGCGACTTGATTAGCGCCGAGAATCGGTCAATGGTGTTGCAGCAGTTTCCGGAGACAAAAGTTGCAGCCGGATTGTTAGAGAAGCGATAATTTTCCGCTTGCCGTTTGGAATCGAACGCGAATTCACGTTCGCCGAAAATGGCTTTCAAATCAAGCATCTTACCGCAAGGAGAATGAAGAGTGACATTAAACGGAAGACTGGGACTTTGGTCAGGCTATTGCCTGCTGGCGTTGGTATTGATGCCGCATGATTTAGAAGCTCAGGAGGTACGGATCGACGATCCGATGCAAGTTCCATCCATCGAACGGGCATTGGCATTCAGCCTGATGACGCAGGACGCACTGCAAAGTGAATTGGTTGAATTGGAAACAGCTAAATTCAAGGGGTACGTTGAATACCTACGGGGTATGTCTAAGGAGTATCGAGAACAGGAAGTAAGGCAAGAGCAAAAAATAAAAGACGTTCAAGATGAGATTTTGAGCTTTCAAGACGCCGCTGCCGAAATGGGTTTGCCTGCAAGGTTGTCTGACGACTGGGTGGCAGAGATCGAAGCAAAGCAATCGAGTTTGAAAATTGCTTTAGCGGGAAAGAAAGCTCGCCAGCAACTGCTAATCGAAAAGGCCAAGGAAAAAACTAAGCAAAATCAAGATGTGTTTGCAAGAGAGTTGAGCCTTTGCCAACAGATCATGGATGTAGAAAAGAAGCGTTTGAATGCTGTGGAACGTTTGGCAGAAAAAAACTTGGCACGAAGCACTGCAATAGCCGAACAGAAACAAGCGGTCCTGGC
>Ga0209702_10008030_pt1 | contig 12543 bp, 15 predicted proteins | sample FRY01_FD_187210 | JGI IMG/M metagenome (GOLD analysis project Ga0209702, IMG submission 187210) | Freshwater microbial communities from Lake Fryxell liftoff mats and glacier meltwater in Antarctica - FRY-01 (SPAdes) (version 2) | ecosystem: Environmental > Aquatic > Freshwater > Ice > Glacier... | reverse complement strand
CCGCCGCTGCCTGGGGTGTCGTCACCACCAGAACCTCTGCTTGTGGCAACAGTTGTCCGATGGAAATGGCGATGTCCCCGGTGCCAGGTGGCAGGTCGAGAAGCAGGATGTCGAGATCGCCGAAATACACATCGGTCAGGAACTGCTGCACCGTGCGGTGCAGCATGGGGCCACGCCAGGAGACCGCCGCATTGGCCTCAACGAACATGCCGATCGAGATTACCTTCACGTTGTAAGCAATCGGCGGGAGGATCATGTCGTTCACCTGCGTTGGCTTCTCGCCGGTGATGCCGAGAATGCCCGGGATTGAGAATCCAAATACGTCGGCATCTACTATCCCCACCCGAAGGCCGCGAGCCGCCAGCGCGACGCCGAGATTAGCGGTGACGGTCGATTTGCCCACACCACCCTTGCCACTCGTGACGGCGTATATGCGGGTGAGCGAGTCTGGCCCGAACTGCAGGGTTTTTGGTCGACCGTTGCGTAGTTTGAGGGTGAGCGCCTCCCTCTCCTGATTCGTCATCGTTGTCATCTCCACGGTGGTGGCCGTCACGCCTGGCACAGCAGCAAGCGCTTCTCGAACGTCGCGTTCGATGGCACGAGACGCCGGGCAGCCAACGATGGTCAGCTTAATTTGAGCACTAGCCTCGCCCGCATCGGTCACCGAGACCCAACCGACCATGTCGAGTTCGGTAATCGGTTTAAGGATTTCGGGGTCGATGATACCGGAAAGAGCCTGGAGGACTTGTTCTTCTAGTTCTGTGTTCATCTTTTCTGGGCTTTCGATGGGCTAATCGTCCTCGGCCCGAGCGTCAATGTCAAGGTGCCGCGAGAGTTTACTTGATTGTCGAGGGGAATTAGGTCACACTAATGTCGTGTTAATAACTAATGGTCTCACATCCGCCGGCGCCGGACCGTCCCACTCCGTGCCGCGCGCTCACGAGGCGCGTACCCGTGACACCATTCGGCAGACCATTGCTAAGGATGCCCCTCTCACCGCCGCCGACCTTGCATCACGCCTGGGGTTGACGGCCGCTGCGGTTCGCCGTCACCTGGACCTCCTCTCCGGCAATGGCACCATCGAAGAACGCATGCCCGCCGACGTTGGCGGTCGAAGTCGTGGGCGGCCAGCGCGCGCCTACATTCTTTCCGAGGCTGGTCACGCCGGGATGGAAAGTGACTACGCCGGTCTGGCAACCTCCGCATTGCACTTTCTTGCTAAACGCGCCGGCGCGGATGCCGTTGAAGACTTTGCCCGCGAACACAGCGCAGAGTTGAAGGCGCGGTACGCCGGGCAGCTTGCCACAGTAGCCGCAGACGTCACGGCTCGCGTGCAAGCTTTGGCGACGGCACTGAGCGCCGATGGCTTCGCCGCAACGATCCGACCCGTCGGGTCTGAGACGTCCGCTGCGGGTATTCAGCTGCGCCAAGGGCATTGCCCTATTCAGAGTGTCGCGACTGAGTTCCCGGCGTTCTGCGACGCTGAGACCGACGCGTTTTCACAGCTGCTCGGGGTTCGTGTCGAACGCCAGACGACGCTGGCCCGCGGGCAACACGCCTGCACCACGTTCGTCCCTTCGAATGCCTTTCCGGTTGCAACGTCTTCAAGCTCGGCCAGCCTTGAGAGTGAGTTCCTACGGTGAGCATCGTTGAGACGCTTCACCCCTCCTCGACGACGCCCGTCGTGTCCGATATTTTTGCGGGCGGGACGCTCACCTTTCAGGAGTTGTTCGTCGCCTGCGCCCCCGGGATGACGGGTCGTAGTGCACCAGTTACCACACGAGAACGGGTCACACCATGACGTACGTCATCGCGTTGCCATGCGTAGATGTCAAGGACAGGTCTTGTATTGACGAATGCCCCGTCGACTGCATCTATGAGGGCGATCGAATGCTCTACATCCAACCTGACGAGTGCGTCGACTGCGGCGCGTGCGTACCCGTGTGTCCGGTTGAGGCAATCTATTACGAAGATGACGTTCCGGAGCAGTGGGCCGAGTATTACACAGTCAACGTCGACTTCTTCAGCGAATTGGGGTCACCCGGCGGGGCGGCCAAGACCGGCCCCCTCCCAGCAGACCACCCACTGGTAGCGGCTCTACCTCGGCAAGAGCGCTGATGGACACACTGGCCGGCACTGCGCTCGAGACCGACTGAAAAAGCTTGACAAGAACACAGAAACGGTTCGACCGGCGACTGCGGTCGGTATTTTTGATGAAGCTTGGGAGTTCGCGAACCAGGAGTATCAGTGGAGCTTTTCTATGGACCTCGAACAGAAATCGCCCCAAAGGGACTGAGCGAAGACATTACTAAGCCCATCTTTGCCAAGAAGAACGAGCCGGAGTGGCTTCTCTATTGGCGGTTGAAAGCATATTGGCGTTGGACCACGCTGACGCCTCCGGGGTCCCTCGCCTTTTCTGTTGGAGACCGAAGTTATCCTGGCGACACGCCAAAACCACTACATATGGGGAATGACAGGTTTGTCATTCCGGGTATATAGTGGTGGTCCGGCATCATTTGCCGGTCAACTAAGGAGGGCCCCCATGAACGAAGACACCGTCGGAGGCTACGCAGTGCCTGTAGATCCCATGGATCTGCTCCAGTGTGACAGCTGCCAGTAGCGATATGAATTTGTAAAAACCCCCGACCACCAGAGACGGTGGGCGGGGGTTTTTTATCGCCCACAGAATGAGGAGATATCGTGCGCGCAGCCTCTTTGAGGCGTCCGGGTCTCGCCTCGGAGGCGGAGGTTCTCGACCGAGTCCATCGGGTTTTAGGCCCGATCGAGATTGTGGAAGACGTCTCTGTTCGGCCGAAGGCATGCCGCATTGTGAGACTGGAGACTCGTTCCGGGGAACACAGTTTCGTGAAATGGTACGCCGAAGCGTCGGACTATCAGCGTGAGTGTGATGCCCTCACGCTCTACACCCCAGCTCTGGGTTCCGATGCGCCACGCCTGATTGACGACGATGAAGCGTTGCAGATGGTGCTCATCAGTCATGTCCCGGGGGAAATTGCTACTACAAGCGACGCTCATTGGGATCCGCTCGTTCATTATCGGGCAGGGGCCCTGCTGCGTCGTCTTCATGAATCCTCGCCACCGGTCATCTCCGACCAGTTTGCCCGCCAGAGTGCGGGGCGCTTTGAGGCAGCCGCCGGGAAACTGGAAGGGAAGGTTCCTTCCAGCTCGCTCACCGAAGCACGGTTACTTATTGCGCGTGCAATGGATGTGGAGCACGTTTCGTTAGTTCCCGCCCACAGGGAAAACCACCCTCGTCACTGGCTGATCGACCCCGGTGGCCATGTTCGCCTTATTGACTTTGGAATGTCGGAATATGACCCGTGGGTTGTAGACGTCTTTCTTCTTGAACAGGACTATTGGCGGGTTGACCCCCAGCTTCGTGTCTCGTTCCTTGACGGGTATGGCCGCGACATCAGCGACGATGACCTTGCTTTGCTGGGAGCCCATCACGCCGTTCAAGCACTTCACGCCCTCCTGGTCGCACACGCCCCGGGTGCAACAAAGTCACAGAAGCTTCTGGCCACCGACATGTTTGATCGGCTCCTCGGTCTCACCTTGTTTTAGGGCGCCGCCGTACACTGGTTAGATGAGTGTCAATCCGGAACTGGTTGATGTTGTCTTCGAGCCCCTCGAGGTGTATCGAGTGGGTAGGGAGAAGGTGCGCGAATTTGCTGCAGCCGTCGGTGCGAGCGAGCCCCAACACTTTGATGTTGAACTCGCCAGGGGGCGAGGGTTTGGCGACATAGTCGCCCCGCCTACATTTCCCATCGTGGTGCAGGAAAAAACGCTGCGTCAATTACTCAGCCACGAGGCGTCCGGAATCGATTTTTCCCGAGTTGTCCACGGAGACCAGAGGTTTGAGTACTCAAGACCCGTTGTGGCCGGAGATGACCTGATTGCGACCCTGCGAGTCACGAAGGTGCAGTCCCTGGGAGGCCACTCCATGGTGACCGCTGAATCCGTCATGACGACACCCGAAGGTGACCATATTGTCACCGCGGTGTCCACGCTTGTTGTTCGTGGTGACGAGGCCCCAGAATGAGTGTTCTTTGGGAGCACGCTGAGCTTGGCGACGAGGTGGCGAGTGGCAGTTTCGACATCACCAGGGACCATCTCGTGCGCTACGCAGGAGCATCAGGGGACTTCAACCCGATTCACTATCGTGATGATGTTGCCCAGCAGGTGGGGCTGGACGGGGTGTTAGCCCACGGCATGTTGACGATGGGTCTTGCTCTCTCGCCTGTGCTCTCGTGGTTAGGGGACAGTGGCACTGTGCGCAGCTATCAGGTCAGATTCACCAAGCCCGTGTACGTGCCTGCTCAAGGTTCCACGACCTTGACAAGCACGGCAACCCTGACCCGAAAGGACGATGAGCCTTCAGGTGACATCACCCTCACGCTCACGGTGAAGGGAGAGATCGGCCAGAGCGTCCTCGGTAAAGCCCTCGTGGTCGTTGCCCCTCGGTGAAGACGTTTGCAGAGTTGACCACGATGAGGGTCGGAGGGGCTCCCGCTCGGTACGAAGAGTTTTTGACCACCCGCTCTTTGGTGTCCGGTGCGAAGAAAATTTGGTCAGAAACCGACCAGTGGATGGCACTCGGTTCCGGCTCCAACCTTGTCGTGTCTGATGAAGGAACCGACGATGTGGTGTTGCATATTCGAACCCGCGGGGTGACCGTCAAGAAAGCTACCGGCCAGCAGGTTCAGATTCACGCAGAAGCGGGAGAAGACTGGGACGCGTTTGTTGCTCACACGGTGAACCAGGGGGTCCGAGGTTTAGAAACGCTCAGCGGTATTCCTGGAACAGTGGGGGCCTCCGTCATTCAAAACATCGGTGCCTATGGCGCTGAGATATCAGACACTCTCGTATCGATAGATTTCCTGGAATACCCTTCGGGAACTCGCCGAACCGTGGCAGCACAAGATTTGGCTTTGGGCCTACGTACGAGCGCTTTTCGCACGGGCAACATTCGGGGAATCATTTTGGGTGTCACGTTTTCTCTTGAGCCCGCAGATGACGGCCAAAGCATTCCTCTTGTCTATGAGCAACTTCACCGGGCGCTCTCGGTCGAGTCGGGCGAGCGGGCCCCCGTGCGTGACGTTCGTTCGGCCGTGTTGGCGCTTCGATCATCCAAAGGAATGGTGCTTTCAGCGCTTGACCCCGACTCGGTCAGCTGTGGGTCGTTCTTTCTCAACCCCATCGTGTCTGAGCGCGTGGCGCTGGGTCTTCCTGGGGGCGCCCCGTGGTGGCCCCTGGATCCCGAACTCCCTGACATTGTGCTGCCTTTAGGAAGCAGTCCTTCCGCACCCCTGCATGCGCACCCGACGCAGGGTGCGCGGGTGAAACTTTCTGCGGCCTGGCTGATTGAGCACTCGGGGATTACCAAGGGGTTTTCGCTTCCCGGCTCCTCCGCAGCAATTTCTGGCAAACACGCTCTTGCGATTACCAACCGTGGTGGTGCTAGCGCCTCGGATATTGCCGAGCTTGCTCGGTATGTAGTGACCACGGTGGGCAACGCGTCTGGAATCTATTTGCTTCCAGAGCCCACCTTGGTTGGTCTCGAGCTCTAGGCCCTAAAGAATGCTTGGAGGCGGGCGATGCCCTCGGCGAGATCCTCATCACCGAGTGCGTAGCTAAAGCGCAGGTAACCGCTCGGCCCAAAAGCTTCACCAGGAACAGCCGCAACCTCGCACTTTTCCAGGATGAGATCCGCTAATTCGAGGCTTGTCGTGGGGGTGCGCCCCGCCCAGGTTTTACCCAAAAGCCCGGACACGTCCGGATACACGTAAAAAGCCCCCTGGGGTGTGGGACAGAGGACGCCGTCAATAGCGTTGAGTCCTTTGACAATTGTGTGGCGCCGGACGTTGAACGCGTCTCGCATCGTCGTGGCCGCATCTTGATCCCCCTGGAGTGCGGACAGTGCCGCCAGCTGCGAAATGTTGGAGACGTTGCTACTGAGATGAGATTGCAAGTTCGTGGCTGCCGCAATAACGTCTGGTGGTCCCACCATCCAACCCAGGCGCCAGCCGGTCATGGCATAGGTTTTCGCCACCCCATTAATCAGGATGCACTTTTCCGAGAGGCCGGGGACGGCCTCCACAATGGAAAGAGCGTGTTCAACACCCATGTCATAGACGAGGTTTTGGTAAATCTCATCGGCAATGACCCACAAATCGTTCTCCAAGGCCCACTCACCAATGGCCCGTGTTTCTTCGGCGCTCAGTACTGCGCCGGTTGGATTGGAAGGCGAGACAAAAAGAAGCGCTTTGGTCCGGGGTGTTCTGGCGGCCTCCAGCTGCGCAACCGTCACTTTATAGTCCTGGTCTGCGCCAGCAAAAACCTCAATCGGAATACCCCCGGCGAGGGCAATTGCTTCGGGATAGGTCGTCCAATAGGGCGTCGGGAGAATTACTTCATCGCCGGGATTCAGCAGTGCCTGGAATGCCTGATAAACGGCTTGCTTACCGCCGTTGGTGACAACCACTTGACCCGGTTCAACAGCCCACCCGCTATCGCGCAGGGTTTTCTCGGCGATGGCTTTTTTGAGTGGAGCTAACCCCGCCGCTGGGGTGTAGCGGTGATTAGCGGGGTCTTTTACCGCGGACAAGGCGGCTTCGACAACGTGGGGAGGGGTGGGGAAGTCGGGTTCACCCGCGGCGAAACTAATGACAGGGCGGCCTTGAGCTTTCAGAGCTTTCGCCTTGGCGTCCACTTTGAGAGTTGCTGATTCAGCGATAGCGAGAATGCGCTGAGAAATACCTCGAGAGTCTGCGTTCACACTTTCAGGGTACACAGCATCGGGGGAATCCTCTCCTGTCTTTGCCAAAGCTTCACCCCACCGCCTACACTGGCTAATGGTGGTTGAAATCTGCCAAGCTTTGCTGTGCCTGCCAAACGCTTCGTTGCGCAACACAGGTGGGAGTGAAACTTAAGGTCTCAAACCCTAGGGCGGTGGCTCAATTGGTAGAGCAGCGGTCTCCAAAACCGCAGGTTGCAGGTTCGAGTCCTGTCCGCCCTGCGTCCTCACTGCGCCGCAGGGAGGCTTCGAATAAGTGGGAAATGAAGGAATACCGTGGTGAATAACGCTCAAGATGGCGCCGGCAAGGACGCCGTCGACAAAGTTAACCGTGAGGGCAACTCCGGGCGCAGCACTTTGGCTCGACTCACGTTGTTCCTTCGCCAAGTGCTTGACGAGCTGAGCAAGGTTGTCACACCCACCCGAAGAGAACTTGTCAACTACACCCTCGTGGTGCTGGTGTTCGTCCTCATCATGATGGCTTTTGTGTCGGTAATAGACCTCCTCTTTGGTTGGGGAGTGTCGTGGGTTTTCGGTGATGGCCGAAGCCTCTTTGGCTAAGTTTCACCAACAAAGAAGAGAGAAATAGTGTCAGAAGATAAGGCCCAAGACATCGATCTTGCGACCGCCACCGAACAGTCCTCCGAAGGCATGCCCCTCGCGGAGCAAGCACCAGACGCGATGGAATCCTCTGTGGATGCAGACCAGGCCACAGATGCCGATGAAGGAGCGCTAGACGCCGAAGCAGACGCATCTGGAGAAGACGCGCTCGATGGTGATTCTTCGGCAGAAGCGGACGCCTCGGTGGAAGTGACCGCGGAGGAGGAAGAAAGCGCGAGCGAAGCTGAAGAGGACCCTTACGCGGAATTCCGCACGGAACTTCGTCAGAAGCCCGGCAGATGGTACGTCGTTCATTCCTACGCGGGGTTTGAAAAGCGCGTGAAACAAAACATCGAAAACCGCCGCACCTCGTTGGGTATGGAGGAGTACGTATTCGAAGTCCAGGTGCCCATGGAAGACGTGGTCGAAATTAAGAGCGGACAACGCAAGTTAGTCACGCGCGTCCGCATCCCCAGCTATGTGTTGGTCCGACTCGAACTCAACGAAGACAGCTGGTCTGCTGTGCGCCACACACCCGGAGTGACAGGGTTCGTCGGTAACGCTCACAACCCCACGCCTCTTCGCTTCGAAGAGGCCTTCGACATGCTGAAGTCCACCGTTCAGGTCGCTGATGTGGCCCCGGTTAAGGGTGGCGGAATGTCCGTGGGTGGCGGAGTATCGCGAATGTTGCCTGCTGAAGTAGATTTCGAGGTCGGCGAAACAATCACCATTAAAGAAGGGTCGTTCGCGGGCCTCCCAGGAACTATTAGCGAAATCAAGCCTGAGAGCGGTAAACTCACGGTGCTGGTATCGCTCTTTGAGCGTGAAACACCTGTCGAACTAGGGTTCGACCAGGTCACCAAGCTCTAGATAAGAACACCGTGGCTCGGATGTGCCGAGTTGGCGGGAGCGCACAATTGAGGTTGTGCTCGAGAGAAAAGGAAGAAACATGGCAAAGAAAGTAGTGGGCTTAGTTAAGCTCCAAATTCAAGCTGGTGCAGCCAACCCGGCCCCCCCCGTGGGTCCGGCACTGGGTCAGCACGGCGTGAACATCATGGAGTTCTGCAACGCCTATAACCAGGCAACAGAGAACCAGCGCGGCAATGTTGTTCCCGTCGAAATCTCAATCTACGAAGATCGCTCGTTCACTTTCGTGCTGAAGACTCCGCCCGCTGCGGAACTCATCAAGAAGGCTGCCGGCGTGAAAAAGGGTTCAGGAACCCCCCACACCGACAAGGTCGCGAACATCACGCCTGATCAGGTGCGTCAGATTGCCGAGCAAAAGCAGTCAGACCTCAACGCCAATGACATCGAGGCAGCATCCAAAATTATTGCCGGAACCGCCCGCAGCATGGGCATCACCGTCAGCTAACACACTTTTTTCTAGCGGGAGAGCGTGCCACGCTCACCTACCGCGACTTCACAATGGGAGATATCACCATGGCGTCAAAATCCAAAGCCTATAAGGCCGCACAAGCACTGGTCACTGAAGGCCACTACTACCAGCCAGGCGACGCCGTCGCCCTGGCCAAGAAGACCACTTCTTCCACGTTTGATTCCACCGTTGAGGTGGCAATCAAGCTTGGCGTTGACCAGCGCAAAGCAGATCAGCTGGTTCGCGGAACCGTAAGCCTTCCCCACGGAACCGGCAAGACTGCTCGCGTTATCGTGTTCGCTACGGGTGCTGCGGCTGAGGCCGCGCTTGCTGCCGGGGCTGATGAAGTGGGTGGCGATGAACTCATCGAAAAAGTTGCCGGTGGCTACACCAGCTTCGATTCCGCTGTGTCTACCCCGGAGCTGATGGGTAAGGTCGGTGGCCTGGGTAAAGTCTTGGGTCCTCGTGGCCTCATGCCCAACCCCAAGACGGGAACCGTCACGCTTGACGTGGGTAAAGCGGTTGCTGACATCAAGGGCGGGAAAATCGAATTCAGGCTTGATAAGCACGCCAACATGCACTTCGTGATTGGCAAGGCGAGTTTCTCTGAAAATCACTTACTGGAGAATTTCCAAGCGGCTTTCGAAGAAATCCAGCGCCTCAAGCCCTCCTCCTCTAAAGGTCGTTACATTCAGAAGGCCGCGATGTCGACCACCTTTGGACCGGGAATTCCGTTGGACGTTAGCTCTCTGTAGCTCGTGAATGGGGTGAGCGTCCGCGTTGCAACGCCTGCGGATGCTCACCTTCTTTCTGTGATTGCCACGACAACCTTTCCTTTAGCATGCCCTCCGAGTACGACATCCGAGGACATCGCGAAATTTTGTGAGGCGGAGCTTTCCCCAGACGCGTTCTCCCGTTACCTCGAGACCGGTTCTTACCGATTGTGGCTGGCATCTGTGAACGGCGAGGCGCAAGGCTATCTGATGGCAGTAGCGGGGAATCCAGATGATCCGGAAATTGCCCACGCGGTGGCTATGCGGCCAACAGTGGAGGTGTCAAAGATTTACGTGTACCAAACGCATCATGGTGGCCCCGTTGCGCACGCCCTCCTCGGGGCTGCAGTGGAATGGGCGCGTTCCTTGGGTGCTGCCTCGCTGTGGCTGGGAGTTAATCAGCTCAATGAGCGAGCTAATCGTTTTTACTTGCGCAATGGGTTTGCGCAAGTGGGCGTGAGGAGCTTTTTGGTGGGTACCAGTTGGGAAGCAGATTTCGTCCGAGAAAGGCGCCTGGGCGCGTGAAACTCACTGGGTTCTCATAGGCTTCTCATAGATTTTTGCAGGAAAGAGGAGGAAACTTGGAGGATGAATGATTATCGGGGTGCAGAAAACGCGCCACAAAAACTCCATCACGCAGATGGTTCTCCCATGCGGGCACTGGTCGTAGACGATGAGGAGAGCCTTGCCGATTTAGTGGCCATGTCCCTTCGCTACGAAGGGTGGGACGTTGTCACCGCTCACACGGTCAGCTCTGCGCTTGAAGGCGCAAAAAGTTTCAACCCTGACATTGCGGTGCTCGACATCATGCTGCCCGATGGGGACGGTGTCTCGCTCATGAAGTCCTTAAGAACCACCCATCAGGGCCTGCCGGTTCTCTTCCTCACGGCGAAAGACTCCGTTGATGATCGCGTGGCAGGCCTCACTGCCGGTGGCGATGATTACGTCACTAAGCCGTTCAGCCTCGAAGAGCTCGTCGCACGCTTGCGGGGAATCTTGCGCAGGGCCGGTCGTGGGCTTTCTGATGAAGATGAAGCGGAACTGCGTGTGGGCGACCTCGTTCTTAATGAGGACAGCTATGAAGTTTCCCGGGCGGGGACAAACATTAACCTCACCAGCACAGAGTTCGAGCTACTTCGCTACTTGATGCGCAACCCCAAGCGCGTGCTCTCAAAAGCTAATATTCTTGACCGGGTGTGGGACTACGATTTCGGGGGCAAAGCCAGCATTGTGGAAATCTACATTTCCTATCTCCGCAAAAAAATCGACGTTGTCGGCCCGCCGCTGATTCACACCGTCCGCGGTGTGGGGTACATCATCAAGCCGGTGGAGTAAGTGCCCACTGCCGCCCTCACGCTGCCGGCTCGTCGAAAATCAAAATCTAAATCCCTCCGTCGGCAGTTTGTCGCCGGAGGAGTCGCGCTCGTTGCCATGGCGAGTATTGCAATCGGAATCGCGTCCTCTGTTGCGGTGGGCCGAACTCTCATTGAGGGCCTCGACGAGGAATTAGCCGACACCGCCAGAAGACTGAGCGTAACCCTGCAGCAACCCGATGCACTGCCCCTGAACCGTCCAGGTTTTGCGGTGGGAACCGTGGTGGCCATTCTCAACGGCACCGAAGTTTCTGGCGTCTACATTGATTATGACGGGCAGCTTCAAGCGTTGGAAAACAATCAAATGGGTGGATTGCGCTCGATAAATTGGGAACGCGACACCCCCGTCTTTGTGAACCTTATGGAAGGCAAAGGGGAATATCGTGCGCTTCCCGTTGTGCAAGTGGAAGGCTCACAAATCGTCGTGGGGCTGCCCTTGAGCGACATCCGCGTGGCGCTTGCCAGGCTCAACCTCATCATCGTTGTGGTGGTGACCCTCGTCATTGCTATCGGGGCAAGCATTGGGGCGTGGCTGGTCCGACTTGCGCTAAAACCCTTGGACCGTATCCGGGAAACAGCTTTTGCCGTCACAGAACAACCACTTGATCGCGGTGAAGTCCGACTGGGACTTCGAATCCCGGCGCGATACGCCACGCATGACAGCGAAGTTGGACAGGTCGGCGCTGCGCTTAATTTGATGCTGGATCACGTCGATGAAGCTTTTAGGTCGCGTTTTGAAAGTGAGGAGAAAATGCGGCGCTTTGTTGCCGATGCTTCCCACGAACTTCGCACACCCTTGGCAGCAATCCGCGGTTACGCCGAGCTCACCAAGAGAGCTGGGGGAGCTCTTTCTCCCGACTTGCAGCAGGCACTGGATCGTATTGAGTCGGAATCTATCCGCATGACGAGCCTTGTGGAAGATCTTCTCCTGTTGGCCCGTCTTGATGAAGGCACTCCTCTGCATAAAGAACCCGTAGATCTCGCACAAATAATGCGAGATGCTCTTTCTGACGCCTATGTGACAAGCCCCGATTACGACTGGGGCGCACAAGGGATTGAAGACCCCGTCATGGTGGAGGGCGATGGCCAAAGCCTGCACCAGGTCGTCGTTAACCTGCTCGCCAATGCGCGCGTTCACACGCCGACGGGCACGGTAGTCGAAGCCAGACTCAGTCAGACTAAGGAGACAACCAAGCTCCAGGTTCAAGACTCTGGACCCGGAATTCCGGCAGCCGCGCGCAAGAGTTTGTTTCAGCGCTTTGCGAGGGGGGACTCATCAAGAGCAAGAAGCTCCGGGAGTACGGGGCTTGGCCTCTCCATTGTTGACACCATCGTCAAAGCCCACGGAGGGAAAGTGTCGTTGACGTCAAAGCCGGGAAAAACCGTCTTCACGGTGACCCTTCCCCGATAGCGGCCGCGGTGCCTCATGTCAAACTGCCCGCGTAATCTGAGTGGTGCCTCATAAGTGGGTGCCCGCGAGTGTGGTCAGCCGGTGGGGCGTAGTGTGATGCCGCGCGTGGTGTCTGGGAGAGGTTTCGTGGTCGCGGCGACGAGGTCAAGGGTTGGGCGTTTCGCGAGGCCGGTGAGGTGATCCTGAAGGCGTTG
>Ga0209702_10008029_pt1 | contig 12545 bp, 7 predicted proteins | sample FRY01_FD_187210 | JGI IMG/M metagenome (GOLD analysis project Ga0209702, IMG submission 187210) | Freshwater microbial communities from Lake Fryxell liftoff mats and glacier meltwater in Antarctica - FRY-01 (SPAdes) (version 2) | ecosystem: Environmental > Aquatic > Freshwater > Ice > Glacier... | reverse complement strand
CCAAAAGCAAATTCCTAGCAACCCTTTCTCCCCCATCCGCTCCGGTCCAAGGGCGGCTTCAAGCCCCTCCCTCCAAAAGCACAACCCCCTTTCTCCCCCATCCGCTCCGGTCCAAGGGCGGCTTCAAGCCCCTCCCTCCAAAAGCAAATTCCTAGCAACGATGTGATGGATGACGTAGTGGCAGCCGAGGTCTTCGAGGAGCTTTGCACCGGCAATCATGTCGGGGCAGCCAAGGTTGTCGCCCATGACTTTTATCCCATAATCCTGTCCGGCCTGCACGACGCACTTGATTGTTTCTTCATGGGCGCGTGCCATCACGACGACGTGAGTGGCTCCGGCTTTGGCCATCATTTCAGCCTCGAGATACCCTCCATCCATCGTTTTCAAGTCGGCGATGATGGGGACTTCGGGAAAGGCGTTGCGGAGTTCTTGAACGCCATGGAGTCCCTCGGCGAGAATGAGGGGGGTGCCGGCCTCCAGCCAATCGACTCCGGCCCGCATGGCGAGGGCTGCGGTTTCGAGTGCCTCATCGATGTTGGTGAGGTCGAGGGATATTTGGACGATGGGTTTCATGATTGGAGAGCGAACTATCAGGGGGCACTATTTCATCGTTGCGGTGACAATTTGCCGGGAGTGTGGGGATGATTGATTAAATTGGAGGGGCGATGCGTAGACCGGTTAGAATCTATTTGCGTCCACTAAAAACCCCGCTTCAGCGTGCTGAGACGGGGTTTTTAAATAGACTATTTTGGATGATCTTACGATTCTTCTCTTCTGCAATTTCGCTGCGTAAGGCGGTTTTTTTAGGAAATTACTGAATCAAAACGAGTAGTTGACTCCTGCTCCGAGACTGAAACCAGTTAGATTGGCGTCAAAATCACTCCCTCCGACCGAGTCATTGAGGGATTCGTTCCAGTCGTAGCGGGCATTTGCCTCAACCGACCATGAATCACTGATCTGGTAACCCAAAGATCCCTGAAGATAAAAGCCGAAGAGTAAATCAGTTCCGGAATTACGGAATCCAGCCGAAGCAATCTCAATCGGGGCTCCTCCATTGATGACCTGAATAAGGCGGTCGCTTCGTTTGGCATCCCAGTCGGCGATATTCAAAACCACTCCTGTCCCGATGCCTGCGAAGAATCGGCTTTCGGACTGATAGACGGCATTTGCTCCGAGCGATATGCCAAACAGGTTGACCTCTAGAGACTCCTGCACCGAGTCACTGAAAACGGCAAGGTCGGTGGATCTCAAGGTGTCCTCAAAGGTCCGCGGGCCGGTCGGTTCAACCGGCAGAAGCGGAGCAAGCGCTCCCGGCGAGCCGGTATAAGGGGCACTGGGAAGAATCAAGCCTGTGGTGTCGAATCGATCAGTGGCCCTTACGTCAAAAATATCACGGCGCTCGCTGGCATTCAGGGTGTTTAACCCTCCCTGCCGGCCATCAAGATTCGTAAAGCTGAAATGGAAGGAGGGACCGAGACTCCAACCTTTTCCAAGATCCGTGAGACGGCTCAAACTCAGATAGGGGGAGATCTCCCATTCATCCCCTTCACTCCACCCGGTTGGCGCAGAAGCGGACGCAGCAGTAATCACCCGACGTTCTCCTCCCGAAGCTGACAAAAAGAGGGGCTCACCTGGAACATGCTCATTATATTTATAATCAGTCGTTCTTCCGGTCGCGGGGGTCCGGGGTTCCTGGCGGACATATTGGTCGTTGTCATAGAATCGGTCGGATAACCCAGTTTCAGGGCCGATTCCCGGAGGAGAAGTAAACGAGTTCGCGCCAAAAACACTGGGAGCAATAAGATTGGTCGCTCCGGTCTTAAAACCGACAGAGCCGATCTTCCTCCAGGACATTCCCCAGCCAAGATTCCATTGAGTCTTTGACTGAGATGTTGGCATTACGAAATCAATGACACCTTTGGCGGAATATCCCTCCGAAGGTAGTGCGAGTCCGCCTTTTGAGTCGAGTCCGCCTTTTGCGGACGATCGAGTCTTTGACTGAGGCGTTGGCATTTCCAAATCAATGACACCTTTGGAGGAATATTCCTCCGAAGGGAGTGGGTCGAGTCCGCCTTTTGCTGACGGAATCACGTCATCTCCAGCGCTAACGGGAAAAACACTGAGGGCGAAGTATGCAAATCTGAATCTAAGGTTCATGACGGGGTAGGTGGGTTTGATTATTGATCGACATCTTTTTGAATTACCCGGTAGAGTCGAAGATTTTCCCCAGCGGGATGGCTGGAGGTTTTGGGAGGACCATTATCAATCCATTGCATACGGGTTCCTCCTGAAACAACATCAGGAACAACATTGGTCCAAGATTCACCGTTTTTACTGTATTGGACGGTATAGACTCCGCCAATTTGAGCTGCGAATTCGATCAAGAGGTCGCCATTGGGAAGGAACTTAGGGGGATCGGTATCGACACCCTCGCCGGTATTTTGATTTTCAACAGAATCAAGTAACTCGATTTTAAACACGGGCTCAAAACCTCCCGAGGCGTCAAGTTGGTAGTATTCTACGACCAGATCGATGCTTTCTCCGCTCTCAAGGATCTGGTTGTAGAGGAGGTATGAGTTTCCTCCGAATTCTCCCTGGGCATTGTGAACCGTGACCCCCTCGGGTATTCCACTTACGAGGATACGAAAAGCGGGAAGCGCACCAGGATTATTGTTGGTGATCGTGATGACTTGCTTAAAGAGGGCTGTTTGTAAGTCCAAAGAAATTGCACCGGCGGCAAGACCCGCGCTCGAAGGGCTCACGACATCCGTCGAGACAACCCTGGAATCATCGGTAGGATTGAGAAGCAGTTCATTTGCGCTGGCGATTGAGGCTTCATTTGAAAGAAGATCGAGACCGCCCGCAACGGTTTCAGGGACATTGAAATAGTAGATGATTGAAGACGAACTCCCAACGGCTATGTCGCCAACCGCCCAGACTGAGTCCTCGAAAGACGTCCCGGAAGCGGGGTTGATCGATTCCACACTGGCTCCATCGGGTAAGACTTCAGTCAGATTGAGGGTCACGCCGGAAGCGTCACTTGGCCCATTGTTGATCACCGTTACGGTATGAAAAAGATTTTTAGGAAGGTTAAAGCCGGAGAGGACTGGGTCCCGGGAATTGGTGGCTGAAACCGCGAGATCCACTTCCCTGGAAATGTCGTTGCTAGCGCTGGCCGATTCATCGCCGGAATTAATCTGCGTTTGATCAACTGAGCTGACCGAGGCTGTGCTTGTTACCCCAGGCGAAGAAAGGGCAGCCGATGGCCCCACGGTCAAAGTCACTTCAAGGGTTTCGGAAGCGCCCACGGCCAGTTCACCGACTGACCAGATTTGGTCCAGGAGGGAACCGGCACTTGGAGTCATTGAGTCTACTACAATACCGTCTCCAAAAGTAAGAATCTCCGTCAGATCTAGCCCGGTGGCCATAAGAGGTCCCAGATTCGTCACTTCGATGGTGTAAGTGAGATTGCCAATTCCGGAACCGGCGACCACTGGCACGTCCAGGCCGATCTGGGTGACTACTAAATCCACACCCGCAACGATATTTGTTGTCTCGGTGACTGAGTTGTTGGAATTGTTGCTATCTGTTCCTGAGGCTGACTCAAGACTGCTGGTGCTGCTAACTGTGCCATTGTTCGGAGCGCCGGTGTCAACCGTGAGAGTCACCGTGAGATTAGCAGTCTCGCCCAGAGGAAGGTTAAGAGTCCAGAGGCCGTTGGGATCGTTATCGGGCGCAAAAGATCCAGCACTTGGAACGATCGATTGCACGGTCACACCTTCTGGTAAATCGAGTGACTCTCGAATTCCAATATTGGTAGCATTGGAGGGGCCGCTATTGGTTGCCGTAACGGTATAGATGAGATTGCCGGGGCCCGAAGCCGCCACCACTGGTTCAATCGATTCCTTTTTTGCCAGCGCGATATCAAAGACATTAATGATGGAAGTGAGATCGGAATCTGAATTGTCTGAATTGTTGAGTTCAATTTGATCCACTGAGGTAAGAGTGGCACTTCCCGAGATCCCGCCGATTCCTCCAAGGGCGGTGCTTTCGACGGTATAGGAAATTGAAAGAGTAGCTGATTCACCGGATCGCAGAACAGGGATGGTCCATGTTGATTGCTCAAAGGAACCCAAGGTTGCGGTGGTATTTCCGACGGCGGCTCCGGAAGGAAGTATCTGGGCCTGAGTAATCGTGATCCCGGTTGCGGTGGAAGGACCACTATTCGTGGCTGTAATCACGTAGGTAAGATTTTCCGAGCCCGATCCCGCGATCACCGTTTCAGTCGATCCTGTCACATCAAGGGCAATTGAGACGACCGCTTGGACATCCAATGTTTCATTCGCGGTGCCACTATTTCCGAGGGAGCTTGTCAGCTCTTCACTGGTGTTAGAAAAGTTGCCAACTTCCTGACTGGTGACACGAACGGTTACGGTGCAAACCGCTCCTGCGGGGACCGTTCCTCCGGTATATGAGATGGTATCGGATCCGGAAATCGCAATTAGGTTCCCGCCCAAGCAGGTCGCGGCAGGATTCGCTGGAGTTCCCAAAACAAGACCGTCTGGCAGTTGATGGTTCAAAGCGATACCGGTCGCCGCCAGTCGTGACCCCCTGTTGTCGATGGTGAATGTCAGGATCGAAACCTGTCCTGCATTGATCAATTCCGGGCCAAAAGCCATGCTGAAAAGGGGAGGTGGGCTGACTGTAAGTACGGCTGTCGCAGTCCCGCTGCTCCCGAGAGAAGTCGTGAGATTGTCACTCGTGGTGACAAGATCGCCGAGAGTGTCTGCGGTAACATCAACCGTCACACTGCAAATCTCACCTGCTGGCACGAGACCACCGGAGTAGCTGATCGTTCCGCTTCCTGCCTGGGCCGAAACCGAACCACCGCAATTTGAAGAGGGATTGGGAATATCGGCAATAATCATTCCAGCGGGAAGACTACTGGAAAAGTTTACTCCTGCGGCTTCGAGACGACTGGCGCGATTGTCGATCGTGAAAGTGAGCGTGCTGCTACCGTTCAAGGGGACGTCGGTAGGCGAAAAACCACTCGAGAAAACAGGAGTCGCTGCGACAACATTCAAAGTGTCCGTGGCCGGGAATCCCACCAAAGTCCTTTGCCCGACTTCAGTGGAAATGAGGCTGGTCTTGTTGAGGTAGCTTCCGAACGGCGCGGAGATTGGAAGCTCCACCCCAACACGAAACGAACAAGATTGTCCGGGGGCGAGCTGACCTCCGGTAAACGATAAGACATCACTGCCCATGATCTGCGAGTTTGGCCCGCAAACCACGGCAGGCCTCTCGGGAGATCCAATCCGAATATCATCGAAAAAGACCTGCATGACCTCGGAGCCTGCATTCGATCTGTTGTTAAAGGCTCCCAGCAAAATGGTGTGCTCGCCCGCTGAAAGAAAAATGTCGGTGTTAAAAACCCGCCAACCTGAATCCTGATCACCTCCGCCGCCACCATTGAACTCAGCAAGTGAGTTATTGGGACCATTTCCATAGCGAACGCCATCCAACTCAAACAATGCTTGTCCAGAATCACCATCATCATAAGAGCCATCAAAAAGAAGACGATAGCGTAGAGTCATCGGAATGGAACCGGCTGTATCCACGGTAAACGTCCTTGACCACCCGCCGGAACTGGCGGGATTGAGGAATCCGGTGATGAAATTTTTGCCTCCGGCGATTACGGTGATTCCCCCACCTGAAAAACCACCGGTTTGGTCGAGGGTTCCATTTGAAGTTCCCGCATCGTTGGTCCCCTCAAAAGTGTCATCAGAATAACTAAAACCGGTAGTTGGTGAATCTGAAGCAGGCAACAACTCCAACGAAAAACCGGCATCGCTACTATCCAAAGTGGTTTGATGCAGCTCAACCGCAATCGTGTTTTTCCCTTCGACGAGAACTCCCGAGAGATTGATCGGGCTGGAGGTTTGGCCGGTTTCATTTCCGAGTTCCGAGAGAGTTGTCGTCGCTTGTCCCAGCGGTATTCCCGGACTACGGAAGACCTCGGTCCCGTTGAGATAGATGATTGCACCATCGTCGAAAACATAATTAATCAACCAATCGCCAAGTTTGACCTGGTCCGCATCGAGGTTGAATTCCTGTCGAAAGAGGTAAGTGGTGACAAGGTTCTGCCCATTATCAGCGGCGTCAATTCCACCTAAGACAGAGGGCGTTCCGGGTGGGAACGCATCGACGACACCTGCTTGAAAGGGAGCATTACCGGTTTTCCATGGTCCGATCGCCGAGGTTGACGGATCAAAAGCAAAACCATTCCAAGCATTCCCGCTTGCGTCCACGGGATAGCCATCGTTTCTCCCATTTTCATTCTGAAGCTCATCAAGATAGTCCCAAGTCCGGTCGAGGATCGAGGAACCTCCGCCATCAAAGTTTGCGTCGACCCGAAACCCTCCCTCCAATGGCAGATCCACCGCAACAGCCCCGGGAAGCATGGCATTCAGATCATCCGAAAAAGTAATCCCGGAGAAGGTCTCCGTTTGACTATTGTTTGTGATGGTAAACTCCAGTGAGCCCCTCCCACCCGGATCGATGGAATCTTCCAAAAATGATTTTGAGAATGAGATGTTCGCGAGATCTTCAGGGGGAATCACTTCAAGAACCCCACACGCCCGGCCAGAGGATATCGGATTGCCGCCCGGGAAGCGGGATATGATCTCACCGGAGACACTGATGTTTGCTCCGGTCGATAGTCCCACCACATCAAAAGAGATGACACAGGTTTGTCCCGCTGGAAGGGTTGCTCCACTGAAGTCAATTTGCTGGGAACCCGCGATCGCCGTCAGGATGGAACCCGCGCAGTTGTTGGAAATGTTTGCTTGGGGCGCAACGACAATCCCTGGAGAGAGGTTATCGCTAAAAGAAATCCCTTGGGCATCCTCTCCGGATTGGTTTTGAATGGTGTAGGTGAGAGTTGTCTGACCCCCAAGCTGAACGGGATTCGCGGTAAATGATTTGGAGAAGCCCAGCGATGGGCCGGTCAAAGGAATACCGATTGAGGCGGTTGCGCTTCCGCTGTTCCCGGCATCTGAAGTCAAATCACCCGTGGTAAGATCAAACGGTCCTTCGGCCAACAAAGTAATCCCTACTTTCGCGGAACACGTGGCATTGGCGCCAATCGATCCGCCGCTCAAAGCGATGGTGTTTCCGCCATTCGAAACGAGAAAGATTCCTCCACAGTCACTGGTGGCCTTGGCAGGATTGCTCAAAGAAACGCCCTCCGGCAGATTCAAAATAAAGGCGAGATCGTTCACGACAATTGCGCTGTCGTTTTGCACTTCAAAAGTGAGTTCGCTACAGCTTCCAACCCCAACGGTCGCGGGTGATAGACTCAAGTTGAATGAAGGAGCCTGTGCCCGGATTGTAGCCGTGAATAACAAGGGGACGAGGACGACGCAAAAGAGTATCGAAGAGATAAAGCGACGCGGAAGAGAAGGAGTGACGGTCATTGAAAAATAGGGGGTGAGGTGGGTGGGCGAAAACGGGTGATTACCGATCTTCCATGTCTTGAGTATTGTTTTGCAGTAATGCGAGACAGCATAGCCCAACCGAACAGCATGCAGTTCATCGAATTTCTAATGCATGCGTCAAGATGAAAGATCCTGGTCGTGATCTTAACAACCCCCTTTCTCCCCCATCCGCTCCGGTCCAAGGGCGGCTTCAAGCCCCTCCCTCCAAAAGCAAATTCCTAGCAACCAACCCCCTTTCTCCCCCATCCGCTCCGGTCCAAGGGCGGCTTCAAGCCCCTCCCTCCAAAAGCAAATTCCTAGCAACCTAGCAACCGACCGTGCCGGGCAGCCCGGTTTGCTCCAGGGTATCCAGCATGGCGCGCCAGGAATGCATCCCGCCCCAGCAGATTTCGCCTTCGGCCGCGAGTCGTTCGCCATGGCCTGCCGCTATTTTTCCGGCTTCCCGGAAGGTTTCCGCAATGCGCTTGGTGGTGCCTGAGGGATCATCGGCGTAAGGACCCACGCCGCCGGCCGAGTCGATGCGGATGACGCCATATTTGCGGACCCCATGGGCATTGAGAAGGCCTGCGATCCGGCAGGCTTTTTCCACGGCCAGAACAAATTTTTCGCGGGCGGCGGAATCCCCGGCGGCACTATCGCCGACGGTGCCGGGCCAGACCGGAGCGACCAGCGAGCCCACTGCCAGGCCGTATCCGGCGATTTTGTCGGCCATGGCCTTCAATTCGTCTTCGGTGATATCGATGTTGGTATGGGGATCAAAGAGGAAGAGATCCACTCCATCAAATTTTTGCCCGTCGACTTCCGCTTCGGCGGTATAGCGGAGCATGGTGTCGAGGTCGATGAAAGGTTCTGCACCGGGGCTGCCTTTTCCGACGAGGCCGGGCCACATGGCGTTGTGAAGTTTGGGAAGGGGGTGGGACATAAGGTTTGGTGGTATAGGGGATGGAATGGGACGAAGAGGAAGGCCCGCGGTGCCGGGCCCGGGTTATTACGATTTATCCCCCGGGACTGTCCAGGGAAATCCGGCGGCCTGCGGGCCTTAGGGCAGGGTGAGCGTGACTTCTGCGCTGAACACAGAACGGGGATCCCCGCGGCCCGAAAGGGTGCGGTGGAGGGTGGCGGGAGTGCGGGGGGCGACGCCGGAGAACAGTTCCTTGTCCCCTGATTTGACGACCACGGGTTGGTCCAGGTCGAGCATGGCATCGTTCAGCAAAACGGTGACGGAGCGGACGGTGGGGGAGGCGCTCAGGGTGATGGTTTGTCCGGAGCGCACCGCAGTCACTTCCTGTCCCTGCGCGGCCTGACGGGCAGGCACTTCCAGCCAATAAAAGCGGTCGTGGGTCACATCGTCCTGCAACCACACAATCTTGTCAGGAAAGGGGGGGCGGGTGTACTTCTCCATCCAGGGAATGGCCTTCCGGTCCGCCATCTGCATCCAGTGGCCTTTCCCGGCATGAACTTCGGTGAAGTGCTCATATCCTTTGGAGTCGGCTTCCTGGAGCAGATCCAGCTTTTTGCCCCACTCGGCGGCGATTTCATTCCGGCGGTAGGCGCTGTCGTTGCCTCCCACCTGGAGAGCAAAGGGAAGGTTCCGGAGGCCGGTTGGGAGCGATTCATTGGGGTGCCCCGCCATCATGGAGGCTGCCGCCAGCCGGTCCGCCATGCGGGGGCCGAGTTGGTAGACCCCGTCGCCGCCGGCCGAGTAGCCGAGGAGATAGACCCGGTTGGGATTGACGTTTCCGAGCACGATCAGGTTTTCGATCAGGCGGTCAAAAAAGGCATCGATGTGCGATTCGTGCCAGAGGTTCCAGGTATTGGTCGGGGCCCGGGGTGCGAGGTAAATGCCTTCGGCGGGGGCGTAGCCTTGGCCGAGCTTGATTTGATTGCGCCATTGGGATTCGTTGATTTCCGGGGGAGCACCTCCACCGCCATGCATGGAGATGAAGAGGCTGCGCCCTGCCTCGGGAGGTCCGGAGGCACCTGGAAAATCCACGGTCTCAAATTTCATGACCTTGCCCTTCAGTTCGATTGTTTTCGCGGTCATTTCAGAGGCCCTGGTTTCCCGGATCAAGGCCTTGTGATCCTCCCAAAGAATGGCCTGGGCGGCGGATGCGTCCGCTTTTGTGAGGCTTTTCCCGGCGAAAGGAGTGCCCTGGAGATCAGGCCGGAGGTCGCGGGCAGGGGCAATCCATTCCTTGAGTTCTGATAGCGCCTGGGACGAGCCTGCCTGGAGATCGGCGGCGGGAACCGGGAGGGAGACCGGGTTGGAAAGGACGACCTGCACGGTTTGTTCGACTTGGCTGCCGGTGAGAACTTTTTGTTCTACGATCTTGCCCTCGTGTTCTACTTTGAGCAGGTATTCCACGGAAGGATCCACCGTGAAGGGGAGGATGTTATTGAGGTCCGCCTGGTCATCCCGGCTGGTGCCTTCCTGGTTGGGACCCTTGGCGCTCCTCGCTTCCAAGGTGACTTTGGCGGCCACCCGTTGTCCGGAAGGCTTGTCCAATACCTTGACCAGCAAGCGGACTTTCCCTTCGGGGAGCGGAGCCGCCTTGCGTGCGTAGCGGGCCGTGACATTGACCGCTGCGACCCAATCCAGCCCCCGGTCCCAAACCAAAGGAAAGGAAATGCCGGTTTTTTTGAAACTGCTGGCGTAGATGGCGTGGCGCGGGACGTCCTCGACTGCGGTAGCGGCATCGCCCGCGAACCATCCGTGGTTCAGGCCATTTTTGTCAGGTTCGGCGGCGCCGACATAACCCCATTCTCCATCCCAGATTTCGACCCAGGTGTGGTTGCCCCGGAGGTTGGTCCACATCGGGGTTCCGGCGACCCGGGCAGGGACTCCGACCGCGCGGCAGGCATCGACCAGGAGAATGGAGAGTCCGCTGCAGGTGGCGACTCCGCTCTTCATGCTTTCCAGCGCACTTTGGTCCGGTTTTTTGCGGGTGGTGGAATATTTGACGTTGATGGTGTTGAAGAGCTGCGCGTTGAGGGCGAGGCCGGCCTCACCGGGCGTTTTGCAATCCACCACCAGTGGAGCCGCAATTTCCTTCATCCGCGTCCGGCCCCCGTCGCGGGCTTCGTTGAGGCTGGCGTAAGGAAGGATGTCGTTGAGAAAAATGTCGTCGGGAATCGATTTCCCCCAGGGAGCTGCGGCCATGGTTTCATAGACGCGGGCGACGTGGTCGAGGAGGAATGCGGCGGAAAGGGACTGCAGGTCCACCACGGGCATATTTTCGATCAGGAACTTCATTCCCCCGCGCTGCGCTTCCGGAACCTCGGTGAGCGCTTTGGAAAGTTCCGCCTTGTTCCGGGCAGAGTTTGACAGGGCGGTGGTGACGCTTTCGGGCCACCACGGGGCAGTGGCGGGTTCGGCCGCTTGCAGGGGAAGGCCCAGAAGCGTCAGGAGCAGGAAGATTGGTTTTGTCATGATTATTTGGCCTGCTTGAGTTTGGAATCCTGCTGTAAGGTCCAGCGCTGCGGTTCCTTTCCATTGAATCCTGCCGTGACGGAACATTCGTATCCTGCCGGCGTGGCCCGCAGGCTCCATTCCCCCAATTCAGGAGTGGCTTTTACCGGAAGCCCCAGGTCCCCGAATGTTGTGGCCCAACGGGCGTTGGCTTTGTGAAAATCGATTTGGGCGTAGTAGACCTCCATGAGAGCGTGGCGGGCAGGGACTCCGGCATCAGGCTGGAAGACCGCTTCTCCGGGCGGTTTTTTGGTAAACTGCACATAACCCCAGGTTTCGGGCCGGTGCATATCCACCACTCCCTGGGCGGACCAGATCCAGTTGTGCTCCGGCGTTTTGGGTAACTTTACGTATTTGCCATCCTTGATTTCGATCAGCCACTCCACCCGGGAAAATCCTGTCCTCCACTGGTCGCCTTCCTGGGGAGGGGAGGGGCGGTTGGCATGTTCAGCGAGCACTTTCCAGGGAATCGCCAGTTCGACGTTCCAGCCCTCGTCGCGGTCGGAGGGGTCGTTGAGGGTGCCCCGGACGTGGACTGCCGTTTTGAGACCGGGGATCTCCCACTCATTCTGCGCGCCGCCGCCATCCTTGTACGGCTTGGGGAGAAAAAGGTCCCAGCCGGTATTGAGCGCATTCATCTCGAATTCGTAATACTCATGATTGTCGCCGTCCGGATCAATGAAGACTTCGAAGTCAGGATCCGCGAAAATGACTTCATCGTGTTTTGTCAGGGTGCCCCAGACGTGCGGTTCCTCCATCTCCGCCGCGATATAAAAGTAGGTTTCATCCCACATCATTTTAGCCCGGGTGCGGAAGGTGGGCTTGGGTTTGGCATCTCCTTCAATGTCCACAAAGTCGTCCGTCCAGGGAGCCGATGCCCAGGCGGCCTCGTCCATTTTGCCATCGATCACCAAGGGGGTTTCGGTGAATTGGCAAACGTAGTGCCGCGGCACGATGGCTTTCACTTTCTCCTGCCAAATCTTGAGTTTGCTTTCCTCCGCCCCGCATGCAATGCCCGCAAAAATAGGAAGAAACAGGAGGCTGAATGATTTCATTCTGCAAATCTCCCTCAGGAATCCCGGATTGGCAACTTCCGGTGGAAGGAATCTCCCTCAATCCGCTTGCGAAAGAGGAGTTGTTGCAGGCTTAAGATCAACCCCCTTTCTCCCCCATCCGCTCCGGTCCAAGGGCGGCTTCAAGCCCCTCCCTCCAAAAGCAAATTCCTAGCAACCGATTGGCCCACCGTGGATATGGTTAAAGCCTCGACCCTTAAAGATGGACACCCCTATGCATATTACCTTATGACCGGATATTCGGATTATCAACCCATCATGGTTCGCTGTGCTATCGGTTTTAAACTGATAGACGATAGAAGTAAAACAGAAGAATTTGTTTCAACCCCCTTTCTCCCCCATCCGCTCCGGTCCAAGGGCGGCTTCAAGCCCCTCCCTCCAAAAGCAAATTCCTAGCAACCAAAAGCAAATTCCTAGCAACCAACCCCCTTTCTCCCCCATCCGCTCCGGTCCAAGGGCGGCTTCAAGCCCCTCCCTCCAAAAGCAAATTCCTAGCAACACCCCCTT
>Ga0209702_10008026_pt1 | contig 12547 bp, 11 predicted proteins | sample FRY01_FD_187210 | JGI IMG/M metagenome (GOLD analysis project Ga0209702, IMG submission 187210) | Freshwater microbial communities from Lake Fryxell liftoff mats and glacier meltwater in Antarctica - FRY-01 (SPAdes) (version 2) | ecosystem: Environmental > Aquatic > Freshwater > Ice > Glacier... | reverse complement strand
CAAGAGACGGGCGACGGTCAGCGACCAGAGGATGTGCGGCTGGCCCTGCTCCTCCATCTGGTCAACCGGCTGGGCCTGCTGCGCCGGGACGGGGAACGGGTGCGGCTGAATGGCAATCGGGTTCATACTTTTTTAGGACAACCGCCCAACGAGCAATGGTTTGCCCTCTGGGAGGGTTGGCGATCCTCCCCGGAATGGAACGACCTCCTGCGCACGCCCGGTCTCGACTGCTCCGGCGGCAACTGGCGCAACGACCCCCAGCGCACACGGGAAATTGTTATCGGACTGCTCGCCCGTTTGCAGCCCGGTCTCTGGTATAGCCAGTCCGATGTGATTGATGCGATCAAAGAGGCCGCCCCGGATTTTCAGAGACCCACGGGCGACTACGACAGTTGGTACATCCGCGCTAGCTCTACGAAAGAGTTTCTCAAAGGTTTCGATCACTGGGGGCAGGTGGAAGGGGCGCTGCTGCGGTTTCTCTTCAGTGGGCCACTCTATTGGCTGACTGCTTTTGACATGGCCGAGCCATCCGCCGGGGATGATATGCTGATCTCGCTCAGCCCGTTGGGCGCGGCCTGGCTGGGCCACGACACACCAGCGCCCGATGAAATTGCCCGCCAGCCGCTGGTCGTGGGGGACGATTATACGATTCGGGTTCCCTTTGGCACATCCCTCTCCGACCGCTTCCGGGTGGAGCGTTTTGCTCAATGGCAGAGCAGCTATCCCGAATTCGTCTATCAGATCAACCAGCGCAGCCTGCAACGGGCCGGGGCCGAGGGCATCCCCGCCGACAAGATTCTTGACTTTCTGAAGCAGCGCGCCCGCCACGTCCCCGACAATGTGCAGGCCGCTCTGCTGCGGCTTGTCGAGAAGAAGTCGGTTTAAGACTTTGTTGCACACTTTTGAACAGTTTGACATCCTGAGAAAAAAAATGTAGGATTGTGTCCAGATAAACAGGCTTCTTTATATTGTTTTGTCTGGTTTGCCTCAAATCCCCTGAGTAAAACCTGTTTTTGTCTATCGCCATCGGCGCTGGTGGCCGATTTTGCCCCTCTCAGCCTTTTGTTGTCACCCGACTGTTTGTCGCCGAAATTGATAGACAACTCTCTCTGTTTTTGTTGCAAACAGTTGCAAACAATAGTCGTGTATCACTCTTCGCATCTGTTCCATCTATTTTTCCACTTTGTTTTTCCATCACTCTACCATCACAAGGAGAAGCTCATGCGTCTACTCAAAGCAAGCCGTACAATGCGTTTGATTGTGCTGCTGGCGGCCCTGGCTCTGGTATTGGCGGCCTGCCCTGCGGCAGCCCCAGCCCAGCCCGGTGCAGCCCCCGCTGCCCAAGAAGCAGCCCCTGCCGCGGCTGCCCCGGCTGCCGAAAAGGTGTTGAATATCCTCTACTGGCAGGCTTCGTCGCTGCCCAACAACCACCTCTCCGGTGGCACAAAAGATGCCGACTCAGCGGCCATTACTCTTGAGTCTCTGGCTAGTGTCTCCCCTGAAGGCGAAATCGTCGCCAAGCTGGCCGAAGATGTGCCTACGGTTGAAAATGGCGGCATTTCGGAAGACCTGACCACCATTACCTGGAAGCTGAAACAGGGCGTCAAATGGTCCGACGGCTCCCCCTTCACGGCTGCGGATGTGCTCTTCACCTATGCCTACTGCAATGAAGTGACGACCGGTTGTGTCAACAAGGGGCAGTTTGACGGTGTGACCAGCATCGAAGCGCCGGATGATCACACTGTCGTCATCACCTTCGGCAACGCGACACCGTATCCCTATACCGCATTTGTGGGTTCTGTGGGCCATATCCTGAATGCTACCCAATTTGCCGACTGCATCGGTGCTGCGGCCCAAGCTTGCTCTGAGCAGAATCTGGCCCCGTTGGGTACTGGCCCCTATCACCTGATCGATTTTAAGGTCAACGATGTGGCAACCTATGAGCGCAACCCCTTCTATCGCGGCGAACCTGCCTACTTCGATACGGTCGTCTTCAAGGGCGGCGGCGATGCGGCCTCGGCGGCCCGGGCCGTGCTGGAGACTGGCGAAGCGGACTATGCCTGGAACCTCCAGGTTGAGCCACAGATTCTGCAGGAGATGGTCGCTGCCGGCAATGGTGAACTCATGTACAGTATTGCTGCGAACGTGGAACGCATCCTAGTCAACCAGGCGAATCCGGACCCGGCTCTGGGCGAGATGCGCGCCGAGTATGACGACGGCAACAACCCCCATCCTTTCCTGACCTTCAAGGCGATTCCCCACGCCATGTCCATGGCTATCGACCGCAACATCATTGCGGACCAGCTTTATGGTTATCCTGCTAAAGCGACCTGCAACGTTATCCCAGGTCCACCCCACTATGCTTCCACCGCCAATGACTGGTGTCTGACCCAGGACATTGAAGGCGCCAAGAAACTGCTGGATGACAACGGCGTGGTGGATACGGACGGCGACGGCATTCGCGAGTACAACGGCATCCCGCTTAAGGTACTCTACCAGACCAGCACCAACGGCGTGCGCCAGAAGACCCAGGCCCTGATCAAGCAATGGTGGGCCGAGATCGGCATCGAAGCTGAGTTGAAGAATGTGGAGTCCGGTGTCTACTTCGGCAGCGACCCCAATAGCCCGGACACCTACGGGAAGTTCTTCGCCGATTTGGAGATGTACACCACCGGCCCGAGTATTGACCCACAGTTGCACCTGGTTGACTGGCAGTGTGAATTCATCTCCAGCAAGGCAAATAACTGGGGCGGCGGCAACCACTTCCGCGGCTGTGATCCGGCCTACGACGAACTCTTCCGCCAACTGACCACCACACCGGTCGGCCCGGATCGGGAAGCCATCGTCAAGCAACTCAACGACATTAACGTGCAGAACTTCTTCCAGATTCCGCTGGTACACCGGGCCGGTGGTGTGAGCGCCAGGCTCAACAGCCTGCAGGGCGTACGCATGAACGGCGGCTGGGATTCTGAGATGTGGAATATCGCTGAATGGAGCCGTAGCGAATAGGTTTTGGCTTATTCCTTCGTCGCTGATTGTGCAGGGGTGCAGCATCTGCTGTGCCCCTGCACATCTGTTTTTAGAACTGGGGGTGACTTTGTGAGCAATTATCTGATCCGTCGCATTATTACTGCAATTATCACCCTATTCGCCATCAGTTTTGTGGTCTTTGGTGTGCTGGAGTTAGCCCCCGGCGATCCCACCAGCGCACTGCCAGAGACTATCCGCCCGGAAATCCGCCAGATGATCCGGGAAGCCATGGGGCTGGATGAACCATTCCACGTCAAGTATGTACTTTGGTTGCGTCAGTTTTTCTATATTGAGCCGATGATGCTTCTGCAGAATTCTGTGGGTGTGCAGGTGCTTGACCCGGAGACGACTGTGCGGTTGACCTCCTGGGGGAGCCGAGGCACACCGGTTTTCGATCTGATTGCTCAACGCGTGCCCCAGACACTGTGGGTTGTGGGACTGGCCTACATTATGGCGATTGTCGTTGCCATTCCTCTGGGCGTCGTTTCGGCTGTCAAGCAATACTCGCTTGTGGATCAGGTGGGTACGGTCTTCTCCATTTTGGGCTATTCTGTGCCAACCTTTTTTACCGGCCTGCTCTTTATTATTATTTTTAGTGTCAAGCTAAAATGGTTCCCCTCTATCTACAATACAAACTTGCAGGTGACAGATTGGGCCAGTTTTGTACAGCAAATGAAGCAGGTGATTATGCCGGTGACTGTGTTGGGCTTCTTCCAGGCCGCGGCCCTGGCCCGCTTCACCCGCTCGTCCATGCTGGACAATATCCCGATGGATTACGTGCGCACGGTGCGGGCCAAGGGTTTTCGCGAGCGCTACGTTATCATCCGCCACATTCTCCGCAACAGTCTGATTCCTGTAGTAACGCTGATTGCTCTGGGCGTACCCACCATTTTTAGCGGCGCGATTATCACCGAGCAGATTTTCCGCATCAACGGGCTGGGCGCGCTTCTTATCAGCGCTATTCAGGTCAATGACATTCCGCTAATTCAGACGGTTGTCTTTATCTTCGCCTTTCTCATCGTAGTCTTCAATCTGGTGGCGGATGTGGTCTACGGCATCCTGGACCCCCGTATCAGTTATTCCTAGGAACAGACATCCATGGCCGTACAATCACCGACTGTGGCAAACTCTCCGTTGGCCGGGGCGCTGGCTCCCCGCAAACAACGTACTCTTTGGGGTGATGTTTGGGCGCGCTATCGCAGACACAAACTAGCGCTTTTCGGCACAATTGTTTTCTTCATCCTCATTTTGGGAACCCTCTTTGGACCACTCCTCTACACAGTGAACCCCGAATATATCGACATTACAAATTCCAGTTTGCCCCCCGGCGCGGACCACCCCCTGGGAACAGACGATTTGGGCCGCGACACCCTGGCCCGCAACCTGTCCGGTGGGCGCATCTCCCTGGCCGTAGGCATTGTGGCTATGCTGGTGGCCATGCTCTTTGGTACATTTATCGGCATTCTCTCTGGCTACTTCGAAGCACTCGACAATCCCCTCATGCGCTTCACAGACCTGATGCTGGCCTTGCCCCAGTTGCCTCTGCTGCTGGTGATTATTATGCTCTTCCGCGATACCCTGCGCGCCTGGCTGGGACTGGAACTGGGCATCTTTATTCTGGTCGTCAGTGTCATCGGCCTGCTGGGGTGGATGCCCACGGCGCGGGTGGTGCGGGGAACAGTTCTTTCGCTCAAGCGCAAGGAATTTATCGAAGCAGCGGTCTGCGTCGGGACACGGGAACGCAGCATCCTCTGGCGGCACATTCTGCCCAACGTTCTCAGCCCGATTATCGTTTCAGCCACATTGGGCGTGGCCGCGGCCATTCTCACCGAATCGGCCCTCTCTTTCCTCGGCCTGGGCTTCCCGTCGGATGTACCCACCTGGGGGCGGCTGCTCTTTGAGAACAAAGATTTTATGACCCAAAACACCTGGCTGATCGTCTGGCCGGGTCTCTTTATCTCCCTGACGATCCTCAGCATCAACTTTATGGGCGATGGCCTGCGCGACGCGATGGACCCGCGGGGGCGGCAGTAATACCAATCAAAAAGTCGAACTTCTGACAGAAGTTCGACTTTTTCTTTTTACCTCAACCGGCTCGTCACCCTTCCTAAAATGTGACCCCGGGGCATAGAGCCAAAGCCCCGGCTGTCACTCCCGGCGGGATTGTCGCTGTGCAGGACGAAGCGCCCATTTTCCCGAATCTCCGCCACCCGCTTGACAATCTGCAACCCTGCCTGAAAGGGATGACGGGCGATCACCACATCCCCCACTTGAGGCGCTTCTTCGTCGTAGGCCGCGGGATCGAAAAAGATCACCGCTTCCGGCGGCAGAGTGGGCGTCATTGATTCGCCCTCTACCCGAAAGGCGCTGCGACGGCCAAAGCGCCAGGCAAACATTTCCCGCCAACCGCTTTTGGGTAGTTTTTCGTGCATTGGCCCCCTCCCTCCGAACTATACAAAAAGTGAGCAGTAATCAATTATCAGTAGCATTCCTCCACTGATAATTGATTACTGCTCACTGATTACTCTCGTCACACTTCTGTGGCTACACCGAAATTAGGAAGCGGTGTAGTAAGTCACATCCCGGCTCTTGGTGGCCCAAAAGATGTTGTGAATCTCCTGAATCGCGGCCATCAGTTCGTTGGCGTGGTCCAGGTTCACTTCCACTTTCACACTGGAGCAGAGTTTGGCGGCTTTCCAGAATGTGTCGTGCAGGTTCGGGTAGGCGGCCAGATGCACCGGCTTGAAGTAGTCGGTCCACAGGACGAGGAGTTCTTCCTTGGCCAGGTGGGCCTGCTGCTCTTTGATGGTGGTGTAGCGGCTGAATGTGTTCAGATACGCAACCATCGCCTGGGCATCACCGGCGGCCGGCGGGGCCAGGGCCAACAGTTTCTTCGTCATCGAGAGGGCAGCTTCGGCCGCGATGCGGGCGGAAGCGGGATCGTAGACGCCACAGGGGCCGTCACAGTGGGCGCTGACTGTTTCCAGCGGTCCGTTGGCAATCCGATTGGCGATCAATTCCTTCAACATAGATCGTTCCTTTCTGCAAATGGTTTGAAAAATTTGGCTACGGGAAGCCGCAGACAAAATCGACGCTAATAATTGGCGGCTTCTATAGTATACAAGCCGGGGAAAGTCGCGTCAAATGAGTCTGAAATGAAACAGCGACTCCAAATATAGAACGCGGATGACGCTGATTAAGCGGATTTCTGCGGATTTTTCTTCTCTTAGGAATGAAGATCATATAAGACCCGAAAGTTCTCCGCTAGAATCAGCCTCAAATTTCTGGTTTAATAGAATTCTCATTCCTTAGGCGTTTCAAAACTTTAATCTATCCACAGATTTCTCAGATGAACACAGATTTTCTCTGTACTATCTGTGAAAATCTGTGCCATCTGTGGATAATTATTTATTTGGAATAGCCTTATCCGCTTTTATCTGTCCAATCCGCGTCATCCGCGTTCTATTCTTACGACGCCGATGGCTCCAACAAAATGACCTGCGTCTCTTCGGGCAATTGGCCTTTGGTAATTTTGAGCGATGAAACCGTCTCCGGTTCGCCCACACCCAACTCTTTGAGAAACTTGTCCACCGACTCCAGCGTCTCGCCGAAGATATCGCCCAGACCGGGGAGCAGATAGTGCATGGGAATCACAATACGCGGCTCCAACAGGCTGATCACTTCGGTCATGCGCGAGGCATCCAGCGTATTGTGGCCGCTTACGGGCACCAGCAGCACATCGATCTCCCCCAACTCCTCCACCTGGCGCTGCTGGGGAACCTGCCCCAAATCGCCCAAATGACCAATCGTAAAACCGTCAAAATCGAAGAAGTAGGCGATGTTGCGTTCCGGGATTTCACCGTTGGCCGCCTTGTGAAAAGTCGTCAGGCCGTTGATGATTACCCCGCCCACTTCGTAATCGCCGGGGCCAGTGAATACTTTTGGCTCACCCGTCACAGCAGAGACAGCGTTGTGGCCGGGCCGGTCGTGGCTGATCGTCACAATGTCGGTTTTGATGCGGGGCAGAGAGAGGCCGGCCAGCTTTTTGTCGTAGGGGTCGCACACAACCGTCATCCCCTTTTCGCGCAGACGAAAACAGGACAAACCATACCAGGTAATTTCCACAATCCGTTCCTTTCTATCCGAATTCACACCTGTTTCGATGTGAACAAATGTTCCGTTTCTATCCCATTACTATACCCCAGACAGGGGCCGAAAACCAAACCAAAGGAGTTGCAGTCACCTATCCGGTTGCACTGGCACAGGGCAAATGCTATGATAGTCCCATCGACTTTTCTTTCTGTTCGCTGGGCATTGTAACCCACAAGGAGCGTCTATGAATCGGCAAGAAGTACGCAACGCCGTGACATCTCAGTTTTACCAATCCCTGGCCGATAGTGGCGTGAAAGTGGACGCCATCCCCCAGGCCCAATTGCAGGCCGTTGTCAACGCCCTGGCCGACGGCGTATTTGCCGCCCTCAACAGCATCGAAGACGAGGGCGACCGGGCCATTGCCCCCGCCGCGCTGCCAAACAACGACCCCGCCGCCGAGGAAGAATTGCTCTGGTCGGGTCGCCCCTATCTCAGCATCGGCATCCGCTACGAACTGACCAGCCAGCGCCTGCGGGTGATTCGTGGGCTGCTGGGCCGCAGTGTAGAAGAAGTCGAACTGGTGCGGGTGCGGGATACCTCCGTCCGCCAGCATATGGGCGAACGGATGGTCAATGTGGGCGATGTGACAATCGTCAGCAACGACCCCAGCAACCCGGAATATACGCTGAACAACATCACAAATCCGGCGGATGTGCGGGAACTGATCCGCCGCGCCACTTTGGCCGAGAAGCAGCGTCGCGGTCTCAGCTATCGCGAGGAGATGTAACCCGTGGGCCAGGCCAAACGAACGCCCGTTGACCGGGAAAGTGTGATTGCCATTGTCCGCCAGGCCGGGCAACTGACCGTCGAAATGCAGCAGCGCGGCTTGCGCGCCATCCAGACCAAATCCAGCAGCTACGATTTGGTGACAGAGGCCGATGTCGCCAGCGAAAAGCTCCTGCGCGAGAAGCTCACCGCCCTCGACCCCTCCATCGGCTTTTGGGGAGAAGAGAGCAACCAGCCGCCGGAGACCGAACTCTACTGGCTGGTGGACCCCATCGACGGCACCACCAACTACGCATCGGGTATCCCCCTGTGGGCGGTGAATGTGGCCCTCTACCGGCACGCCGAGCCACTCCTGGCTGTGACATTGCAACTTCCCTACGGGGAACTTTTCTGGGCGGAAGTGGGGTGTGGCGCGTGGCGTTGCTGGGCCGATGGCCGTGTGGCGCAGATGCGGGTGAGCGAAGCCGCGTCATTGGGCGCGGGCGTCGTCGCCACCGGCTTCCCGTACATCCGGGGCGACGGCACAGACGACAACCGACCCGAACACAGCCGCCTTCTCCCCCTCTGCCGGGACGTGCGGCGGATGGGCGCAGCGGCCATCGATCTGGCCTTTGTGGCCGGGGGGATTTTCAGCGCCTTCTGGGAACTTTCCCTCAACCCCTGGGATGTGGGCGCTGGCCTGCTGCTGGTGCAGGAAGCGGGGGGAATCGTCACCGACTACGCGGGCGATCCCTATCGCTTCGGCGCAACCGGTGTCGTCGCCAGCAACGGCCAGCCCGGTGTACACGGCGCGCTGCTCGAAAATATCCAGGCGGTGCGCAAGTAGCGTCCTTTTTGTACCCGTCTGGCTGCCGCTGCTTTTTTCAAGAAGGAGTTGCGAGATGGCCCTGCACGAACTGGCCGGACAACCGGCCCCCTTGGAATTGTTGGTGAATCTCCCCCGGCTGGTCTCGGCCTATTACACCGGCCACCCGGACGCCGCGGATGTGGCCCAACAGGTGAGCTTTGGCACATCCGGCCACCGGGGCACATCCGGCGAGGGCAGCTTTAATGAAGACCACATCCTCGCCATCAGCCAGGCCATCGCCGACTATCGCAAAGGTGAAGGGATCGACGGGCCGCTCTTTTTGGGGATGGACACCCACGCCCTCTCCGAGCCAGCCCTGGCCTCGGCCATCGAAGTGCTGGCGGCCAACGGCGTGGAGGTGCGCTACCAGGCGGGGATGGGCTACACACCCACGCCGGTCATCTCCCACGCCATTTTGGCCCACAACCGGGGCCGCACATCCGGCCTGGCGGATGGGATTGTCATTACCCCGTCCCACAACCCGCCCGGCGACGGCGGCTTCAAATACAACCCGCCCAGCGGCGGCCCGGCGGACACCTCCACCACAAAAGTCGTCCAGGCCCAGGCCAACGCTTTTTTGGCGAATGGGCTGAAAGGTGTGCGGCGGATGACGCTGCGTTCTGCCCTGGCCGCATCGAATGTGCAGGCATACGATTATATCACCCCGTATGTGGCCGATTTGGGCAGCGTCGTCGATATGCAGGCGATTGCCGGGGCGGGGCTGAAAATCGGCGCAGACCCGATGGGCGGTGCCAGCATCGGCTATTGGGAACCGATCGCCGAGCGCTACGGGCTGAATCTGACGGTCGTCAATCCCCGCGTCGATCCCACTTTTTCCTTTATGAGAGTGGACAAGGACGGCAAAATCCGTATGGACTGCTCGTCCCCCTACGCAATGGCGAGTCTGGTCGGGCTGAAAGATTCTTTCGACATCGCCTTTGGCAACGACCCGGACGCGGACCGTCACGGGATTGTCACCCGCAGCAGCGGCCTGCTAAACCCCAACCACTACCTGGCCGTCGCCATTTCGTATCTCTTCCAGAACCGCCCCGGCTGGCGGGCCGACGCCGCGGTGGGCAAAACGCTCGTCTCGTCGTCGATGATCGACCGGGTGGCGGCTCATTTGGGACGGCGGCTGGCCGAAGTGCCGGTGGGCTTCAAATGGTTTGTGGACGGGCTGGTGGATGGCTCTTACGGCTTCGGCGGCGAGGAGAGCGCGGGCGCGTCCTTCCTGCGCATGGACGGCACCGTTTGGACGACCGATAAAGACGGCATTATTCTGAACCTGCTGGCCGCGGAGATTACGGCGCAGACGGGCCGCGACCCCGGCCAACAGTACGCCGAGTTGGAGCAGCGCTTCGGCAGCCCGGTCTATACCCGCATCGACGCCCCGGCCAATCGGGCGCAAAAGGCTGTGCTGAGCGACCTTTCGCCGGAAATGGTTACGGCCACGGAATTGGCGGGAGAACCCATCACCGCCAAACTGACCCGTGCGCCGGGCAACAATGCGCCCATCGGCGGGTTGAAAGTGACGACGGAAAATGGCTGGTTTGCCGCCCGGCCCTCCGGCACCGAGGAGATTTACAAAATCTACGCCGAGAGCTTCCGGGGCGAAGACCATCTGGAGCGGCTGGTGGCCGAGGCGCGGGAGTTGGTGAACGACGCCTTTGCCGCGGGTGGCGTATAGAAGCGGGTGGCGTATAGAAGAAGCACACGGATTGGGAATGGAACGCGGATGTGGCGGATCGAGCGGATAAGGGCGGATTTTCTGTTTGTGAGGTAATGCTGTGGAATTTGATTGGGATTCAGTGAAGGCACAGTCGAATTTCCAGAAACATCGCGTAAGTTTTGGCGAGGCTGAAACGGTATTTGATGATCCGTTGCGGATATCATTTTTGGATGAGGAACACTCGATAGATGAGGATCGATACGTTACTGTCGGTGTGTCGAATCAAAATCGGATTTTGTTGATAGCCCACACATATCGACAGGGACGTATACGTATCATTAGCGCGAGAGGAGTCACAAGAAATGAGCGAAGAATCTACGCCGAAGGATTATGACGATTACGACCTCAAGGATGAGTATGACCTGTCAACGATGCCAGTGATGCCCTGGGGACGCTACGATCCCGCACGTCGGCGCGCCAATCTGGCAGTACTTGACCCAGACATTGCCCAGGCATTTCCAGACGATGCGTCTGTGAATGAGGCTTTGCGGCTCGTTTTGCAGATGGTAAAGCTACCTCATCTCGCGGTTAATCCGTGAAAATCCGTTCCATCCGTACAAATCCGTGGCCTTCCTTTCAACCTTTCAGGAGTACGCATGAGTGACATCAAATTCGGGACCGACGGCTGGCGGGGACGCATAGCCGATGACTATACCTTTGCCAATGTGCGCCGTTGTGCGCAGGGCTTTGCCGCCTATCTGAGCAGCGAAGGACACGACGGCAAAGCGGTCGTCGTCGGTCACGACAAGCGCTTTATGGGCGAACATTTCGCGGCCGCGGTGGCGGAAGTGCTGGCCGCCAACGGTTTCCACGTCCATCTGACCGACGGCGCGACGCCTACGCCGGTCATCAGTTTCAGCGCGCCGTCCCTGGGCGCAGTGGCCGCGGTGAATATCACCGCCAGCCACAACCCGCCCGAAGACAACGGCTTCAAAGTGCGGGATGCGGGTGGCGGTGCGATTGACCCCGCGGGGCTGAAGGCGATTGAGGCCCGCATCCCCGCCGCGGATGACGCGGCTGCCATCCGGCGCATCCCACTGCACGAGGCGCTGGCGAACGGCGCGGTCGAATACTTCAACGCCAAACCCGCTTATCTGACTCATCTGGCCGGGCTGATTGACGTGCGGCCCATCAAAGAGGCGGGGCTGAAAGTCGTCGTGGACAATATGTGGGGCAACGGCGCGGGCTGGTTGACGGAGATTTTGGGCGGCGGCAAAACCGAAATCATCGAAGTCCACGCCGAGCGCAACCCGATCTTCCCGGAGATGTCTCGCCCGGAACCGATTCCACCGAATGTGGATGCGGGGCTGGCGGTGGGCAAGAAAGTGGGCGCGGATTGCGTCTGCATTCTGGACGGAGACGCGGATCGCTGCGGCTTTGGCGACGAAAACGGCGACTTTGTGGATCAGTTGCGGGTCTACGGGCTGCTGGCTTACTATCTGCTGGAGGTGCGGGGCGAACGGGGCACAATCGTCAAGACCCTCAGCACCACTTCGATGCTGGACAAACTGGGCAAAATCTACGGCGTACCGGTGGTGAATACGGGTGTGGGCTTCAAATATGTGGCCCCGGCGATGGTGGAACACAACGCGCTGATCGGCGGCGAGGAGAGCGGCGGCTATGCTTTCCGCGGCCACGTGCCAGAGCGGGACGGCATTCTCGCCAATCTCTACCTGCTGGACTTTCTGGTGCGCACGGGCAAAAAACCGACCGAACTGCTGCGTATACTCTTCGACACAGTGGGCGAACACTTCTACGGGCGCATCGACACTCGGCTCACAGGCGATGGGATGAAGCAGGCGGCCAAAGCCAAACTGGACAGCATCGACATCACCGGCAAAACCCTGGGCGGCATTCCCATCACCGAACTGGTGACGATTGACGGCTACAAATTTGTGATGGAAGATGGCGGCTGGCTGCTCGTGCGCTTCTCCGGCACAGAGCCGCTAATCCGCGTCTACACCGAAACCACTCACGGCGACCGGGTGGATGCGATTCTGGCCGACGGTCAGCGGCTGGCGGGGATTGGGGAGAGGGGATGACAGGAGGCAGGGATGGCAGGA
>Ga0209702_10008025_pt1 | contig 12548 bp, 16 predicted proteins | sample FRY01_FD_187210 | JGI IMG/M metagenome (GOLD analysis project Ga0209702, IMG submission 187210) | Freshwater microbial communities from Lake Fryxell liftoff mats and glacier meltwater in Antarctica - FRY-01 (SPAdes) (version 2) | ecosystem: Environmental > Aquatic > Freshwater > Ice > Glacier... | reverse complement strand
TAACAGAAGCACAGAATATAAAAAATACAGATATTGTGGAAGAACTGGCTTTACCCCCTGTAAAAATACACTGTAGTGTTTTAGCGGAAGATGCAATTAAAGCTGCAATAAATAATTTTAAGGATAATAGATGTTTGGTATAACAGCATTTTCAGAAGACACCTATAGTTCACTAGTCTCAAGTACGTTTAGTGGAGTTGCATCTATATCTGGTGCTGCAACTGTAACCATTCTTACTACAGGACAGTCTGTTACTGGTGTTGCATCCATACTAGGTACAGGAACTTTAGTAGCAGTAAGTGCAGGTCAAATCATTGTAGGTAGTTCAAGTATAAGTGGCACAGCATTACTAGAAGTAATTACATTAGGTCAATTAGTAACAGGTAGTGCTACAGCAAGCGGAACAGCGAGTGTAACAGTTAATTCTAGTGGGCAATTAGTATTCGGTACTGCTGGCATTTCTGGAACAGCAACTATAGGAATACTAGCTGGGTTAGTTAATTCAGGTGAAGCAAGTATTACAGGTACTGCTAATTTACACGCTAATACTTCAGTAACTTATTCAGCATCTGGTGCAATTTCAGGCACAGGTGATTTAATAGCTGACGGACACATTCAAGGTAATAATTGGACGGATGTTCCTGTAGGCTCTAACATTTGGTTGCGTATTGGGTAATATTAATAAACTTCAACAGGATAAATTATGAGTAGAGATAAGATAAGTGAATGGTCACCAACCGCAGGCTCTAATACGGATGTAGGTGGAATTAACATAAACGAAGGATGTCCCCCCGCCACAATTAACAACGCAATCCGTGAAATTATGTCACAGGTTAAAGACCAGCAAGCAGGGACAGATGGTGATAACTTTGTAGTCGGTGGTAACTTATCCGTAACTGGTACAACTGCACTCACAGGAATACCTACTGGACCAACTGCTGCAGCATTAACTAACACTACCCAACTAGCTACAACAGCTTTTGTAACAACTGCTAATGCTACACTTGGCACAATGTCTACACAGGCAGCTAGTGCTGTCGCAATAACTGGTGGAACGATTACAGGCACAACTATTAATGCAGTAGCTCCAGGAACTAATGCAACAGGTGTAAAAACTATATCTAGTTCTGCACCATCTGGTGGAGCTGACGGCGACATCTGGTATCAAATTTAATGGGCTTGCATGTAAAGAATAGTGGCTCATGGGTTATTCCAGGGAGTGTATACGCCAAAAATTCTGGTACATGGAAGCAAGCTAATCAAGTATGGATAAAGCAAGGTGGTACATGGTATCAAATGCTTACCTATTTAGAGATAACTGCTAACGCAACTAACTATAACTTATACACTGCTTTAGGAAGCCCTATTACGCCAATCACAGCGACAGTAGAGATTGTTTCAGGGGTAACGCTATCAAGCACAGGAACAGGAGTTCCTGCATTATCAATATCAGGATTTCCTACTGGCTCTGTTATCTATTTAGTAAACAATGGGACGATTGTTGGAGCTGGTGGAGCAGGTGGTGCTAGAGTCGCTGGTTCTGGTAGATTGGGAGCATCAAAACCAGGTCTAGGTGGTGGAACATCTATCTACACAAGAAATACACTCAACCTCACTAATAACGGAACAATTGCAGGTGGCGGCGGAGGTGGTGGTAGTGGCGGAAGAACTAATCGTAGCGGTCAAGCATATGATGATTATACTGGAAACGGTGGTGGTGGTGCTGGAAACATTGTTGGTGTAGGTGGTTACCTTGCAGGCGGAGGTCCAGCAGCAGCTAATGGAACGGCAACTACAGGTGGAGTAGGTAATATCTACTGGTCAGACCCAGGCTCTAGTGAGCAACAAGGTGGCTCTGTAGGTGGTACAGGCGGTAATTTAGGTGCAGCAGGAGCTAGAGGATTACCTAACCCAGATTACGATGGAACTAATATTGGTGGCACAGCAGGGAAAGCTATAGACGGTATATCTTATACAACAAAAACAGTAACTGGAACAATTCTTGGACTAGAGGTTAATTAATGCCAACACAAAGATTACAATTTACCGAGTGGCTACCAGACCAACCAGACAATTCAGGTGCATTAAATGATGCGTTAAATGTTATTCCTGTGTCAATAGGATACCAACCATTTCCTAATGTAGTGGACTTTAGTGGTGCAGCATCAGAAGATTTAAATGCTGTGTTTGTCGCAAAATGGGATACAGAGGTTGTCTTGTTTGCTGGTGGAGATACTAAATTATTTAAGTTTAATTCAACCACAGAAGCATTAGAAGATAAATCTAAAGTGGGTGGCTATTCTAGTGTATTCCATTGGAACTTTACACAATTCGGTAAGACCGTCCTAGCATGTAATGGTACAGAAATAATACAATACTGGACTATAGGTACATCTACTATATGGGCAGATTTAGCAACAGCTCCCACCCCAAAACAAATAACAGTCGTAAGAGATTTTGTAGTAACAGGAAGTTTATCAACAGGTGCTCTAGGAAGGTCTACAGTACAGTGGAGTGACATCAATGATGAAACAGACTGGACACCAGGAACAACATCACAATCAGATAGTCAAGTTATGGCTGATGGTGGTAATCTAGTAGGTATTACTGGGGGAGAATTTGGACTTATCTTTTTAGAAAAATCTATCTCTCGCATGTCTTATGTTGGCTCACCTTTATTCTTCCAATTTGATAACATATCAAGAGGGTTAGGTTGCTTAACTGGTAACTCTATATGTCAGTATAATCAAGTGTCGTTCTTTTTAAGTGATGATGGATTCTACTCTTGTGATGGCAACCAAGTCACCCCCATTGGAAATGAAAAGGTTGATAGATGGTTTTTTGCAGATGTTGACCTAACATTAATTAGCAGCATGAGTGCCTCTATAAACCCAACCGCTAACATAGCCATTTGGAACTATGCAAACGTAGGTGGTGGCAGAAGTATGCTTATCTATAATTGGACACTAGGCAAATGGTCAAGGGTGGAAACTACAGCAACTATTCTAGGCAATATAGCGACCGTAGGGACGACTTTAGAAGGTATGGGTACACTAGGATACACCGACATAGATATCTTGCCAGCATCGCTTGATGCAAGGCTATGGGTAGGTGGTAAGTTCTTATTTGCTGGAGCTACAGGAACTAAAATATCAACATTTACAGGCTCAACCTATAACTCGGAACTAGTAACGACAGATGTTGAAGCTGGTTATAATTCAGTGGTTAATTTGATAAGACCACAAATAGATAATGGTAGTGCAGACATTGCAGTTGCTAGTCGCAGAGAATTAGATGATTCTATTATCTTTGGAGATACGGTATCTACTACTTCAGAAGGTAGAGCTAATGTCAGAACTGGTGGTAGGTATCACAGGGTATCTGTTAAGCCTACAGGAAGCTGGACAACAGCTATGGCAATAGACGTAGACTTTAAACCCCAAGGCAATAGATAATGTACAGGACGTTACCATATCAGGGTGGAGAGCCTAGAAATGTATCTGAAGTAGTTAATAACGCAATGAACGGAAAGACTAATAACATAGGCACAGTAACACTAACAGACTCTACTACTACTACAACACTTACCGATGAAAGACTAGGTTTTGATAGCGTGATTTTATTATCACCGCTTACTGCAAACGCAGCAGCACAAGCACCTTATGTTTCTACTAAAGCAAAAGGTAGTGCGGTGATTACACATACCAGCGTTGTATCTACAGACCTAGATTTTGATTATATTATCGTAGGATAAGTGATAAAATATAGCTTTCCCTACAGACATAAATTATGAAACTATATATTGTACCAACTAATCATGTACAGCAATATTGGCATCTAGCTGAACCATTATTACAGAGAGCTTTAGATAAAGGTAACAATGAATTTACTGCTGACCAGCTAAAGTTATTAGTAGCACAAGGGCAACAGCAGTTACTGCTATTAATGAAAGATGATAAATGCCATCTGGCTGCAACAGTGCAGTGGATTATGTATCCGAATGATAGAGTTTGCTACATTACATATATCGGTGGTAAGAATACTAAGCAAGGATTTGAACAGTTTAAGAACTGGGCAAGAAATAATGGCGGAACTTCAATACAAGGTTCTACTAAATTCGAGAGTATAGAAAGGCTTTGGTCAAGACTATATAATTATAAGAGAAAGTATATATTAATGGAATTAAAACTATAGGAGCTACAATGAAATACCTTCCAACTAAACTTAAAATCTGGTTACTAAAATTACTCTATCAAGATATTGCATCTTTAGGCTATGGTGGAGATACGGAACTCGCACATATAAATAAATGGGAATCTAATTTACTTATGGCTCATGGTGGTTCTGGAACTATTAATCCTGTAACTGGATTAAGAGAATATAAGGGTGGCGGCGGAGGTACGTCTGAAACCAAACAATCTATTGACCCAGCCATTCTTCCTTATATTACCTATGGACTAGATGAGGCTAAAACACTCTACAATGCTCCTGGACCTGTTTACTATCCTGGACAAACCTATGTAGACCCATCATCACAAACAACAGAAGGTTTAAGGCTAGCAGAAAATAGAGCTACAGTAGGAAGTCCATTAATTCCAGCAGCACAAGCACAATCATTAAACACTATACAAGGTGATAGATTATCAGCAGGTAATCCTTATTTTTCAGCTATGATGGCAAACGCAGCTAGACCTGTAGTATCAGAATTTAACACAGCCATTAGAGATATAGGTAGCAGAACAGCAGCATCAGGCAGATATGGTTCAGGAGCTATGGGTGAACTAGAATCTAAAGCCACTGAAAATCTAGCAAATGCTTTATCCTCTAGAGGCTCTGAATTAGCCTATCAAAACTATGCTAACGAAAGAAGGGCGCAAGATGCTGCAATAGGAAGTGCTGGTGCTATGGCTGGACAAGATTATACTGACATTCAACAACTAATGAATGTTGGTAAAACAAATGAAGCCTATGACTTACAAGCCCTTCAAGGTGATATTAATAGATACGACTACGGACAAAATGCACCACAACAAAAATTATCCTCTTATCTATCGGCTGCGTATGGTGCTCCTACTCCTATGAACCAAACTACAACACAATCAGGTGGGGGTAAATAATGGCTTTTGTTCCTTACATGGCAGCTGGATTTGCAGTAGATAAACTAATGGGTGGTAATGGTATGAAGGGTGCTTTGCTAGGTGCTGGTGGTAGTTTCTTGCCTTCAATGTTAGCATCTGGAGCTTTGTCTGGTACAACCGCAGCGGCTACAGAGTTAGCAGGGTCTGCGTTCCCATCTTTATTAACTACAGCAGGTGGTGCAGGACAGGCAGTGGGGACTGAAGCTCTTGCAGCAGCAGCAGCAAATGCACCGTCTGGAATTGGTATGCAAGGTATAAGTCCATTTACGCCTAACGGAGTTCCTATTGGGCAAATGCAAGGATTGTTTGGGCAAGATATATCTAACCAAGTAATGACATCTGGACTTAATGATGCCAAAGGATTCTTTGGTATGGGATTAGAAAACACTCCACTTAATGACCTAGCTGATAATCCGTTAACAAATTTACTTGGGCAAGGTAAAGATTATATTGATGAAGGATATGACAATATGTCTTTTGTAGATAAAGCCCAGTCTGGAATGATGTTAAATAGCTCATTAAGCCCAGAAGAAACTCCTATGATAGTTCCGCCAGCTCCACCATTAGATAGAAGAAATCCTATCCCTACAGTAAGTTCTCCATTAGTGACGCAGGTACAAGGAGTACAGGGAATAGCACCACAAAACATGATTGGACAATTAAGCCCTGAAGAAAGAGAACAATACTATTCATTATTAAGAAGCATTTAAGGAAAAATATATGGCATTTAACCCACTAGATTTTTTAAAAGATTTAGTACCACAAAATACGAATATGTTTGGAGCATCTCCTAACGCTAATTTAAAACAAATGTCAGAAATGGGTTTGTTAGGCGGTGATTACGAGGATATGTTGGCAAAAGCAAATAAACAGTCTGTATTTCAAGGCCTATTAAACGCCGGGTTAAGCTATGCAGCACAACCTAAAAATCAAGGCTACGGAAGTATATTTCCTTATTTAGCAAAGGCTGGATTATCAGGAGTACAGGCCGCACAAAGCCCTTATGACCAGCTTTCTCAAGATGCTATGACTTCTTATAAATTACAGGAAATGGTAAGAGCTAAAGACTTGCAATCACAACAAGATGATTTTAGAAAAAATTATCAATTAACAGGAACTACATCCCAAATAGACCCAAATCAACAAGTACCTCTTGCTCCATATAGAACTGGAACTTTTCAAGATGATTCTATTGGTTCTACTTTAATGGGAGCTAAACAATTTAATCAACCAATGGTTGGTGGCGTACCAATACCTAATGAGGTCGCACCAATGTTTGATGTAGTAAATACAAATCCTGCTGATGCTTTAAATAGAGGAGTTTCTCCAAACCAATTAAATACAATAGATGTTTCTCCGAATAATGAATTAGCTAATGCAGAAAAAGCATACAAAGCTGGAGTGCTTAATTATGGTGGTTTAGCAACTGAAAAAGCAAGAATTGCTGAAGCAGAAAAACCAGTTATGACAAGTGTTAATCCTGAACATGATGTGTATGTAAATGGTGTCTTAAAAAAATCTGGAGTGAAGGCAGACAATTTAACTAACTTACAAAAAGAATATCAGGCAGCAAAAAATGACCTAAAATATCCATACAAAGGCACTCTTATGGATTTTAAGAAAGCATTTGTTCCTCATACCACTGTGAATGTTAATGGTAAAGAATCAATATTTGAAACTGCATCAGGGAATCAAGTTCTTGAGCTAGCTCAATCAGCTAAAAAACTTACATATGATATACCAAAAATAGATAATACAATATCCATGTTATATAAAGACATAAGCAGAATAGATGGAAAGGTTGTTTATTCTGGTATGGCAAAAGAATTAAAGTTACAAATGGGAAGGGCTGGAGATTTAATGAGAAATGCTAGAAAATCTGACCCAATGATTACCGATACACAATTAATGGATATGGCTTTTAACTCTGACGTATTCCCATTAATTAAACAATTAGGTATTGGTGCTAAAGGTATGGACACTGTACAAGAAAGAAAATTCTTGATTGATTCTATGGTGGGTAGTTTAGGAATGACCCCAGAAGCATTACTACAAGCTACTTTAGACAGGCGAACAAGGATGGTAGATAGTGCGTATGAGTTTAATAAAAACTTTGATAGTGCCAGTTTTAAGTTAGCAAGAAGTGCAGGAGTTTTAAATTTAGACGAGAAGTTTAATGAACAATATATTCGTGGCCCAGTTGTTAAGGATATATTTAATAAGAACATTGGTAATGGAAAAGTTCCGTTACAAGTCCATGCTAATGGAGATATAATAAACCCAGCAATACCTCAAGGACAAGAAGGTCATTTAGTTTATGAGGCACCTAATGCTTTCACAAGGAATAGATAATGGGAGCATTAACATTAACAACGGATGATTTAAAAGACAATATAGATTTTACTCCTGATAACTATCAAACAGCACTTGATATTGAAAAGCGTAATATTGTTTCACAAAAACTAAACCCAACTTTAGATAGCTCCATAGCAGAATCATCAAACAAGGTTTTACTAACACAGGAAGATTTATTAGACAATGTAGACGCAAATGTTTCAGGAGTAACAAGAAATAGATTAATTGAGCCAACATTTCAAAAAAATCCTGGTGAAGAATATAATCTATTAGAGTCAGCAATCTATGGTGTTGGTAATTTCCCATCATCTGCGGCAAATTTGACAGGTGAGCTTGGTGTAGCAGCATCTAACCCTGCTAGCACTTTTAGTTCTTTAGTGGATGTAGCTACTGGATTTGCATTTAACGCACTACCGGAAAAGTTTGTACAGAATAGAGATATGGCTTTTAAAAAAGAAGGAGCAAGCTATCTTAAAAAATCTGATATGTATTTAGACCAAGCAAACAAATTTGAATCAGAAGGAAATAAATCTACAGCTAAAAGATACAGGGAGTTCTCCAGACAGGCATTAACTGATGCTGGGACATTAACGGATAAAGTTTTAAGAAGCACCACAGCGTCAGAAGGAATTAAAGATTTTTATAAAGAAAGGTATGGTAGTTACGAGGGGTTTAAAAAAGCATTTGCTGAAGATTCGGCAGGAGTGTTGGCGGATGTTCTTGGTGCAGTAAAAGCAGGAAAAGTTGCCGCTATTGCGTCCAAAGCTACCCCAGTTTCAACAGCTTTAGGAAAAATCGAGGGTGCTATTGAAGCTCCATTTGTTAAAGCAGGGCAAGGCATTAAACTTGGTGTTACAAAGGCTGCCACAGGCATAGGAGCAGGGCTAGACAAACTAGGTCCAAACGTTGGTCTTCAGTCATTAGGGCAAGCTATTAAGTCTGGGTATAATAACCAAAAAGCATTTATTAATAACATGACAAACCCAGAACTTTATGGGAAAGGATTGGTAGATAAAGTTAAAGTAGAGTTTAATAAGTTAAAAAAAGAAAGAGGGGATGCTTACAATAAAAGAATGGCAGAATTAAAACAAAGTAAAGAAGTGATTTCTTTTGGTGCGTTAGATGAGCTAATGGATAAGATTAAAAATAACTCTATTCAATACAAGACAAACAAACCAAACAAACCCCAAATGTCAAGATGGCAAGAAATTCAAGATAAAATTTCTGAATTTAAAAAAAATGGGTTAAACAAAGCTGAAGATTTTGACCAATTAAAAAAAGATATTAATACAATTAATGACGATATTCAGTTCGGCTCACAAGAATCAGCAATCTTTAGTCCAATACAAGCAACTATTAAGCAATCCATATCTAAAGACTCCCCAATATACAATAAGATGATGCAAGAGTACATGGACGCTAGTGTGTATTTAGATGAGCTAAATTCTGACTTTAGTTTAAATAAAGGAAGAACAGGTAAGTCTGATACTGCTTTGAGAAAATTACAGTCAATCTTTAGAAATAATGTCAATACAAACTATGGAGCAAGAATTGGTAATATCCAAGAGATATTAGAGAGAAACCCAGATATAGCTCCCGGGCTTGCTGGAATGAATATGAGTGCAGACTTTCCTAGAGGGCTACAGCAAGTGTCGACCGTAGCAACTGGTGGCGGTATTGGTGCTGCTCTATCAGGGATAGATGCTGGCTCAATCGCAGCTTTAGTTGCAGGATATCTTGGCTCACAATCCCCTAAATTAATGGGTAATATATTGTATGGTTCAGGAAGGGCTGCTGGAAAGGCAAATGAATTACTAGGAAATTTACCTTCAAAAACAGGGCTGTTAGCAGGAAAGGTGGTGGATAGTTTGGTAGCAAGAGATAAATTACCTCTTGGCCCGTTAGCGGAAAACGTAAACAACCCAGACGATAAATTTAATTTAATACCACAAGCAATAATAAATTACAATAAATCTAAAGGGCTATTACGATGAACACCATAAACCCAGTAGAATTTGGCAAGATGAAGGAACAAATCAACCACCTGCAACAGACACAAGATGAGCTACAAAAAGACATGAAAGAAATGCTTGCCCTAGCTAACAGAAGTAAGGGTGGTTTCTGGATGGGTATGGCAATCGCTTCCTTTATAGGTGCTATAGTATCTGTATTAATCAAAGGATGGGTACAATGAAAGAGCATGTTCTTATTGCCTGTTTTGCAGTAGTGTTGTTATGGAGCTACTGTTATGTACTACTTAACTAAACTATGCACCAAGCCAGTGGTAACGCTTTTAACGCTAATCGCTGTACTACCTCTCACCCCAATTATTGCTTGTATATTATACGGATGGACTCACTAAATGCTAAACATACTATTACCACTAATCTCCACTGTGATTGATAGAGTTATCCCAGACAAGAATGGTGCAAGCAAAGCTAAACAAGCTATAGAGGCAGAGCTTATTGCTAATGCAACACAACTCAACCTAGCTCAAGCAGAAACTAATAAAATAGAAGCAGCACATAGAACGCTATGGGTAGCAGGATGGCGACCATTTATAGGATGGGTATGTGGAGTAGCAATGGCTTGGCACTTTGTTGGCGTTCCGCTCATTACGTTCTTCGCAGCATGGGCTGGTGCAACCATACCTCCATTGCCTGTGTTTGACATGGGTAGTTTAATGACTGTCCTTATGGGCTTATTAGGTCTTGGCTCTATGCGAACATTCGAGAAGATGAAAGGTCTGACTAAATAATGACACAGCTTACACCTCATTTTACATTAGAAGAGTTTACCTTTAGCCAAACAGCTTCTCGTAAAGGAATAGACAATACGCCAGACAATAGCAGATATGACGTAACAAACAACTTGCTGATACTGGCACATGGACTTGAAAATGTTAGGACAAAACTGGACTCAAATGCTATCCGCATATCTAGTGGCTATCGCATACTGGAGCTTAATAGAGCTCTGTCTTCACGCGACACATCATACCACGTTAAAGGTTTGGCAGCAGATTTTTCGTGCCCTAGCTATGGGAGTATTGGCGATGTCATGGACACTCTATCAGAATCAGGCATTCCTTTTGATAAATTAATCCTAGAATTTAATTCTTGGATTCATATCCAATTTGCAGAAAAAGACAGTGAGCCTAGAAGGCAATCCTATGTTATTAATAAGCAAGGAACAGCGCTATACTCGAATTAAGATATTAACGAGGTAGCTTAATTATGAAGATACTTATTTTAGATATAGAAACATCACCGCACACAGGATTCCATTGGGGACTATTCCAACAGAACATTAGCATTAGTCAGTTAATAGAAAGTTCAACTGTTCTATGTTGGGCTGCTAAATGGCTGGATGACAGAAAAGTACATTTCTCTAGTATTTATGACGCAACTCCAGTGAAGATGATAAAGGAAATACATAAGTTAGTAGATGAGGCTGATGCCATTATTACTTACAACGGCAAAAGATTTGATATGCCAACACTAAATCGTGAGTTCTTAATTCATAGGCTGCCACCACCCAGTCCTTATAAAGATATTGATTTAATTAATACCGCCAGAGGTAAGTTTAAATTTGCTAGTAACAAACTTGACTATATTGCTCAACTATTAGGTATTGGACAAAAGACTTCCCATGAGGGTATGCCACTATGGATTAACTGTATGGCGAAAGACCCTAAATCATGGAAGTTAATGAAGAGGTACAACATCAATGATGTAAAATTAACAGAAGAAGTTTACAAGAAATTACAGGGTTGGATACAAATACATCCTAACCACAACCTAGAAACCAAAGAAATGGTATGCCCAAATTGCTCTAGCCACCATTTACAGAAGAGGGGGGTGCAGTTATCGCTATCAAAAGTATTTCAGAGATTCCAGTGCCAGTCGTGCGGAAAGTGGAGCAAAGGAAGCAAGGCAATAGAAACAATCAAATCAAACTCGGCTACACCCATATAAAGAGAATACCAGTGGACATACAATTAATTGCACTACACATGATAGACAAGGTCATAGACAATGTCGAGATTGCTTACGATGACTCTGAAATTATTATCTCTTTAGATGACGGAACTAGCATCGAGCTGACCATAGATTCAATTCACATGAATATGCCGGAAGTGGATGACTAATTCTTGTCTTTCCAGATGAGTGTTAGCCATTTCTTTAAATCATTGATTCTAGTTTCGTCTTTTAGCTCATTAAACCATGTCCTGCGTTGTTGTAAGCTCCACCTTGCGATAGTTTTGGCTTCGCAGTACCTCATGTACTCCGCACTATAATTATCCGTTACAGAGCCGTCTGGCAGCGTTATTTCCCTTATTTCTTTATCCATTCTTATCCGCCCAACGCTAAAAATATGACCTCACAGTCTATTCCAGCAGCATCTCCTCTTGAAGGGAGACGTATGTGGTGCGTGATGGGTGGGGTATATAGCATTGGACCAAAAGTGTTTTCAGGGAAAAGCTCCTGCCATGTCTTAATTGTGGTAGTCTTAAGTTCTGGATACGAGTTTCGTACGATGACAAAACGGGTATAGCGAATGCCATCTCGAGGGGAGGGCTTTTGTCTGACGGCACGCATCATGACTTCAGCTGCACAAGCATATGATTTTCCACTGTTATGGTGAATAGCTCCATCTATAGTTACATAGTTGTTGGTGTCTAATACTTGCAAGTCCCAATAAGATTCTTTGACAGTCCTTCTTTCTATTGAAAGAATAGACATTTTGGGTGGGGACAGCTTGTCACCCCCCTTGACAGTCCTTCTTTCTATTGAAAGAATAGACCTCTGGATAGTACGAACGCCACCATAGTTTTTAAGTGACGGTATTCGTTTAATCTTTCTTTTGTCTTCTTGCTCAGCCATTTATTCATTCTTTCCATTTATTCTATTTGTTGCTATTTCAAAGTATTTTTCATTCCGTTAAGCATCTATCCTTCTCCCTGCTATCGTTAATAAGTTATCCATAGCTAAACCTAATTTCAGTTCATAGTATAGTGGCTTTTTGTCGCCCAAATATCTAGCATAAATTGCTTGC
>Ga0209702_10008022_pt1 | contig 12553 bp, 9 predicted proteins | sample FRY01_FD_187210 | JGI IMG/M metagenome (GOLD analysis project Ga0209702, IMG submission 187210) | Freshwater microbial communities from Lake Fryxell liftoff mats and glacier meltwater in Antarctica - FRY-01 (SPAdes) (version 2) | ecosystem: Environmental > Aquatic > Freshwater > Ice > Glacier... | reverse complement strand
TACGAGAGGACCGGGGTGAACGAACCACTGGTGGACCAGTTATCGTGCCAACGGTAGTGCTGGGTAGCTATGTTCGGACAGGATAACCGCTGAAGGCATCTAAGCGGGAAGCCCCCTTCAAAACAAGATCTCCCTGAGGGCCGTGGAAGACCACCACGTCGATAGGCCAGAGGTGTAAGAGCGGTAACGCTTTCAGCTGACTGGTACTAATTGCCCGATAGGCTTGATTTGATCCAGAAAAAGCAAGGTTCACATCGTGAACCCTGATCTGGATAGTCAAAAGCAACACGCTGACAGTGAATGTCAGCTTGGACTTGGAAACAAACGCTGTCACCGCGGGGTGCGAAACATAACCCCGTGCCGTGGCACAAAGTTGTGCAAACCTATGCAAGCCATAGCCGCGCACCACACTGATGTTGGAGCTTCTTCCTTGGTTTGGTGGTCATAGCACGAGCAAAACACCCGATCCCATCCCGAACTCGGCAGTTAAGTGCCGTCGCGCCAATGGTACTGCATCTTAAGGTGTGGGAGAGTAGGTCACCGCCAAACCTAGAAAGCAGCTCACTCTCCGAACGATGTCAGCAATATGCTTGAAACAGGTCGGCAAAACTGTCGCGGGGTGGAGCAGCCCGGTAGCTCGTCAGGCTCATAACCTGAAGGTCACAGGTTCAAATCCTGTCCCCGCAACCAAAAAACAACGCGTTATCAAATGCTTAAACGCCGCCCTGCGGGGCGCTTTTTGCGTTGCCATATTGCCCGGAAGCACTGCGGAAGCAAGAGGGTGCGAAATCCTTGGTAAGAAAGCGAAAACTCTGGGTCGGCATTCGCGCCATGGCCCTACGCATCATGCGATAAAGCGCGATCCAGCGAGAGCACAGCGAACTTCATCTCGGCACGTTCTAAGTCCTTGGTCCACCAGCCTTTTTTATCCTCGAAGCCATTGCCCTCCAGCACGGCGCGTAGTTTGTCCCCCGGTTTTTGGGGCTCTCCCAGGTAAAGTTCGTATCCGTCAGGCAATTCGCCAAAAATGAGATAGAATGTGGCCTCCTCGCCGCCAAAATGTTTCACTAGGGACAGCCCAGGCTCCTCGTCGGTGGAAGTCGACTCGTAATAGCTGATCATTAACGTGAGCGGTTCCGGCGCAACCTCTAGATCTTTATAGAGGCAGTAGGTGAACAGCTCCGCATGCCTGCCGTTCATTTGCGACTTTCTCAGAAGATAAACTCCGCCGTTGTCCGAGAAACGCAGCATCCTGTTCAATCCGTAGTCATAGACCGCCGGCGTTGCCAAGATAGCCCGGCGCCAAGGGTCGATGTCGGACTCCGAAACGATGATCTTGGAAAGTTCCGTGGCGATAGCGCGCTTGTCTTTAAGACGGTCCCAGAGATCCTTCAGCACCTGACCGGGCTGCCCGCCAGCTGCTGCATTACGCAGGAGTCTCTTCCAGCTCCAAGCCTCGTCGCGAGCAGTCGTAAGGAGCGAATGGTTGCGACCGATAAGTGGTAGGAAATCGCCGACGGCCAAAAGCGCGCGCTCCCAAAACCGACCGGTCCCATTAGGATCATTCACGAGGTCGGCGAACATCTGTGCCGCACAGGCGAGATAATGCTCGAACGGACCAGCTAGATCATTTGCAGCGGCCGCGTCGAGGCGCACGAGCTCCGCATCTACCTCATTCAGATTAAAGCCGCAGCAGCATAGCAGGAATCCGATCTGCCCTTGAAAATAGGTATTGCGCTCTGCCCGATCGATCCGTTCCGGCCAACCGTCGCCGAAACAAATGAGATGAGCCTTAATCCGCTCTTCTGCGACCTGGTCGCGGAAGAAGCCCCGTACATCGCCATCTGAACTCGCGAGATGGCTGAGGATATCACTCATCCTCGGCACGAAGTCACGGAGTCCAGCAAAGCTTCGCCGGAGGTCTTCGGGTCGGTTGTAATCGGTGTTGGTCGCAAGGTTGGAGACGACACGCATCCATGAATTGAAAGCCTCGGGATCGATCTCTCCGGGCGAGTGGACGAGGTACTGTGTGTAACCAGCAAGCTGAGCCAGCTGTTGGAAGGTAAGGCCAGTCGGCCGGGTGATAATCTCCTGAAACAGAGCCTGTTCGTCGAGGTTCCGCGTGTCGGGGAGATAGCAGCGGAACGTTTCCGGGCCCGCGCTCCACCGCTCAAGGAGGGTGATCAGCGCCAAGATCATATACTGATCCAGCCAAGCCCTGTCCTGAAACCAAGCATAGCTGCTAGCTCGCGCTGTGGCGCGCAGGTCGGTCAGATCCGCCGCAGTCGCGGCAGCTTCAGGATCTCTCGTTACCATGATCACTGTCCGAAGCAGGTTCATTATGGCGTAATCGAACGTGGCGGTCATCTGATCACGGAACGGCCAGAAGAAATCGGACCAGCTAGTATCGATCCGACGCGAGAAGAAGTCAGCGAGTGGAGTGCCGTTACAGAGATCCGGCGATATCCCCTGGAACTGGCTTTCCAAGTGCCTCTCGAAACGTGCCTTGAATGTCTCGAATGAAGTTAGCGGTTTCCCGCGCGCGTTCATCTTGATGTAGAGGTCATCGGAGAGGTCAAACTGTTCAAGATCAAGAAGTTGGAAGGTTATTGCTGGAGCGGCCTCGTCGATCAGTCGGGCATAAAGGCCGGAGGTTTGCCGGAAGACCTCGTGCATCCGGTCCAGCATTGATATCGCGGAGCGGATCGTTGGATCGAACCGCCAGCTACGGAAATACCAAGGCTGATCGGTGATCATCGCAACAAGATCGTGGCAGTCCGCAGCAGATACATCCGGCACGTAGCTGGCGAAAGCGTTGATGAAATACCCACTGCCGGGGCGCACTTCGTAGCTGAAGCGGGAACGTCCCGCTGTGACTATGCGAGCGCGGAAATCTTCGCTGTAGCCGTCGACCCATGCGAGGTACCAGTGCAGTAGGAACAACGTGGTGAGCCGTTGCTGGCCGTCGAGCGGCTGGAATGAGCCGTCAACAACGCTGCCGTAGACGAAGTCGAGGTCGAGGGGCAGGGAGGGATCGTCCTCAGGCAGGCAAAGGGCGTCGTGCAGGGACTTAAGGAAATCGTCTCGGACAATGTGCTGGTCCGCCCGACCCTGGGCGTAGTCGCGCTGGATGATGGGGATCAGGACCCGACCGTGACGTTCGATCAACTTGCAGAAGGTGGTTCTCGCGGTCATCGGCTCGCCGCTCCTTGCCCAAGGAAAAACCGCGTCAGCGTCCCACTGATCCCATCGAGATAGTCCTGTGCGTCCTGCTCCGTCCAAAACATGACGTTGCCGACGGTACGGCTGTAGCACTTTAGGAAGACGTTACGAGTGCAGAGTGGGACGAATATCCCGGACCTGTCGTTCTTCAGCAAAACGCTGCGCTTTACCGCAAAGACCGCATTTCGATAGCCGCGGTTGGTCCGGGAGTCGAGCAGGGTCAAGTTTGCGAGGTCATGGTCAGGGCCAGCTGCGGCCTCGTGGAAGAACGATAGGATCTCAACGTCGATTTCCTCGAAGGTGGCCCGGTTCCCTGGTTCCGGATTTGGGTCGAGGTAGGCTGCGATGCTCTCAGAAAGTGCATGTTCGGCTTCTCCTTTTGCAGAGCGCAGGAAGGTCAAGCAATGGTGCAGCCATTCCTCCTGAGCCTGGGGGCGTGAAGGCCGTTCGTCGCTAACCGAGCGTATGTGTTCGATATCCCAAGATTCGCGCTTGAAACTATCGAACTGGAAACGGATGTTTGATCTTGGGTCCTCAAGCAGCGTTGCCAGATTGAACAGTAGAAGCAGGCTCCGCACTTTCGGGGCATTTGCATAGCCGACTGTGCGGCAGAGGTTGGTAATCTCTTCCTCAAGTTCGTCCGAGGCAGTTGCAGAGAGATCATTGCTGAGCACCATGCGATAGACGCGATTGCGGAGGCTTCGAGAAAAGTCACGTTTGCTCGATGCTTGGCTATCCGCGAGCAGTTGCGTAATGGTGGAGAGCCCTCCGCCCGTCTGATTGAGAACAAAACCGAGGACATGGAAGAGATATCGATCCTCGTACCACTCCTCCAGCGCCATAAAAATATTCTTCACCTTTCTCCATTCGATCTCGGCGCTGAGTTCCGAATTCAGCAAATCTGAGAAATGCGAAAACACTGCGTAGTCTTCACCGTTCACTGCATGGCCTTCCATCCTCGCAGCGAGTCGAAAGACAAGGCCGATCCGGTTCGCATCGTCGAGGTCTGCGTTCTGCAGGAAGTACCAGACGGAATCATCCTGCAGCCGTTTTTCGATCTGGTCCCATTCGTAGGCAATGCGTAAAGAAAGGTTGCCCGTGGTATCATCTTGGGCGGCACGGCGCAGGAACACCGCACGGACCAACTCAGCCTCGGTGAGTGGGATCTTCCCGACATTCAGTCGGGTGAAAGCTGCGACTGGGTCGTCCCCGGGTGCCAGCTCGTACCAGATGACCTTCACGTTTCGGCCGGCCTCATCGTCGTTGAGCAGGTGTTGGAGCAGCTTCAACGCATGCATTGGGTCGCGCCTCTTTAGCCAGTCCTCAATCGCTCGCCACGCCTCGCTGATGTGGTAGAAGTCGACATTCTCGTTTGATCGGGCGAGGTCGATCTCAGCAAGAAAAGTACGGTCCCGAGTTTCATAGTCGATGACGAATCGCTGTTTGCCGAGCAGTGCGAGGATTTCTTTGCGGTAAGACAGGAGGATGAAGATGGTCGTCAACCGCTGCTGCCCGTCCACGACTTCGCATCTGCCGTCGTCCAGTTTCCGGACGACTAGCGGCTGCAGGCAGTAAAAGGAGGTCCTTCGTTTCTCCTCGCTGGCTTGGATGAAGTCCCAGATGTCGTTCAGGAGTTGGGTAACCTGGAGCTGGTTCCAGCGATATCCCCGCTGGTAAGCGGGGATCCAGTACCTCGCAGGAGAGCCGTCTTCATCAACTAGCAGCCTATTGACCGATCTCAGCTCGATCGCTGCGTTCTCTGTTGGCATCCTTTGCTCCTTTTCCTCTGTCCCGTTGTGCCAACTGAAGTTGACAGCGCGGGTTGTCTGAACCGCCCCGGCCATCTCACAGCATGTGTACGACAGGCTGCACCTCGCAAACCTCCCGCGCAATCTCGACTACGTGGCGGTGGTGGGTCAGATAGATGGCCTGACCACTTCGGCCGATCCTTTCCATCAGGCGGCAAGCGGCTCGTGTGCGGTCTTCGTCGAAAGTCTCAAAAACGTCGTCGCAAAAGAAGGGTAGCTGAACGCCTTGGGATACCATCTGCTCGTAGGCGGCGGCGCGGAGCGCGAGATACAGTTGAAACCTTGTGCCCTTCGACATGTCGCCGACCTGCTTGGCGGTTCCGGTTGCATCAATCGCCAGGAGAATTTCCGAGGAGCCGTCAGGCTGAGTCCGTAACCGCTGATATGCGCCATTCGTAAGCTCGAAGAACGCGCGCTCGGTCGCATCCATCATCCCGCTTCGATGTTTGTCGCGATATCGACGGATTGCCTCCTCTGCCAAGCGCAGGCCGAAGTCCTTCGCAAGATAATCGAGCGCTGTCTCTTCAATCTGCAATTGTAGCGTCGTTCTGCGTTCGACCAATTCCGCGACGTCTGCATCGCCGGTGATCGCACTCAGATCGCGCTCCGCGTTTGCCCGTGCAACGGTGGCATCAGAAAGCTGGGCCTCCGCACTCTCGAGGTCTGCCTCAAGTGACTTGGTTCTTGCCTCAAGAGCCGGTGCCGTTGCGCCTTCAAGGAGAACACGCGCTTCATTCATCGCCAAAGCCGACAGTTCGGTGAGGATCTGTCGTTCCAGATCGGCGATCCGTGTTCGTGCCTTGATGAGTTCCTGCGCCTTGCCAACCGTGATGCGCAGAGCATCGAGCGTGCTCGTGTCCGCTGTCTCGGGAAAGAGCACGCCAAATTCGCGAACCTGGCGACCAATTTCCTGCAACTGATTTTCGGTGGTTCCAAGCTTATCAGTATCGTCCGCGATCTTTGCGTTCAGGCTGTCATGGCGGTCCTTGTCTGTTTTAGCTTGGTCAGCACGGGCGCGGAGGAGACGGAACACTTCGAGCGGATCGTCATTATTGAGATCACGCGGTATGCCAAGCGCCACTATGGCGTCTGTAAACTGGCGTTGATCCTCTGCCATGGTAGAAACTTGGCGCGCGGCATGCAGCCGTTTCACGTCGTGCTCACGGATATCGCGCAGCTGGCTAATAACCCCGCTAAGGGTTTCAGGCGCGAGGAAACCGCCACACAACTCCATGACCTGCGTGGTCCAATTGTCGGATGCGCTTTTCGCGGTCTCGGTGAGCACGGCCAGCTCCGATCGACGACCTTCCAGTTGCTCTTCCAAGTTGGTCAGGACCTCTGTCGCAGACTTCTGGTCATCGTGATATTTTCGCTCATCCTCAGCGAGGCGCCGCGCTGCCGCCAAGGCAGCATCAAAGGTCGGATCCTCCAGCGACAACAGAGGGCGCAGGGCCTGGTGCAGGCGATCAGCTTGGTCCAATACCGGACCGTGTTGTTCCGTCAGCCGATCCATCTTTCGCGGGGCCACAGCTGCCACGCTATGCCGATCAACCCACGCCTGAAGACCGGCGGGTGACAGCTTCGGAAGGCCAATCGTCTTCGCGATCTCGTCGACGCGTGCCTCAATCTGGCTCACCTGATTTCTCAGCGTATCTAGGTTCGTGCCGGTCGTGGTGCCGCGGGTCTCAGCCTCTATGCGCGCCTGTTCCAGTTGCCGCAACTCGCCAAGTTCTCGGGCATGCGCGAGCCGCGAAGCATCGATGTCGTCCACCCGCTGCATGGCGGGCTCGAAAGCATCCGTGCTTTCGAGCGTCAGTGTTGCGCGATGTGCTTGCCATAGTGCGTCGCGCTCGCCTCGCGCATCCTTGGCTTCCTCATCACTTGCCACGCCTACACCTGCTGTCAAGCTGCTGATCTGGGCAGTCTTCACATCGACGTCTTCACGGTGACGCGCCAGCGTCTCTTCCGCGCGCAGGATTTGGTCCATCAGCTTGGCGTGTTGTGTGGCGAGCTCTTCTGCAGTTGTTTGGTCGATCGGGCAATCTGGAACAGTGGTGAATTCGCGGCCGCCAACAGAGATCGCCCAAAGCGCTTCCGCAAGATGCTCGTTGGACGTCGCGATGGCTTGTCGGGCCGTTGCAGCCGCAGGCGCAAGCGAGTCGACATCGAACCTGGAGAGCAGATCCAGAAGGCCAATCTGCGGAGGAGCATTGCCCTTCAAAGCCTTGCGCGCCTTCTTCGCCTCCAGCATGCGCGTTTCCAGGCTGGTTACCTCTCGTGCCTCGGCGTCTCTCTCCTTTGCTGCATCACGCATCCTGTCGCGGGCGTTTTCGAGCGCAGCGATTTCCGCAGGAGATTTTACCAGTTCCGAGAGTTCGATGTTCTCGGACGCACCGAGTTCGCGGGCGATGCTGGCCATATCAGTTTCAGCTTCCTCGAGCGCACGCCGGCGTCGTGGAAGGTCGAGAGCGGCCGTCGCCATGCGGCTGCGCAATTCACCAAGGGCATCAAGCTTCTCGGTCAGCGCAAGGCATTCTTCGTCCAGAGTGATGCCGTCCAGTTCGTTCCCGGCCTTCTCGATTTCTCCCTTCAAGCGAAGGATTTCAGGTTCGGCCCTACCTTGCTCCGTTTTCAGCGCGACGAGATACTCAGGGTTGATGTCGAGCCTTTCAGGGTAGCCTGCAAGTTTCGCGTTCTCCTCAACAAGCCGATCATGCTCGCCGAGACTGGGCCGAGCGCGGCTAAGGGCCGCGGTCAGCGATTGTTCCATGCGAAGTTCATCACGTTCAGCCTTCGCTTTCGTCTCTTCACCCTCGGCTGTTCGCAGTGCCTCTTTCAACTTGTGCCAAGCGCTTGCGCTGACGTCCATTTCTCGGATTTTACGCTCTATCTCGGCCAGCTCGCGCTTCAACTCAGCGACACGCGTACTGCTGGAGCGCTTTCGGTACAGGCTGTCTGCCTCTCCCCGCGCCTGCTCGAGCACGGCGTTCAAATCTGCGACCCCGGCTGCCGCTGAAAACAGCAGGCGTCCAATGTCGCCGCGCGCGTTGGCGATATCATCGCCGCCTTTTTCAATCGTCTTGTCGTCAAGACAGAGCAGGTTGCGATAATCCTCCAGCGAGAGATCGCCCAGGTGCGCTGAAATCGCGTGCTCGGGTAGGGCGGCTCCTGCTTCACCCAGCAGGTTGCCGCTGCGCGTGGGCAGACGGGTGAAACTCATCTTCTCACCGTTCAGATTCAGCACTCCTGAGACCAAAAGGTTCTTGCGTTGGTGCTGGTAGTCGTAGGGTTCGCGATGTGGGAAGCCGAAGAGCAGGCGTAGAAAACCCTCCATCGTCGTGGTCTTACCGGCTTCGTTGGGCCCATAAATCACGTGGAAATCGGAGGGCCCGTTGGCCTCGCCGAAGTCGAAAGCCTTTCCCGTGAACCGGCCGAATAAATCAAGGGAAAGTCGCTGGATACGCATCAGGTGGTTGCACCCTTCATCTGCGCAAGCATCCGCTGTGCTCCCGTTTCGGCAAGGCGCTGCCCAAGCGCCGCCATCGCGTCTTCATTCGGCACGAGTTCTCCACGCCGTTGTGCGGGCAGCTCCGCCAGAACGGTTTCCAGTTCTGCGCGGCACATCTCCGCAAATCCCGGTTCTTTCAGGATCGTCTTCATGATTTCGGCGAGTTCGTCGGTGGCGCTATGGCTGGGCACCTCGGCGTCCGAGAGATTGAACACCAGCTTGTCCAGCCACAGGCGGCCTGTTTCGCGGGAGACCTGCGCGGCTGTCTCCGCCCACACGTCGTGGTCCCGTAGGATCTGCCAACGGCGTAGGTTGGTGCCGGTAAGGGTGAGACGTACGACGCCGGAGTCCGATGCCAGTCCATTCGCTGTCGCGTGCAGCCTCTGTCTGAGGAGGTCTCGCAGCGCGTCGTCACTTTCGGCGTCTGCTGTGTCGATCTTTACGTTCAGGAACTCGACCACTGAGGTCGGGACCTCCTCGACCTCGATCGTTTCTCCAATCGTCAAGAGAGTGGAAGATTTCGGCCCGGGTTCTCCAATATCGCGCCCCTGGGGTGTCCCCGGCATGACGACCCATGGCTTTTTGGAGTGAACCTGTCGGCGGTGCACATGGCCGAGCGCCCAGTAGTCGAATCCAGATGCTACAAGGTCGTTCACTGAGCAGGGGGCATAGGGGTCATGCCCCTCAGCGCCGGCCAAGGATGTGTGGAGCATCGCGATATTCATCGCGCCTTCGACAGGAGCTGGAAACTTGGGTAGAAGGCTTTCTGTGGCGTGACGACCCGCGAAGCTCACGCCGTGAATCCAGATATCGGTGGCGAGTTGGACCTTGCCACCGCGTCCGTCGAAGCCATGGACGTTGTCGGGCAAGCTGAGTTCACCGGTCAGAGGGTTCTCGGCGTCGTGATTGCCTTTTATGTAGAAGACCCGGATCCCGCTCGCGCGCAGCCGATCTAGTTGACCGGTCAGGAATGCCGCTGTCCGGGCGCTCCGCTCTGCGCCATCGAAGAGATCACCTGCTATCAGAAGCGCAGCCACCCCCTCGGCAAGAGCCGTGTCCACAATCCGTGTGAGCGCTACGCGGGTGGCGGTCTGCACCCGATCCCTCAGTTCGGCGTCACGCAGCGCGAGAGAGCTCAACGGTGAGTCGAGGTGGATGTCCGCAGTGTGAAGGATCTTGATCATGTAATTGCTCTTGGTCCTCGACGTCAGATCCCGCTTCGCTGTTGATCCGTTTAGAAAACAAGCGTAACCGTTCGCATATCCGCGAACAAGCGGATTGACAGGGGGAAGAAGCGATGGACCGGTTATGTCTGCCGACGGCGTGACCTTCGGCCAGGCGATTTCGAAGGCTCGCAAGGCGCTTGGTCTCAGCCAGAAGGAACTCGCCGCGCGTGTGATGAAGGAAGAGGAAGGCGGTGCGATATCCCCGCAGTACCTCAACGACATCGAGCATGACCGCCGAAGCCCGACGTCTGACCACTTGATCAGGCAGTTCGCCACATTGCTGAAGGTCGACGAGGGATTCTTGTTCGTTCTGGCCGGTAAGATACCCGACGAAATGCGGCGGAACGCAGCGGACCAGCAGACGATCGTCGAAGCGTTTGCGAATTTCAGGCGTAACTTGAAGGGTTAGGTGTTGCATATGGTGAGGATGATTCGTGACGACACGGGGCGCTTTGCTCAGCGGCCCTTCTACAATGAGAAGGAACTGGACGCCGAGTGCGAGCGTCTGGTCTGCACCCTGCTTGAAAAACGCTATGGGAAAGTCAGCTATCCGATCGAAACCGACGATCTCACGGTTTTGATCGAACAAAATGGGGCGGATCTCGATCCGTATGCCGACTTGTCCGTCCACGGGGCGGATGTCGAGGGAATGACGGAGTTCTTCCCGAACCGAGGGCCAAAGGTATCCATTTCCGAGAAGCTATCGAACGATGGTCGGCACGAAAACCGTTTTCGCACAACCATGACGCACGAATTCGGCCACGTGAAATTCCACGGCTTCCTCTGGGCGGCAAAATTCGACAATGGCCGCCTGTTCTCAGATGACCCTCACGCAAACATAGCGCTGTCCAAGCGGGACAACATCCTGAATGCTTCGAAGACCGACTGGATGGAATGGCAAGCAGGCTACATAAGCGGCGCGATTCTGATGCCAGCCTCGCCATTGCGGCGCGCGGTGTCCGATTACTGTTCTGCGCGTGACTTGCACGCCTCCATTCATCATCAGTCTGAGCATGCAGCAGCTCTTGTCGAGTTGTTGGTCCAGCAATTTGCGGTATCGGCTGATGCTGCCCGTGTTCGCCTTCTCAAACTCGGCTTCCTATCCACTTCAAGCCCACAGCCATCTCTTTTTGGTGGCTGATCCGTCAATTCGCGGAAGTGCGTATCTTTCCGATTGACTCCGCTGCGATTCGACATACGCTGATTAGCAGATCAGCCGATCTATGGAATCAACGCAAGGAGAACCAGCGTGACCGCTTTGCCTGCCCTTCTTCGCAAGACGCCGACTGAGGCGCTTCGCGAGTATTTCGACCGGCCGGAAATCGGCCTGCCCACGGAATTTGACTGGACGGTCCCCGAGGCGCAGTTGTCCGGGCCGCTCCTGAACGCCATCGAAGAGATGTCGCGGGTCCAGCGCGACCGCGTGCTCAACGATGCCGAGCGCATCACATCGCTGGCCGATGCGCCGGGGCAGGCCGCGCTCTACTCCGTGGCCGAGGATCCCGCATTTTTGGACGGCATCGCCAACGCCCATGCGCGGTCGATGTGGGTGTTCCTCAAGGCACAAGACCGCTTCCGCCATGCCGAGGAGGTTCGCTTCACCGAGGACCGTCGGCGGGGCCGGATGTGGGCCGGCTACATGACCGAGGCCGGGCGCGTCGTGCAGCGGGATGCGGGCACCCGCCACGCTTTCGTCTCGGCGGTCAAGGAATTCTCGGGCGCCGCAAACGCGGATGTCGATATCTTCGACCGAGTCAGGACGACGCACGAGGGCGACGAGTGCGACCTAGTTCAGGTGACGATCTACCGCGAGGGGCGCCCGGACGATCTGCTCCGCTTCGACGACAGAGGGGCGCTCGTGCGGCAGGCCTATCGCCCCGTATTCGAGGCTGCGATCACCTATGAACCGGCCACGGGTGGGATCGAGGTGGTAGCAGGCGACAAGGACACGCGGTTGGAAATCGTGAAGGCGGCGGTCACCTATCTGCTGGGCATCGAGTTCACAGAAAATCGCCTGCCGCTCCGGCGTTACGATCTCTCCGTTCTGCTGGTGCCTCATGATTTTCCGGTCGACCCGGAGGACGGTGTCGAAGACGTCGAGGTGCGCGAACTGCGGCTCATGCCGATCGACGACAGCAGCCGCCGGGTGACGCTGGAAAACATGGCCCGCGCCGACGCCACGATCTGGTCGATGGCGGACGAGATGTTTGAGGATCGCACGCCGCTCCGCGACGGTTTCGTCGTCACGCGCGCAAAGCTGGCGGTGAAGCTCGCAATTCGTCCGGGTGGCGAGCGTCGCCGCACTATCGCGCTGACGATCACCTGGCCGCACGGCTGTGACCTGAAGGACCGCACCGCGACGGAGCAGATGATCGGCGAAAAGTATCTGCGCCGGTGGGGGATCCTGATCGATGATCCGCAGCTTCTCGAGGATTGATCCAGCGGCGCGCCGACTCTTCACAGCCATCGCTGGGACCCGAGATGCGCGAGTCTCTGCGGTGGCGCTCGATCACTACGGCGTTGGCGGAAAGCAGTTGATCGATGCCGGGCTGCTGGTGCGGCACGGCAGCGCCATGCCGCTCGTGGCCGAAGACGACCTGGACGACACCCTTGCGAAAGTCATGACCCACCCGATCAACGGCCGCCATGGCCAACTTGGCAATGTCGCATGGCAGGACGAGGCAGACAGTGTGAACCGCCCCGGGTTTACCGGAGGGCAAAACTCTCGGAGAATTGCCCATTATGGAACAGACACAAAAGAAGAAGACCGCGAAGCCGTATTCCCCCGA
>Ga0209702_10008020_pt1 | contig 12554 bp, 11 predicted proteins | sample FRY01_FD_187210 | JGI IMG/M metagenome (GOLD analysis project Ga0209702, IMG submission 187210) | Freshwater microbial communities from Lake Fryxell liftoff mats and glacier meltwater in Antarctica - FRY-01 (SPAdes) (version 2) | ecosystem: Environmental > Aquatic > Freshwater > Ice > Glacier... | reverse complement strand
GGCGTGGCACTTTCTGTCCGGATGAATAGAATGGCGTCGACACCCATTCTCTACATCAGATCAGAGAGTTAAGCTACGTTCGCCACCCCGATAAACCCGGTCCGGTGAATAAGACGGGCTAAAGTCTCTTTCGGCTTTTTTTGAGGTGGGAACCTAGCTGGCGCTGCTGTTAGGCGTGCGGGTTGCTAATGCCTAGGCCCGCCGCTCTGCCGCGCTCAGATGAGCGAGAAGCAGCGTGGGCACTTCCGTCATCCCTAGCTGCTTGGCAGCCTCTACACGGCCATGGCCCGCGATGATCTCACTATCGCCGGAGACCAGCACCGGGTTGGTAAACCCGAAGCGGCGGATGCTGTCGGCGATCTGGGTGATCTGCCGTTTGGAATGCGTGCGGGCATTACGAGCATAGGGCCGAAGCTCACTGACCGGGCGAAAAATGATGGATTGAGGCTTACATATGCTCATGGGCGTGTGTTCAATGACCATACTCATGGCGCTTCGTCTCCAGTTTTATCATCGAAAAATACGATGACTGAACGGAACAAAAGCACAACGCTTGCAAAACACAACTGTCGAGCAGGTCCGCTTGGTGTCAATTGCAGTCGTCAGAGGCGCTTACTTATTCAAGAAGTCGATAACTGGGATTCTATACGTTTTGGGCCAATCGCCCAGACGCTTCTCAGGACCGCCCCAAAATTGCCCAGACCGCCCCAGACCGCCCCAGACCGCCCCAGATGGTTTTCGACCGGTGAAATCCGCCCTGTCTTATGAATAATCTCTGTAAGATCAATAATCCTTCGAAACCGCCTCTAATAGGGGCTCAACGCCTTTTATATCTCTTCAAAGGGCATGATCACATATCGTTGAAGCCGCGAGAAGCTGCGATCAAACCTCAGACGCAGGAAGCAGCATCGGCCCATGTGCACGCGCGTTTTCGTGTGAACGAATACCAGATATATGGAGCCGCGGCTTCCGAACCTTTCGCGCAATGAACTTATGCCCGACTTTAAAGAGGCGACGCACGTTACCGACTATCATGGTCAGGCGAGCCAACAAGCGACACGGCTTGCCCAAAAGCTGTATGAAGACAGCGAATGCATCGGCTAGTTATGCCATAATAGGCTTAGAAACGACCATTGATGAATAAAAAACAACCAGCAACGAGACAAACACAGCCATCATCTATGGAGTTTCAGCCACGATATTTCCTCCAGACTGGGCGCCTAAGCTTTTAGTGGGCATCTCAATGCCCCTTACTCTACCACTTCAGAAGACTTGGTCGTAATATTTTCTCTATATTTTATAGAGTTATGGCTCTCATAGCCCATCAATCTCCCGCAAGCTGATATTTCGTGCATTCGTCATAGATCAGTCTGAACAGGAGCACGGTTCGCAGGCCATATCTCGCTCAGCCATTTTTTTAGATGACAACGAACTTGCTCTGGGCCGTGATGGCTTTCAGGCCGCGAGGATGTCGCGTGTAGTGCGTAGGATGGCACGTAGGCTTTCGAACATGGTGGCGATCTGGAAGGTAATGAATAACATCACGGCGTAGAAGAGCTTGGGGTGAAGGGTTTGATAGGGGAGAAGGCCGGTTTTGGCGGCGAGGTTGGTGGCGGGGCGAAGCAGAATTAACACGAAGGCGCAGCCGATCAGGGCGCCGATGAGAATATCTCCGGGATAATGCAGGCCCAGGACGATGCGGGGCAAAGAAATGATGAGGGCGGCGTGGAACAGCGCGGCCAGCCCTGCGGCACGCGAAATGAGGAACAGTCCGGTGGCAAGGGTGAAATAAAGAACGGCATGGTCGCTTGGCATTGAGCTCCAACTACTCAGCACGGCAGGGGGCATGCCCAGAGGATAGGTGAGGCCGGCCAAGGTGTCGTGTACGGGCCGCAGGCGGAAGGGCAGCGAGGTGGCGAGGAGACGGCCGATGGCAAGGGCGGGCACGGATAGCAGGAGCAGGGTGGCAAGCTGCACGCGCTTATCTTCGCGGGCGGTTTTGCTGAACCACAAGGCCCAGACCAGCATCATGACGGGCAGGCCTTTGAAAATGGGATTATCGGCGATTTCCCAGATCAGACGGTCTAGCGCGAAGCTTTGGCCGGTGATGCTGTTGAGGGATCGCAAGATCGTCATGTCCAGCGCGGAGGCGGGCGGACTCATTTTGAGCGCACGCTTGCTTGGCTAAAGGCGGGGTGAGACATGGACCGTGAACGCCAATATTCGGGGGGGCTACATTCTAGCGTGATCGCCATGACGGTCTCTCTGGGGGGATTTGGATAATGATGAGTTCCGCCTGCGGCTATAGTGACTGCGGCGATAGTGAAGCGCTAAAGTTTCAAGTCAAGTTTATCAAGAGTTCATAAATACACTGACCATTTGACGCAAATATTCTCTTTGTTTTCTAGGGAGTTTTGATGATGAGGCGCGTTAGCTGTTGGGGCTGTTGTTGCGAGGCGGGGGGGGCGGTGATAAGATAGAGAGGTGAATATCCGGCATCTTGAGCAGTTTTTGGCGGTGGCGGCGCGGGGGAGCTTTGGGGCGGCGGCGCGTGAGTTTGGACTGAGCCAGCCGGCGATGACCCGGAATATGCAGGCGCTTGAAGAGACAATGGGGGCGGCGCTTTTTGTGCGCAGTTCCCGAGGGGTGGTTTTGAGTGAGGCCGGGCAGAAGCTGCTGCCGCTGGCGCGGGGGATTGTGCAGGATCTGGAGCGGGCCAAGGAGGTGGTGAGCGGGCTGGTATCGGAGGGGCCGAAACTTAGCATTGGGGTGTCGCCGAGCTTGATGTGGGACGTGTTGCCGCAAACGGTGGATGCGTTGCTGAAGGCTTATCCCGACGTGGACGTGACGATTGCGACCGGCACACAGGAATGGATGGAGGCGGCGCTGCGCTCTGGCGAGATTGATATAGCGCTGGAATTGACGCTGTCTGAGGCGGGCACGCAGGTGCGTAATCCTGACATGATTGTGGATGCATTGGCGCAGGTGCGGTGTGTGCCGTTTGCGCCTGCGGGGCATGGGGTTTTAGCCGGGCCGTTAACCTTGGCGCGGTTGGCGGCGGCGCGCTGGTGTATTCCGTTGAAAATGTCGTTGAGCTATCGGTTTCAAAGCGTGTTTATGCGCGCCGGGCTGCAATTGCCGGTGCAGAATGTGAATAGCGCTTCCATTGGGTTTGTGCGTGAGGCTGTTCTGCGTTGGAATCTGCTGACGATTTTGCCGATGGAGCAGGTGGCGGCGGAATTGGCGGCGGGGGCTATGGTACAACTGGACGTGCCTGAGCTGACATTTGGATATGATGCGTGTGCGCTGACCATGGCGGGGCGGCCTCGGCGGGAGGTGGTGGACGCTTGTTTGGAGGTGATGAAGGCGGTTGGGAGCTAAGAAGCTTTGCCATGCGTTTTATTGATGGAGGGCGGCGTAATATGCACTTCACAAGCATGGCGTTATGGGGTCAATATGCGCCCTAGGATTGGAGTGGTTTGCGCATGGATGACGGGTCGGCAGTGAAGCATGAGGGGCCCTATGCGGCTTACCCTGTGCCTGGGCATCGGGCGCTTGATGATGATATGTTGGCGATGCTAGTGGCGCTTACATCTGAACTCACCGTGGTGCGGGCGCGGATGGACGCGATGGAACGGATTTTGGCGCAGAGTGGCGCGATGGCTGAGGGGGCTGTGGATGGGTTTGAGCCGGATGCGGCGGCGACCAAAGCGCGGGCGGAAGAACGCAAGCGGGTGATTGCCAATGTGTTTCGCGCCGTGAGCGCCAGAGCTGAACAGGAAGGAACCGAGGTATGAGCGTTACCGGGGATATGCCGCATCTGCGGGACAATGCCAGTATGACGGGGTTGCGGGCGACGGCGACGGGGCATGCGATGTTGCCGGAGCTTTCCCATGATGAACTGGCTGAGCAGATGTTTGTGCTGGATTTGAAGATGTATTTGGGCGGCGATGTGGAGAAGGCGCATAAGAAGACGGCGCTTTCTTTGGCGCAAAAGGCGTGGAGCTCTGGGCGCAATGATGTGTTGCCGGAGGTGATGGACGGGCTTTTTGAGCGGTCTGGGTTTCAGACTTGGGTGGCTTTGCGGCGGGAAGCGCAGAATACGATGTGGCAATCTGTGGCGCAGTCTGCCGACCGCCAGCATGACCGGTTGAAGGCTATTGCGGAAGTGGCTGAGCCGCTTGGGTCTGTGACGATTGATCCGGATTTTGTGGTGCCGGACTATCTGGACGGCGAGGATGTGCATCTGATGCCCGGCGGCTATGCCGGGAGCAGGGGCGATGAGGGCGTTTTGCAGGGGGCGGTGATTGATTTGGGCGGGGCGGTGTTCATGCGCGGCATGAACGGCGGGCTGCTCAACGATCGGCGCGGGCAGAGCGCGATGTCGCATGTGTTGACCTGCTATCCTGAGCTTGAGCCCAAGCGGATTTTGGAGATGGGCTGCGGGATTGGCGCGAGCCTTGTGCCCGCCGCCGTGGCGTTTCCTGACGCTGAGGTGTTTGGCGTGGATGTGGGGGCGTCTATGCTGCGCTATGCCCATGCGCGGGCGGAGCATTTGGGCGTGAAGGTGCATTTTTCGCAGCAGAATGCGGAAAGCACCAACTTTCCGGATGCGAGTTTTGATCTGGTTTATAGCTGTGTGGCGCTGCATGAGGCTTCGATGCCAGCGGTGGTGAATATGCTGGCGGAGAGCCGGCGGCTGCTGCGGCCGGGCGGGGTGGCGGTGCATTTGGAAGTGCCGTTGGTGTACGGCGATGAGGATATCTGGTCTGGGGTGCAGGCTGAGATTGAGACGGTTTATAACAATGAGCCAAACTGGATTGGCGCGCTGACGGCCGATTATGACCGGCTGATGCGCGATGCTGGATTTGATGAGCCTTTGATTGGCTATCAGACGGCTGTGGGCGATGCGCGGGGCGATAAGGGGGCGTTTTCGGACGTGTCTCAAGGGCCGTTCCGCTCCTGGCTTGTGGTGTCTGCCAAGGTGCCTTTGGGCGCCTGATGGTGGACCGCCGGATCTTTGTTGCTGGCATGGCGGGGCTGCTTGTGGCGGCGCCGTTGCTGGCAGCTGAGACGGGCGGGCAGGTGAATTTGGAGACGCTGGTGGCGCGTTATGCGCTGCCGGAATCGCGGTTTGTCGAGTTTGACGGGGCGCGGGTGCATTATGTGGAGGACGGGCGCACCGATGCGGGGGCGCCGGTGGTGGTTTTGCTGCACGGCTCTTATTATTCGTTGCAGGAGTGGGGGGATTGGGCGCGGGCGCTGGGCCGAGATTTTCGGGTTATTCGGATGGACCGGTTGCGCTTTGGGCTGACGCAGGGGTTTGCTGATGGGGTGGTGAGCTATCCTCGTGAGGTTGATCTTGTGGAGGGGTTTGTGAAGGCGCTTGGCTTGGCTGAGTTTTCGCTGGCGGGGGCTTCTAGTGGCGGGATTGTGGCGGCCCTTTATGCAGACCGGAATCCGGAGCGGGTGAAACGGCTTATTTTGTTTAATTTTCCGCTGGGGCATGGGCGGATTGACGGCAATGCGCGGCTGCTGGAGATGGCGGCGGAGAATGGCAAGCGGGGCTGGCAATCGGCGGACTTTACGCGGATTCAGCTTGAAGAGGGGCTTGTTGATCAGAGCAAGATTACGCCTGAGCTGGTGCAGCGGATGACGGACTTTGCCAACCGTGAGGACCCTGAGGGGGCGGCGCGGTCGGCGTTTGGGCGGGCGGCGGCTTTTGGGGAGGATGCGCGGCGCGCGATGTTGGAGCGGCTGAAGATGCCGGTGTTGGTATTGTGGTCTGCGGAAAACAAGACCTTGCCACTGGCCAATGGAGAGGCGGCGTTTGCGGCGATTGGATCGGCTCAGAAACGGTTTACGGTGGTGGACGGCATTGGCCATACGGCGCCTATTGAAGGCGGGGCGGTAACAGCGCGGGCGGCGCGGACGTTCTTTTTGGGCGGCTGGCCGGCAGCTCGGCTTAAGGGGCGGTAAGGATGAGTATGAACGATAGCTTTGAAATTGTGCGGCTGGGCCGGCGTGGGTTTTTGTTTGGCGCGGGCGGGCTGGCGGTGGCGGCCGTTGCTGCCCCTGTTGTAGGCGGCGGTGCGTTGGCGGCTTCTGGAGCGGCTGCTGAGGGCAAATTTGGAGCTTATGTGCAGATTTTGCCTTCTGGCGAGGTGATTATTGTGACGCCCGGCGCTGAGATGGGGCAGGGGATTGCCAATGGGCTGCCGAAGATTTTGGCTGAAGAAATGGATGCGGATTGGGCGCGGGTGACCGTGCGCTTATCTGGCGCGGATAAGGCGTTTTTGAGCCCGGTGAACAAGCGGCAGCGTAGTGCGAATTCTGACGGCGTGAAGACCTATATGGGCGCGATGCAGGATGTGGGGGCTACGACGCGGGCGATGCTGGTGGGCGCGGCTGCTGCGAAATGGGGCGTGCCTGCCGACAGTGTGACGGCGCGGACGGGGCGGCTTTATCATGCGGCTTCGGGCCGGGAGTTGGGCTTTGGTGATGTGGCCGAAGCGGCGGCGAAGATGCCGGTGCCGGTGGTGACGGCGCGGAAAGATCCGGCGGCTTATACGCTGATTGGCAGGGATTTTCCGCGGAAGGATATTCCCGCAAAAGTGCAGGGGACGGCGGTTTTTGGGATGGATGTGGAGCTTCCCGGCATGTTGCGGGCGGCTGTGCGCCATGCGCCGGTGGCGGGAGCTGTGTTGTTGCCGGTTGATCCGGCGCCGGCGATGGCTGTGCCCGGCGTGCTGCGGGTGGTGATGCTGGATGATAATGCGGTCGGTGTGATTGCGGAGAGCTATTTTGCGGCCTCGAAGGGTGCTGATGCGCTTTCGCTGAAGGTGGCGGACGGGCCTCGGCTGGATACGGCGGCGATACGGGCGCAGCTGGTGGCGACGATGGAAGATGACAGCAAGGTTTTGCCGTTTCCGGTTGGCTTCTCGGCAGATCGCAAGATGGATATGGGGGCGACGGCGGCTGAGATTGACGCGGCTATAAAGGGCGCGGCGCATCAGTTTGAGGTGGAATATGAGGTGCCGTATTTGGCGCATGCTACCATGGAGCCGATGTGTGCGACGGCGTTGGTGACGGCTGATAAGTGCGAGATTTGGGTGCCTAGTCAGGCGGGGGATGTGGTGCCTCCGCTTATTGCCGAAACCTTGGGGCTGCCGGTGGAGGCGGTGACAATTAACCGGACGTTTTTGGGCGGTGGCTTTGGGCGCAAGAATGAGCGGGATTTTACGCGCCAAGCAGCGCTTTTGGCAAAGGCGGTGCCGGGGCGGCCGGTGATGTTGATTTGGTCCCGCGCCGAAGACATGCAGAATGATTATTACCGGCCGCTTATTGTGGCGCGCAGCAAGGCTGGCGTTGATAAGGACGGGCGGATTTTGGCGTTTTCCAGCCGGATTTGCGGCCAGCCGATGACGTCTGGCGGGGCGTTTCGGATGAAGGGCATTGGGGATTTTTCAATCGCCGGCGGGGTGGTGCCTTCGGTTTATGCCATTGAGAAGAGGCGGGTTGAGGCGGTGGATTTTGACTCGCCGCTCAAGGCGGGGTTTTGGCGGTCGGTTTCGGGCTCGCAAAACGGGTTTTTCTCGGAATCTGTGATTGATGAGATTGCGCTGAAGCTGGGGCGCGATTTGTTGGCGTATCGGCTGGAGATTTTGCGCGAGGATGCGCGCGGGACGGCGGTTTTGAAGGCTGTGGGCGAACGCTCGGGCTGGGGGTCGCCGCTGGCGAAGGGGCGCGGAAGAGGCGTGGCTTATAGTGCGGAATGGGGCACGCGAGTTGCCATGGTGGCGGAAGTTTCTGTGGTGGACCGGCGGGTGCGGGTTGAGAAGATTACCTGTGCGGTGGACCCAGGGCTGGCGATTGATCCTGACAATGTGGTGGCGCAGATTGAGGGCGGCATTATCTTTGGTCTGTCTGCCGTGCTTTCTGGCGAGATTACCATGGCGGACGGGGCTGTGGAGCAGACGAGCTATGCCGATTATCCGGTGGTTACGATGGCCAATGCGCCGGAGCTGGATGTGTTTTTGGTGAAGAGTGAGGCGCCGCCGGGCGGCGTGGGCGAGGCCGGGGTGCCGGGGGTGGCGTCGGCAGTTTGTACGGCGATTTTTGAGGCGACGGGCGAGCGGATACGGCGGTTGCCGGTTTCGGCGCATAAGTTTGAGGTGATCTGATGCGGGCTTTGATAGCAGTTTTGGTAGGGCTTTTGGCGGCGCCAGTGATGGCTCAGGATATGGCGCCCGGAAGCAAGTTTTCGGATTGTGAGGGTTGCGGCGAGATGGTGGTGATACCGCCGGGCAGCTTTAAAATGGGGTTTCATGGCACGGTGGCAGACAGGTATGAGGGGCCGGTGCGGCCTATCGCCATTGCCAAGCCATTTGCTGTGGCCGAGGTGCCGGTGACCACTGGGCAGTTTGCGCGGTTTGTGGCCGAGACCGGGCATAAGACGCCGATGAACTGCATTTTGGCGAAGGATGGGACGTATAAGGCTGAGGCTGATGCGGATTGGCGTAACCCAGGCTATGGGCGGCCGGCGGCGGATAATGAGCCGGTGGTGTGTATTGGCTGGGATGATGCGGCGGCTTATGCGGCGTGGCTGAAGACCAAGACTGGCAAGCCTTATCGGCTGCTGAGTGAGGCTGAGTTTGAGTATGTGGCGCGGGCGGGCGGGAACACGCTTTATCCTTGGGGGGATGAGGCGGAGGAGGCTTGCAAGGTGACTAATTTGCTGGATGCGTCGGCGAACCGGGGGGCGGGCGTTACCGGCGGGCCGCTTTCTTGTAATGACGGGTTTCCGGGCGTTGCGCCGGTGGGGAGCTTTCCGGCCAATGCTTACGGCGTGAAGGATATTGTGGGGAATAGCTGGACCTGGATTCAGGACTGTTATGCCATGCCTTATCCTATTGATATGCCGCGCGATGGCTCTGCTCAGGAAAAGGATGGTTGTGACCGGCGGGTGGTGCGCGGCTCGGCCTGGGCGACGACGCGGACCTGGGCGCGCACGACGTTTCGGGGGCGGGATCCGCGTGATAGGATAAGCGCTTTGTTTGGCGTGCGGATGGCGAGGGATTTGCCATGACGGTGAAGCTGACGATCAATGGCAAGGCGCGGACGCTGAAAGGCGACGCGGAGATGCCGCTGCTCTGGGCGCTGCGTGACGAGGCCGGGCTGAAGGGCACAAAATTTGGCTGCGGCGTGGGGGTTTGCGGGGCGTGCACGGTGCTGGTGGATGGCAATCCGGTGAGGTCTTGCGTGTTGCCGCTAGCCGATGCGGCGGGGCAGAAGATCGTGACCATTGAAGGTCTGCCGGAGGGGCATCCTTTGAAAATGGCGTGGATAGAGGCGCAGGTGCCGCAATGTGGTTATTGTCAGCCCGGCATGATTATGGCGGCCGCCGCGCTGATTGCGGAGAACGCTGCGCCTAGCGATCAGGATATTACCGACCAGATTACCAATGTGTGCCGGTGTGGAACCTATTCGCGGATCCGCAAGGCTATTCATGCGGCGGCGGCGGAAATGGCGAAGACTGCATGATGCCCGAAAGCATGAAAATAGGTCGGCGTCTTGTTCTAGGCGGGCTTGCGGGGGCTTTTGCGGCGCCGGCATTGAGGGCGCAGGGCGTTAGAGTTTGGGATACGATTGTGATTGGCGCGGGGTTGAGTGGGCTGCGGACCGCGATGATGCTGGCGCAAGAGGGCCAGCGGGTGCTGGTGTTGGAAGCAAGCGGGCGCGTGGGCGGGCGGATATTTACGCTCGATAATGTGCCGGGGCGGCCTGAGGCGGGGGCGAACTCTATGTTGGCCGGTTATGGCCGGGCGCTGGGGCTGTGTTCTGAGCTGGGGCTGACGCCGGTGGATTTGAGCGTGCAGGTTGATTTGCCGCGTGCTGATCTGGTGATTGGCGGCGAGCGGATGGGGCTGAAGGCCTGGGAGACGTCAGTGCGCAATCCGCTGCCGGAAGGCTGGCGGGGGGTGATGCCGGCGGGAATCGCGATTATGGCGGCTAATAAGAAGGGCGCGCTGGAGGGCGAGGATTGGAGTGACCCGGCGCAGGCGGCGCTGGATATTGGCATGGACAAGGTTTTGAAGAGCTTTGAGTTTTCTGATGCGGCTGTTCAGATTGGCTATAATACCAACCCGAATTATGGGGTTGTGGCGGGTGATGTCAGCTTGCTGAACATGATGTTTGTAGCGAATTTTTTCAAAACGCAGATGGCGGCGGGGACGAAGGATTATATCGCGCCGGGGGGAAATTCTCGTCTGCCTGAGGCGCTGGCGAGCTGGATGGGCGCGCGCAGCGGGGGGCCGGAGTTGCGGTTTCATACGCCGGTGGCGGCTGTTGTGCAGGATGCGCGCGGCGTAGAGGTGCGTTCGGTGTTGGGCGAGGTATTCCGGGCCGGGCGGGTGGTCTGTGCGTTGCCGCTGGGGCCTTTGGGGAAGATTGCGTTTGAGCCGGCCCTGCCGGCGCTTCACCGGGAAGCGGCGGCCGAGGTGCCGTATATGAAGATCCGGCAGGTGCATTTGGTGGCGGAGACGCCGTTCTGGGAGGGAGATGGTTTGCCATCAGGGCTATGGAGCGATGAGGCTTTGGGGGTTTTGACGCCGAACCGGGGCGGGGACGGGGCTGAGATTACCAGCTTTACGGCCTGGGGGCGCGGGGCTGTGGCGGCGAAATTGGATGCGATGCCGGCAGCCGAGGCGGAAGCGCTTGTGCTGGACGGGATTGGCAAGGCGTGGCCGGCGGCGAAGGGCCGGCTGCGGCCTGTGGTGACGCATAGCTGGGCGCGGCTGCCGTATCAGGGCGGGGCCTGGGCGGTTTGGAAGCCGGGGCAGGCGACGCGGTTGCCGCGGGCGGTGGGCGCTGTTTTGGGGCGGGTGCATTTTTGCGGGGAGCATAGTGCGCTCTCTGCGCGGGGCATGGAGGGCGCGCTGGAATCGGCGGAGCGCGTGGCAGTTGAGGTGCTTTTGGCATGATGATTTTGAGGGCATTTTAATGGCGACGACCGCTACTGAAGCGACGGCTACGGGGTTGCCTGTGGGCGACAGGCCTATTCCTATGTCTTTGTTTCTGGGGTTTGGGGTTGGCACGGTGGGCGTGTCTATCATGCTCAATACGGTGACGATTTATTTTCCGGCTTTGATGTCTACGGTATTGGGGCAATCTACGGCTGTGGCCGGGCTATTACTCACGATATCAAAACTTTATGATATTGTGGCCGATGTGTTGATTGGCGGCTGGAGCGACCGTTCGCAATCGAAACTTGGCCGTCGGCGGCCGTTTTTGGCGGTGGGGGCCGTGGTGTCTGCGGCGTCATTTTTGATGATATTTTTGCCGCCGCAATTGGGTGATAAGGCGCTGATTTTATATATGGCCGCGGCGTTGATTTTATATTCGACAGGCTATTCGATGTTCAACGTGCCTTATATGGCGATTCCGACGGATATTAGTGATGATCCGCAGGTTCGGGCCAAGTTGTTTTCATTTCGGACGACGTTTGTGGCTGTGGGGCAGTTGGTGGCGGTGTCTGGAGCGGCGGCGCTAATTGGGCAGGGCGATGGCGGCATAGGCGGCTATCGCACCATGGGTGTGGCGCTTGCTGTGGCGATTTTGGCGGCGATGCTGGGGTCTTTCTTTGGGACGGCCAAGGCGCGTTGGGCGCCGCCGCAGCCCAAGGACGAATTGCGGGTGCCGCTGGGGCAGACGCTGCGTATGCTCTGGGCGAACAAGCCTTTGGTGTGGCTGATTAGCGCCAAGACTCTGCAATATTTGTCTTTGGCAAGCGGCATTGCGAGCAATTTGCTGTTCAAGCTGAATGTGCTCAAAATTGGCTATGAGGGGCAGGCGGCTTTTGGGCTGGCGGCCAATGTGATGACGGCGCTTTCCATGCCGGTGTGGCTCAAGCTCTCTCGCAAATATGGCAAGCGCAAATGCTATATGGCGGCGACAGGGCTTTATGCGTGCACGGTGTTGGTTTGGCTGGTGACAGGCTCTGATATTTCTATGCCAATGTTGCTGGCGATTGGGGCGTTTACGGGCAGTTTTTCGGGCGGCATGATTTTCATGGGGCTGGCGATGCTTTCCGACACCATGGCGTATGATCGGCAGACGACGGGGATGCGGCGTGAAGGGCTGTTTGCCAGTGTTTATGCCATTGTGGAAAAGAGTGCCTTTGCCATTGGCGCGCTGGTGGTGGGCTGGGGCATGAGTTTGGCAGGGTATATCCCGACAATGGGCGGTAAGTTAGTGCAGCAGCCGGATAGTGCTATTTATGCCATGTATGCGACAAATACAGTCGTGCCGTGCTTTTTCCTGTTGCTTAGCATAGTGGCGATCAGCAAATATGATTTGAGTGAGTCTAGGCTTAAAAGTTCATAATAAAAAAGGTCGCGTGTTCGGGTGTGTTATTTTTTTCAACTAGCCCGTCTTATTCACCGGACCGGGTTTATCGGGGTGGCGAACGTAGCTTAACTCTCTGATCTGATGTAGAGAATGGGTGTCGACGCCATTCTATTCATCCGGACAGAAAGTGCCACGCCTGCCATGTC
>Ga0209702_10008019_pt1 | contig 12555 bp, 11 predicted proteins | sample FRY01_FD_187210 | JGI IMG/M metagenome (GOLD analysis project Ga0209702, IMG submission 187210) | Freshwater microbial communities from Lake Fryxell liftoff mats and glacier meltwater in Antarctica - FRY-01 (SPAdes) (version 2) | ecosystem: Environmental > Aquatic > Freshwater > Ice > Glacier... | reverse complement strand
AGGTGACACCGGGCTTTGAGAGATAGTCTCCGAATACGGCCAAGGTGTCACAGGCGCAGACTCTGGGTGGGGAGCGACGTTTCGTTATTGAAACGCACCGACGGATCGGTATACCGCCCTGTACCCAGGCATTTGCTTATGAGACTTGACCGTAAGGAACACATTGAACTGAGACTCCAGAATTTCGTAAGATTGAATTGGCTCTCGCCAGTTGGTTGCCCCTTGAGACGCACGGCAACACGAAATGGTTCACGGAATTATTAGAGATTTTTTTGCGGCAGGCGGGATGCAACTGAATGCTGGCCCGATGAATTATGTCGGCACGTTCTTGACGGTGATGCCATCAATGATCGGTTCCCAGCAGGCAGTTGTGCTCGGTTTCGACAACCCAGCCCATTTGGCGGAGCCAACCGTCCGGACTGTCGAACGCCTTCGCTCGCCTGATGCGTCCAGATGACATGCTGGAGACGTTCAGCGAACTGGCGGTCAAAGAGCCGTGTCTGATGTGGCTTCTGATGCAGTGGGGATTGCGTCACTGGTGAACGACCAGAGCGTGGATGCGATCGTCAAACGCCACCGGGCGTCACTCAACCACGGGGCTTCTTGAACAAATGCCTTGAGTTTCGGCTCGGTGGGCGGTCGTCGCCACAAGTCCCCTACGCTTAACCGTGAAAGTTACTCTGCGGCGTTTGTACGCGCTCGCGAAGTCAATGCCTTTTATGTTTATATGTTAGTCGGATTTCTGTCGCAGGTCCGCTGCTCGTCTATCGATTTGGTCGAGATAGCTTAGCCACCACTCAATGGACCGCGCAATAGCATCGGCGGGATGGACTCCGTCGAAGGGTCCGCCCTCGATTACTTGGTCATAAGTTGTCGGACCTGATGACCCGTAGTGGATGACACCGCTATTCCGTTCGAGGTTGGCCGTCCGTTGTCGTAGGAAAGTCGGTATCCCTGGCACGGCATGGTAACATGAGACCATCAAGTCATTTGTCCAGAGCCTTGTCAATCGTCCCGACATGCAGGGAATCGATGTTTGGAGGGAAGGTGTCAAAGTCCTTTGTTCAACGGGTGAAGGCTAGGTGCGATAGCTGCAGCGCTGATGCGGGCAGCATTCGGCTGAACACCCACCTACTGAAGAAACCTCGCGAGTGCTGGAATACATCGTCGCCCACAAAATGGTTCATCTCCGCCAGCCGACTCACAACGTTCACTTCGTGATTCTGATGAATCAGTTCCATCCCTGCCGGAACCACGCTCGTCAGATTCCGCATCGTTTGTCGGTCTGGCATGAAGCGTGGGAGTATTGAGGAGTCTCGGAAGTATTCGGATGAACTCGCTGAAAGAACATGCAGAGGACAGACTTTTATCAAATCCACCAGGTCCACAGTGAAGCATCACCTGATTTGATTAAAGTGGCATACAAGGGAACGGCCGCGGAATATCATCCGAACCTAGATGCAACGACAGAAGCAAGTCGGCGATTTGCAGAGGTTCCGACGGACAGGTACGAAAGTTTACGATCCAGAGAGATATGCGGACAATACTGTAACGGCATTTGCGCCTAACGCATGGCTACGCAACGCAACAGACTGTGCGATTGGTTCTCTCATTTGAGTCAATACTTCGGGCGCGATTGACCGACAACAATCCAAACCGTCACGCCCCCAAATTAACCAGAATTCCGAAGGAGAAAGTGTGCCGACCGTCAAGCGCTCGACATAGTCTTGTACAAAGTCCATCTCTCCCGCATCGCTGCGTTTCGTTGCGAGGCAATGACGATTGTATGCTGCAGCTGCGGTGATACGGATCATCGCCTGCGACGCAACGGCCACGAACCTCGCTATCACCGCTGAAGTCTGTGAAGAACTGCAATTTAGAATCGCGTCTCGATACCACTGGATCGCGATTCCATCCGCGCGATCGGAAAAGTCATTCAACATCATTTCAAGATTTCCTGCGATCGAAAAAGCGATCGACAAACACTGCCCCTGATCAAGACTTGGAAAAGCTTGCTCTGCATATTCCATGGCGCGAGGCCAAAACAGTTGGAATTTGAGGAGTTGACGAAACGACGACCATCCTTGTTGTGCCGACACGGTGGCTTGAAGGCTCTGGCTCCATACCTCCACAGACCATAATGAAATCGTTTCCTCTCGTTCAGGCATTTGCGGCGGTGCCGACGCTGAACGGTTGACGTCCAAACAAACCCCACTGAACGAACGAGGAATTGAATAAAACCCTAATCCTAAAGTTGCCGCAAGTCCAAGGCCAACCGCATTCTTTGCAATCACTTTTCCCCAGTTTGTGGCAACTGGCGGCTGAACGTTCTTCTTCCGAAGTCGAGTAAGTCCCCTCTTCGCGGTTGGTTTAGACGTTACATTCAAACGAAACGTGTATCTGCCTTGCCCCGCGTTAGTCATCACCCAAAATGGAATCTTGATCAAAACAACTTGAAGCGGTGCTAGCTGAACCGTGACAATACTCTTCAAATCAATCTTACTTGAGAAAAAGTTGGGATGTTCCTGCATGTCCATCCGCATCTCAGCTTCGCAGGAGCCAGCAGTTGCATTTTGAATTATGAATTGAATCATCCCTCTGGAGCCGGGTGGCATGCAGGGGGCATGTAGTGACGCGATCCAATCAATTTCATTTGTTGATTGGTAGGAATTGGTCTCAATGGCCTCAGCCAAAACATTAGGTGGTTCAACTCCCCGCTCAATGGCCTGCCTGACTGCTTCGCAAGAAATCTCAGATGAGTCCGACATGGCTGGATTCTCAAATTGTTGGGACGTGGAGTGAGGTGAGAACTAGGGTGCAAGACGGTCCCTGAGTCCGGCCAAGAGCAGTTTCCTACGACTGCCCTTCACGGAGAAACGTCGGGATGGATTCAGAATATCAGCGACTGCAGGACATGGCCAGAGAAGTGGATCGGGAGATTCTGGAGTTGGAGCAGAAGCGTCAGATTTCCGTTCAGCACCTTTTTTATCTGATGGAACATGGAGGCGATGCTGAAGTTCTGGGTGCATCTCAGGCTCAAATCGACTTGACTGATTTCGACGCGGAAAAAAGAACTGGTATTCACCGACAAGAGATTCGAATCGATCCAACACGACAGCGAATTTCTGATTAAACTATTCGTCGCCATCCTTAAAACTTCCCTGTCCGCTCAATAACGTTCATTTCTCCATCCCTCATGAAACGCCGTCTCATCTTCATCAGTAGTGTTCAAAAGGAACTCGCCATTGAGCGGGTTGCCATTCGCGACTACGTGCAGGCTGATCCGCTGCTGCGAAGGTTCTTCGATGTCTTCTTGTTTGAAGACCTGCCTGCGGCCGACCGTCAAGCGAAAACCGTTTATCTCGACAAAGTCGCAGGCTGCGATATCTATCTGGGCATCTTCGCCAATGAATACGGCTGGGAGGACGACGAGGGCATGTCTCCCACAGAACTCGAATTTGATGAGGCAACGGTCCGTCAGAAACCGCGATTGATCTATGTGAAAGGGGCCGACGACAAATCAAAGCAACCGAAGATGAAGGCTTTAATTCGCCGGGCCGGGAGTGAATTGATCCGCAGACGATTTGAAGACTCGGCGTCTTTGCTGCCTGCTGTATAGGCTTCGTTGGTCGAATACCTGGAAGAGCATCAACTGATTCTCAACGGACCATTTGATGCGGCCAGATGTCCGGGTGCGACGATGCGTAGCCTGGACACTGAGGCGATAAAAGCCTTTATCCGCGATGCCCGTGCCGTTCGCGGGTTTCCTTTGAAGGAGTCAGCTTCCGCTGACGAACTGCTCACGCATCTGAATTTGCTCCATGACGGGCGGCCCACTCATGCGGCAGTTCTGTTGTTCGGTAAACAGCCTCAACGATTTCTGCCAGCGTCTGAGATTAAGTGCGCTCACTTTCACGGGATGGAAGTGGCCACGCCGATTCCTTCGTATCAGATCTATAAAGGCTCGGTCTTTTCGCTGGTGGATCAGGCGGTCGATTTTGTCATGTCGAAGCTGGCCTTGCACGTGGGAACGCGTGCGGAAAGTCCTCAGGCTCCTGTCAGCTACGAGATCCCCCGAGAAGTGGTTGCCGAGGGGATCGTTAATGCGGTCGCCCATCGAGACTATTCCAGCAATGGCAGTGTGCAGGTGATGCTGTTTGCAGATCGACTGGAGGTCTGGAATCCCGGTCGTCTGCCGGGTTCGCTGACAATCGCCCGCCTGCGTGAACCTCACGGATCAGTTCCCCACAATCCACTGCTGGCGGAACCGTTGTATTTAACCCAGTACATCGAGCGACTTGGAACCGGAACGGGCGATATGATTCGCCGCTGCCGAGAGCAGGGACTCAAGGAGCCTGAGTTTGCTATCACCGACGGCTTCAGGCTGACGATCTGGCGTGTTGCAAGGGCCGCAACTTCGGGGAAAACTTCGGGGAAAACTTCGGGGAAAACTTCGGGGAAAACTTCGGGGAAAACGCCTGCGAGAATCGTGGAGTTGATGCGGAATAATCCGGAAATAACAATCCCTGAGATTGCAAGCAAACTGCGACGCACAACTCGGGCGATTGAGCTGCAGATTCACGATTTGCGACAACAGGAAATCATTGGCCGTATCGGACCCGCCAAAGGTGGACGCTGGGAGGTATTCGAGTGAGCACAATCGGACTGACACGATTGCCGAAGAGGTGACGCTGAACGGCGGCCACGAAAGGCGGCCACGAAAGGCGGCCACGAACGGCGGCCACGAACGGCGGCCACGAAAGGCGGCCACGAAAGGCGGCCTGAACGCCTACGCGGATCTGTTCAGAACACTTGATCTCTACCGTATGGTCTTCGACCAGAACCGGCAGGAAGACTTGGTGCAATATCTTCTCGCACGGCTTCCACAAGTGAAGATGGAACGCATCGCAGAGTTATCCCGAGTTGATTTGTCTCCTGTGTGAAAATCACGGGGCAGAGAGTTGAAATTTCTGAATACCCTGGCTACCAGAATCAGCGACATAGAGGCAGCCCGTGCAGTCGAACGCCATTGTGTCCGTGACTCACGGGAATTCATAATCGAAACACGAATCCCGTTCTGGATAGAAACCAAACTGGGTGTACTCAGCAGGTGAAGATCGACGGCTTTGCAAGTCACTCCGTCGTCGCTGTCGAAGACGACATATTGCCAGTACGAATCAATCATTTATCGAAGATTGCCTGTCGCTTGCCTTAGGGGCGAAGGAGGTTATGCTGGCGAAAGTACGCTTATCCAACAGTCCTCTGTCCCGCAATTGACGGTGCTCAGTGTCCACCAAAACTCATTACGAAATTCTGCAGGTCCATCCCGAGGCATCGCCGGAGGTGATCAAAGCGGCTTACAAGAGCCTCTCTACGAAGTTCCATCCGGACCGGGACAAGTCGGCAGACGCCGCCGGTCGGTTTGCCGAGATTCAGAATGCGTATAATATCCTGTCTGAACCGGACAGGCGACGACAGTACGACGCGGACCTGGCTCGCGGATTGGATAGTACAGGAGCCACGTCCGGTTCGTCTGTCGTCTTCCGAGTCGATGGGACCAGCACGTTCCTCACGCTGGATGAGCATCATCGAAGGCGCTGGCAGGAAGCGGCGGGGTGCGAGCTGAGCAACATGAACCTCCGTGGCGTTTCGTTCGTCGGTGCAAACCTCGAAGGGGCGAAACTTGACGGATCGAACTTCTCTGATTGTGATCTTCGCGGTGCAGTGTTGACAAATGCGTCAGCCAAAGATTGCAACTTTGAGGCGGCAGATTTTCCTGATGCAGTGCTGCGGCAGACGGATTTTGAGAACAGTGATCTCAGCAAGGCACGATTCTGCACCTATACCAGTGGTCGATTCATTTCTGCTGTGGTTGACCAAGTCAGCTTTGCTGGCTGCAATTTGTCGGGAGCCGCATTTGTCCCAGAACTTCCCAAAGGGTGGGCAGATGTCGGCAGATGCAGGGTAAATGACTGCGACTTCTCAAACAGCGACTTGTCACACTGCGATTTGCGGGGTATGGATTTTCGCACCTGCCAATTCGCGGAGACGAATCTGTTTCGAGCATCACTGCAGGGCTGCAACTTTGAGGGTGTCGATCTTTCCAGTGCCAACCTGATCAACGCGAATCTGTCGCAGGTAGTTTTTTCCGACAGTTCAAAGTTTCCTGACGGATATGTGCTTCCGGCTGATGCGAAGAACGCAGACATCGTGCGACGGGCGGCGAAGGTGGCGGATGAGGAGCGGGGGCGGGGGATCAAGCAGTTCGTAATAATCTTATCCTGTATGTTTGCCTTCGTAATAATCCTGATTTTGGTATCGAATCTGTTGGCGTCGAGAAAGACTGGGCAACTCAACCGTGGCAACCCCAACTTGGAGAGCCCAATCTTGGACAGCTCGGCGACTTCTCCAAGTGACGCAACAACTCCGAAAACCACGCCCCAACCCCCTGAACAAACACATGCTCCTCGCAAGCTGATCACAAACAGCATCGGTTTGCAGATGAAGCTGATTCCAGCAGGTGAATTTTTGATGGGATCTGCTGCCGATGAAGGATTCCGCGAGGACGAAGTCCCACAGCATCGAGTGCAAATCACGAAGGCGTTTTATATGGGCGCGACGGAGGTGACGCAGGGCCAATGGCTTGCGCTGATGGGTCAGCCGCCGGAGAGGGACAGACCGTATGTTTTCGAAGGCGACGATTATCCGACGGAGTATGTGAGCTGGGAGGATGCTGTGGAATTTTGTAAGAAGCTGAGCATAAAGGAGGGTCAGACGTATCGCCTGCCGACGGAAGCGGAGTGGGAATATGCATGTCGCGGGGGAACGAACGCAGCCTACAGTTTTGGCGGTAATGTGACCAATTTGAGTGATTACGCATGGTGGCAAGGGAATTCCTCCAATGGCAAAGCAAAAACAGAAACAAACCGTCACCAGGTCGGCACGAGGAAGGCTAACCCGTTTGGTCTGTACGACATGCATGGCAACGTTTGGGAATGGTGTGCGGACAGTTATAATTACAACGAGAACGTGTATCGTACCCGTCGCGGTATCTCAGCCGATCCCGTGTCGATGTCTGGTTCGGGGATGCGAGTGTTGCGTGGCGGTTCATCGTCTAACGATTCCAATAGTTTACGTTCAGCCGGCCGCCGCTCCAAACACCGGGCCATCCAAGGCCCCGGTGTCGGCTTTCGAGTGGTTCGTTAGGATAGCCTGAGGACTCTATTCTTTCCTGTAGCAGTTGTACTTCCCCATCGTTCGCCAGCTCCATACCATTTAGCGACGCCGCTGGGCCGCAAAAGTAACTCTCCATACGGCCTTGCGAAGCGAGGTCGAGCCGGAACGCTTGCAAGGCGGATTCACGTTCGCTCTCAGAGCGATCAGCGCTTGAACCACAGAGGGGCTGCGGAACCGGACAGTGTGATGCAGTATTGTAACACCATTCTTGACGGTCTCGCCGACATCAACTCCGGCACGAATGCGGTCTTCGATTCCCGTCACCTGAACTGATGACTCGGGACGGCTGGACACACAGCCAGCCGACATTTGTCCGTGGCGGACAGGTTTCGCATCGGCTGACATGAATGAACCCCGTACAAGAAAACAAATTGGGATGTATGCGTCCGCCGAGATGCGGACGCATGAGTGATTGCTTTGGGTTGACTCTGGCGGGGTCAGTGCAACTTTGCTCCGTTTCAAGAACCGCTTGGTGCGACCTGCACGTCAGGTAGTGTGGGAGGAGCTCAGTCGCAACGCTGCCCCCTACGCGGTGAAGCGCGACAGCGCGCACGGTCGTTACACGTCCACAGGACAGCGAGCTTTGTACGCTCTGGCAATGAACTCAAGATAATCTGCGAAGCTGATTGAGTTATTCGACTGGACGACAAACTCAGGAGTCGGCTTACCGAACATATTATTGCCGATAGTGTCTGACAGTGACTCAAGTTCGGCAGAGGATTGCGTTGCGGCCACGTGAATGCTGTTCGCGGGAAAGCTTCGGGCTGCGGGACCGATAATGCGGAACCATGCCACGATTGGGGTGCCGACCTTGTACCAACCAGATCCGGTATCGAACACAGGAACTTCGCCGCAGAGAAGTTCGGCGACCTTGAAGACCTTCGATGCCAACGCTTGAAGCTCAGGAGGAGCTTTGTGCTGTTCCATACTGCGGCCAGTCTATTTGCTAAAGTTAAAGTGCTAATTATCGAGCGGGTTGATGCATAACGAATAACGATCTATGCGGCAGGCGATCGACGGGACGAATAAATCGTGCGTTGAACTTTTCCGCTTCGGGGGCCGCGTGTGTGGTTGGCTACTGGCTAAAATGATGCGACTCGTGAAGCGAAATGGTTCCCATGGTACAACCTGGCTGGCGGCGTGTCACTTGTCTTGGGGCAGTGGCCGGAATTGTCGGCGATCCATTCCGTGGCACCGGCATAGCATCCCTCACCCATTCCACGGCATTCCTCGGGTCTGACAGGCCATCGCGATCAGCATCTCGTACATTCGGGACAGTCGGGTCGATGACCGTTTCTGCCTGGTCAATTTCCAGCACTCTTCGCGCCAGCGGTCAACCAGTTTCTGCGGGCCGCCCATCGCATCCACCAGTTGATCAAGCAGCCAGAGTGATCGAGTGAGATTCTTCGACGTCGCAATCTGCGAGGCGGTCTTGTGGATGTCCCATCCAGCTTTCTTGGCTCGCTTGATCTGCTCACGCTCCCTATTCCTCTGAGTATGACAGCGATTGCATTGGCACATCCGGGTCCCCGCTGCCCTGTTGCGGAACCGGAAGTCCGTCAGGGGCAGCATCCGACAGCAGTCGGAACACATTTTGGTTGGCAGAAGTGCTTCAGGATTCTGGCCAGGTAAATTTCCTGACATGGATGACACATCGGTGCTGGCGTGAAAGGCGTGACCAGCTGGTTGATTGGTGTCGCTGGTTTGCACGGATGTGTCCGCGCCTGAGGGATGTAAATTCCCTGACAGAGGCAGGGGTGTTGTCGCGGGCCAGAGTGGAACCGATTGGCTGGCTACGCACGCTTGATTGGCGTTGCTGGATTGTAAACGCTGATGGGTGTTACTGGATTGTAAATCTGGACTGGTTTGACGGCTGATCACGGTTCTGTACCCCCGGCAGGCAATGGACTAGGAAAAACTGACACGGCGTGTCGTTTCACAATTGCTCTGCTTGGGGTGGCGTATTATGCACTTTTCTCGGTTCTCGCACCAGCGCAAAGGGCGAAGTAAATTGACGGTGAGCCCAGGCCAACCAGTTGTTGAGCCATGTAAGAAAACTTACATGACGGTAAAGCCCGAAACCCATTGGGAATGCCGCTGTCAGCAGGTTCGCATTTTCCCCAGTGTTTCAGGCAGAACCTGCTGACAATCATAGTAAGCCGATTTTCAGTATAACTATTACTCAGTCTTACCGTGCGTCCCCCACTGGCTTCAAACCTGGAGGTTCAGATTTCCGTCACTCAGCCGTCGAGCAGCGGAAACGGAAAGCCCCCCCACTTGTGAATTATCAGGGTCATCGGGTATTCCATAACCGATAGCCCCGCAGAAGCGTCACCACGTTCAACACCACTGGGATTTCAATCCACGGAACATGTTTGTCAGCAGGTTCGCGTTATTCCCTGCGTTTCAGGCCCAACCTGCTGACAGCGTTGGACGAATTGCCCTCCAGCGGGTGCCTATGTAAGAATATTTACATTGTTATGCGGCGGTTGGAGACTCACGAAACGCACAGGGAACCCCGCTCGCAATCGACTGGCGTTCCCAGCACGACCATTGGAATCCAAATCTTCATTTGTCAGCAGGTTCCCTGTTTCGCCAGTGTTTCAAGGCGAACCTGCTGACAGGCACACCCGTGAATCAGGGAAACAGGACAAACTCCCTGGCCGCCGGACCACTGATATTCTGGATTGTTTCCCATCTCCCAAGTCCGGCATTAACAAGTTCCTGCAGCTGACCATCGGCGTCTGTGGCAGTTTTTACATCCCGTCTGCCGGACACCAGTTCGCGACTCCTGACTCTCCCTCCTTTTTGCGCGATCCATTCACAGAGTTCGCGGCGACGGCGTTGATCCGATGACTCAGCCATCCTCCGATACACACGCAGGGTCTCGTTCTTGAACCAAGTGGCAAGTTCGATACCCGCTCGCATGGAATCCGCATCACAGATCAAAGGATCACTGCAGTCGCCTGCGACACACCGGACACAGTGGATCACCAATGCAAGTCTGGCCGGAATTTCCTCCAGTTTAGACCACGCTGCCGCAAGGTCTCCAGTGTACTTAAATTGCTCAGCACCGTTTCTATCCACGTATTGCTTGAAGAGATCGGAAGCCTCAGTTGAGAGCCTAACCTTCTGCGGCGACGGTTCTTCGTCGAAAACGTTCCCCTTCAGGTTCAACAGTCCACAGACATGAGCATCGTAGCCCGCCTCAATCTCCTGAGGAATACTCGCATCAGTCCATTGCTTTTGGCGTCGAGGTGGAAACGCAAGCAGTAAGCGGGAGAGCAAACCGTTGTCGCGGTGCTCACTGCCTATCATTTTATCCAGGATGCCTGGTTGGATACCTCCGCAAATCGAAACCGCAGGCTGAGGTACAAACACTGTCGGCCGGTCTCCCGTCTTACGATCGACGGTGATGCTTGCTCCGTTGTACAGGCTTAACCAATGGCCCGCGTCAGCAGATGCTTTCCCGCGAGCATTATATTTGTCGAACGAGCCAATCCAGCCCGCAAGTTCATCCCGGATCAGCAGGACGCCCCTCCAGTTATCACTTAGCACCGATACGAGCCCTTCTATCGTGGCATCGGAGACCAGGCAGCGTTGACGGATTGGCACAACTTTTTCCACGGGCACTTCACCTGCAGGGACCAGTGGGTGTTTCATCCGTTGTTTGCGTTCTTCTTCGGCAGCCTCAAATGCTGCAATCTCCTCGTGGTACTTCTTGAACCACTGCTGCTGCCGCTCCTGAATCGGTTTTTGAGCGGCTTTTAACGCTGGCGATTTCAGTGTGCCACTTTCCCCAACAATAACTCCCCACAGGATCGATGGAACTTGCCATCCGTCCTTCACCACGAGCCTTCGCGTATTGCCGATCGCAGCGGCGCACACTGTCAACACTGGCAAAGCAACGAACGACGGATCACACCCAATCGATGCCGCCACTGTTTTTATGAAATCACTGAGCGGTCGCGGCAAGACGTGTACAGGAAACGGAACGAAGGTCTCTGGGTCCAAGGCAATGGGCAGCTGAGCAGCGGACGCTCCGAATGACTGTTCCTGTTCCTTCACATGCCGCAGCAACCCTGCGCGTATAGTAGTTGGGGAACTACCACCACGCCCCCCTGCTCGCTTACCTGCGTCCCGCAGTTTGCGCTCCAGTTCCTTTTGCTCCCACGGCGGGGAACAACCGTAGTTCCATTCACTGAAGATTTCCATTGCCTGGCTCCGCGAAAGTGCGAAATCCAGCATTAGTCGGCACGCCACGGCGAATGTCGCATTGTGTCCGCCAGCACCACTGATAGCTGGGTCCATATTCATGATGAAGGCTTCTGCCGCCGCCACGGTGGCTTCGTCTGCTTCAGGGTTGTCCTGGAAACCGGCAAGCTGGCCCTGAGTATCTTTACCCTTTCCATATTGCTGAACAAGGGCGTGAACTTGCGCCGAGCGTTCCTCGATAGCATCGTGCTGATACTTCCATCCCGTGAACGCAATAAACTGTCCCTTAAAGAAGATTTCTATGCCGGGTTTCTTTGGACAGATGTCGGGCTTGTCATCAAATTTATGATATACATTCTTCATCGATTTGTCTGTGACCATCACGAAGATCTTCAGGCCGGTGCCTGAAGGAGAAATCTCAGTGTAGCTACCCAACTCATCGACGATTTGCTGAGCCCAAGGTTCGACGTCACCAGTGTCCGGGTGGCGGCAGCCATCAAGATCGACACATGCGATCGGATCGAAAGGAGTGAGATCGAAGCCCAAATTCAATTCTTTGCCCAACTGCTTGTAATGCTCTTGAAGTATCATTGCTTCAATCAATGGCAGCCAAAACTGAGGGCCGTGCGGGTTGATCCATGTCAGTTTTGGGTTTCTCGCATCTACCGGAATCTTTCGCGGAGCGTGGTTGCCGTTGGGTACCCATTGCCAGAGGAACCATTGGTTGAATGCGTCCAAATTTGGGATAGAGTTTGTGATCATTTATATGTGTCCTCCGCTACGATTATCAGAAATACGTTGCAACATAATGCGCCGTTTTTGAAGACGCAGAAACGGTCATACACCCCAACACTGCGAGTTCGCTACTATGTCGCCGACCCTTTCGGAGCGCCATCGTGGCAATCTCCAGGACTGACAGCGCTGCAGCGAACACCGGGCGAATCTTCCATCCGACGATGACGAAGGCGTTGACTTCGACCCGGTAGAACTGACTCAGCGCATCGTTGTTTTGGGCCGCGATTTGAGTGTCGAGGAACTCGTCGGGGAACAGTAGTTCGTCAAGAAGCTCGACGCTGCCGGACGCATGTTCTTCGAATGTGGGGC
>Ga0209702_10008018_pt1 | contig 12556 bp, 10 predicted proteins | sample FRY01_FD_187210 | JGI IMG/M metagenome (GOLD analysis project Ga0209702, IMG submission 187210) | Freshwater microbial communities from Lake Fryxell liftoff mats and glacier meltwater in Antarctica - FRY-01 (SPAdes) (version 2) | ecosystem: Environmental > Aquatic > Freshwater > Ice > Glacier... | reverse complement strand
GTGCGCCACAAGTTCGCGGCGAATTCGTAGGACCACCACGGTCTGCTATGAATAAACAAGGGCCTGCGTACACAAATCCAAGCCTTGAATACCTAAAGGGCAACACCTCGACCGGCCAATTCATCGGTGCACCTGACCAGGTAGTTAGTAGCGGCGCTCCGAGCATGAGGCTTGGTCCTGATGTTTTAGCGTCAAAGGGCGCGGCACCTGTTTTAGACGGTAGGGTAAAGCCTGGGTTTAACGCTGGGGCTTTTTCTCCGGATACGCAAAACTCACGCGGTCTCTATAACCAAAGCAATCTTTTAAACCGACCGGCTGAAGAGGCTTCGGCTCCAGTCATTGAAGACATGGGACCACTACTTGACGCTCCCAAAAAAGAAAGACCGCTAGATACTAACGAGCGGCGACTGTGGACGGCGAAGCTTATGCAGGCCGAGGCTCAAGCCAAAAACGAGGGCAGGGGCAAACTAGGTTCGCCGCTTGATCAGCAAAAAATGGACCTGGAAATAAAGAAGTATGAGCTTGAGCGAGAAAAAGCTGGCAAAAGTAAGAGCGGCAGCGAAGAAGGAATAAGCAAGTACCAACAAGGGCAGCTTGATCTTGATAACCGAAAACTCGACGCACAAATCAAGCAACAAGAAGCGGCGGCGGCGGCTAAACCTGCGGGCGGCGCAAACCCTGCACTTGATTACCGCAAAGGCAGAGATAAGGAATTAGATGCAGCAAAAGCGGAATCAAAAAGGGCGGCGGCTGAACTAAAGGCTAATGAGTCGTTAGACAAGAAAACAACCTCCTATTCTGACAAAATAGGAAACATAGGCGACGCTGTTTTAAACCTTAATTCGATAATTACAAAGATACCAGAAACGGGCGACATACCTGGGTACGGACAAACCGGTATGACACCTCAGTTTATGCTTTCAGACGAAGGTAAAGCTCTAAGACAGGACTTGTCGCGTATTTTTAACGTAGTTTTAAAAGAGAGATCGGGCGCAGCGGTTACAGTACCGGAATTCGAGCGGTTAAAAACAGAGTTCGGCACCAACAGCTTAGCGACTGATAAGGAATTCAGATACGCGCTAAAGGCGGCGGTCGCGGCACTTAAAGAGAAGATAAGAAACATTAACTCCGGTTATGATCCTGCCGTTATTAAGCAATATATCGACCGAGAGGGCAGAGACTTCAGTACATTTGATCCTAAGTTTTCTACTCCGGCTCAAAGGGAAACGCAGGGCGGCGGTAAAAAAGCACTTGAAGACATGAGCGACGCCGAGCTTGAAGCTGAATTAAAGAGGTAAGTAATGCCAACACGCGAAGAAATGATTCAGCAATTAAAGCGCAAGCGTTTAATGGACGAAGTCCAGGCTAGGCGCGACGCCGATCCTTTGCAAAAGGGCGGCGGTTCGCCGCAAGAAGAATTCGGAGTAGGTGAGCCGGATCAACCTAAGTTCACTGGCTCGCTTATGAATTTTGCCGACAAGATTCCTATTATCGGCAGACCAGCTACATGGGCAATCGGTCGCGCAGCTAGTGGGGTTCGCTCTCTTGAGGAAGGTACTTCCTACGACGAAGCTCTCGCTAAGACACTAGCCGAACAGTCATATGCTGCGGCTCAGCTTGAGACAAACGCTCCCGGCATGGACCTAGCTTCTAGTTTCGCAGCGGGCGCAATGTTGCCTATGGTCGGAGCCGGTAGGATTAAACCTCTGTTTAAGAGCAGGGCCGGTCAGGGCGCTTTAAACATTGCCGGTCGCGGTGCAGAGGGCGCAGCGGTATCTGGAGCCGACGCACTAACCAGGGGTCAAGACGTAAGCGACGCGGCGATGGTCGGTGGGGCTTTTGGAACCGGCGCTAAGGCGCTTGGTCAAGTGGCCCGCGGCACTAAAAACATCGTAAGAGATAACTACTTCGGCGTAAGACCTGAGACCGAGGCCAAGTACCTCGCTAGACCGGCGCAAATTAACGCGGTCTCTGAGGAAAGCTTAGTCGATGAGATAGGGCTTGCGCGTTCTAAATTTGCTGACGATGTGACAGGCACAAAGGAAGCGGCAAGAACAGACATAGCGCAAAAAAGCTCAGAAAAGAAGGCGGCTGTTGAAGCGAGAAGACAGGCGTATCAAGATAATATCGACACACTTAAAGCCGAGGACATACCGAGCACTTTCCCAAGGGAGATATCGCGCTCTATTTCTAACCTGCAAAAAGACACCTCCAGGGGTTCAAGTGCGGCGTTCGACGTACTTAAAGAGCAGGATACGGATTTTCCTGTTGGTCCACTAAAAGGGTATCTGACAAATCAGCTCACAGGCATGAAGCTTGGCGACGCACTTATGCCAACGCCTGAGACCGGGATCTTGAGCAAATACAGGGATTTTCTCGACGAAACCAAGTTGAAAAGAATGAGACCGGAAGAGTTAAAAGTGTTTTTGCAGACACTTGATAATGACGTAGCAGATTCATACGCTAAGAGAAAACTCGGAGAAAAACCGAATTCGGGCGATAAGGCTCTTATGGCTTATCGGCGCTTTGTTGACAGTAAGCTAAAAGAAAATGACGCCTACCGGGACGCGATGCTTCCCGTGGCCGAGAGGACCAGTCTTCTGGGCGACGCAAGGGAAGCTTTCTCGGACGAAGACCAGACAACAAAGATGTTGCGCGGTCTCTCTAAGCCTGAAATGGCGGGCGACCGGAACACATTAAAGAGGCTAGGGGAATACGACAAAAAGAATTACCTGCAGTCTCTTGGAGACTACGAAAACGCACAAACCATTTTAGGCTCAACCAGGAACAAGGACGCGGTCTACGGGTTTATGCCTGAGACAAAAGCGGCGCAAGTTGCCGAGGAAAGCTTAAGTAGTGCTAGGTCGCAGTGGGCTGATAAAATCAAGGCGGCAGAACAAACCTTTGAGCCAATTAAGGGCCTTAATCCGCAGTCTGCCGTTCGGCGTGTTGTCAGTGAGGGCAGACCAGACTTTGCAGCACAAAAAAGACTGGGCGCACTGGACAAGATGACCGGCAACGACTTCATGCAGTCTGCCGATGACCTTGGCGTACAGCGGGCGCTTAAGCAGGGGTTTACTCGCGGCTCAAGAAATACGAATCTAAACCAGGCTTCTGTGGGCGCACTTCTTGGCAAGATATTTAAGAATGACGCGGCTGGCCAGGGCTTGGGCGCTTTACTTGGCGGCATGGCCGACTTGTCTGGTCCTGCGGCGTATCAGTCTCTTATGGACCTGACGCTTAATTCCAAGTTTCGTTATTTAGCCAGTAAGTTTCAAAGAGCTTACATGCTAAGTCCAAACGCATTTTCTAACGCTGTTCGCCAGGAAATGGCCAGTGATCCTGAATTCAATAACGCTGTTCAAGGTATGATGCCCGTATCTGAGGAACAAGGCCAAGTAAGTCCAGATTTAAAAAAAAAAGTAGATAACAGGCAGACAGAGGAACAGCGGGCCGAGCTTGGCGGCGACACCTCTGGAATGAGTGCGCCGATACCGGGAGTGAAATCCGGTATGGGGTTACTGCGTAAATCGATGCAGTCAGTTTTTGGCGACTCACTTGATACCTCAATGGACGTGGCCGACTTTCTTATGCCTGAGACATATGGGGAGCTGGCACCTGGTATGGCGGCACTGCCTCCTTGGACTAAGGGCGCAAAGGGTGAAATCAAGATGGCCGAGGCGGCTAAGGCTTTGGGTAAAAATGTCAAAAAGCCTACCTCCTATTCTGGCTGGTCAGATGACCTTTCACCTTTTAGCGAAGTCTCGGACAAACCGGTCAATTTAAAACAAACCACCGACAAAGACGGCGTACTCGATTTAACAGAGGAACAGGCCAGCGAAGTCAGAAACAGATTCGCAAAAGCTAAGGCCAGCGATACCGCGAATGAAAAGAAGGTTATCCCATTTAAGAGCAAAAATGACCGGGACGCTGATAAATTCACGGATGATTTTGAGGCTTATCAGGCGCAACAGGGGGAGCTGGGGAAGACGCCTAAAGGCAAAATCGGTGACAACCTGCCTTTGGCAAAATCTACCGTAGACGGGCGCGAAGTTCTTGGCGGTGAAATACCTAATATGGGGTCAATAAGTGCTTCTTTGGATGATTACAAAATACTAGAGGGCGTAAGAGAGATAGGCATGGATAATTTTAGTTATTCTAAACCTATTTCTGTATCAGAAGCTAAACGAACCGACTCTTTAATGGAGGAAATAAAGGCTTCCAAAAAAATAAGGCCGTTGATCGTTGTGGAGGATGTCGATGGTTTTTATATATTAGAGGGTGGACATCGTTTTGACGCTTTGCATATGCTGGGCGCTAAATCTTTTCCAGCAATAATCGTAAAGGATCTGGGCAAACCCAAACCACCCTACGATCCAAACTAACCAAAATTGCCGTATTGATTTCACGCTAGGCTACCGGTACACTTAAAGGATAAAATCCAATTCTGAGGGAAATAAAATGCCATTTGCTCTTACCTCGTTTTATGCGGGCGGCGTCAAAGAAATGACGGCGAATCCTGTTCAAGCATACCAACGCTATATTTTCACAATTACCGGACTAGCTGCAGATGTTGCACTTGATATCGGGAACTTTTCCGGCACTTTCTGGACTGCAGCACTTGCGAACACAACGCTCGTTAATGCGACCACAACACTTGGTCAAATGGCTGGCGATGTTCGTTCTTACTTGGATAACCACAAGGGCGCACTGGCTCACACTATCGGTATTTATGTACCCCAAATCTTTGGCCGAGCATTTGCGGCGGCGGCTTCTGGCGTGATTTACACAAGATCAATCGACGCTACCACCAAGTTACCGACCTTCACCTTTGCAGCGGCAAACGGCGAATTAGCTTATACCGTTATCGTTGATTATGCCCTGGTTCCAGGTCAAAAAGTTGAACAATACACATCTAACATCACAGTTTAAGGGGAATATTATGGCGTTCGCAGTAACTAAAGTTCAGGCATACGGTTTTGAATCAGAAGAGCCGGTAAATAAGCGTTATATGCAGCGTTTGATTTTAAATGTAACCGCACTAGCTGCAGATGTTGCACTTGATCTAGGCGCAAACCAAACCGGTTCACTAGGAACTTTTTGGACTGCGGTCTCTGCAACTGCTTTGGGCGCAAACGCTTTGCGGTCAATTCAAGATATCGTTACAAGAGCTGACACTCCGCTTGAGCCTTCCATTAGTGCGTTGGCCTATTCTAAAGGCGCATCGGTTGGAGCTGGCGTCTATACAATCGTAGTAGCAAACAAAACGCCAAGCATTGCGTTTAACGCAGCTAACGGTCCTACTCTTTACACTGTAACTCTTACCTGGACACTGACTCCGGAAGCGTTTCCAGTGGAATTCGCTGGGTAATGGTTTCTGATCTATAGAACTAAGGCCGTCTTAAAAGGCGGCTTTTTTTCTATCGCAAGTGTAGAGTAGTAAAAAAGAGGAAACCATGAACCAAGTCGAATACACTGCACTGATTACAGTTATTAACTCGCTAAAAAGTCAATTATCAGGGCTTGAAACCCTTGTAGCAACAATTGCAAATGTCGGCAAAGAGCACAAAGCAACAAAGCCGACTCAAAAAAATTCAGACTACAGCGACTCTCTTACTTTGACAGACGAAGAAGAAACCCTTCTCGCAAGTCACTTACAACTTGCCGAGGACATGCAAATTAAACGCATGGAAGCGGAAGCGAAAAAACACTTTGAATCTAGCATGCAAGAAATTGCAGACAAGGATACTAAGTGATTCCTGCTGATCAAAAGTCACAAATCTTAAAATATAACGCCAAAAAAGCTATGTCTATGGCTAGCGATCATCCCTGGAATGTCACAACTCCGGAGGAGCTTGGCCCATGTATTTCTACGTTTATTGACTGGCACGAGCCGTATTTTAGAAAATGGGCCGAGAGCTGGTTTATGACCATGCAATACGTTTTTGGTCAACATAATTTTCGTTGGTCAAATAAAAACGGCTACGCAGTAGACTATGACTCTCTAAAAGATCGGCAAGGGGGCGGCTCCTCAAGCTATGTCCGGGCTTATACAAACATTGCACGTATCGCAGTTGAGTCGCTAGCTTCGGGGCTTTACGCAAGTGCGCCGACCTGGGACGTGGACGCGGTCGGTGATTCGGCGACGGCTGGACGCAAGCAAAAAAGAATAATTAGCAAACTACTTGACGGCATGTTTGACACTATGATGTGTGACAAAGACACTGCAGCGGCGGCGTTTGTCTTCTCGATGTTTGGTCAGGTAGCGTTTGAATCCCTTTGGAATCCTATGGCTGGGCGCGTTATGACGCTAAAGCAGTACGAAGACAAACAGGGCGCGGATCTCGTTACCTACATGGCAGACAATCCGGCGATACCAGGCGGTCTTTTTCAGACACCAACGCCGCAAACCGATAGCTCCGGCAGACCGTATCTTACTCAGAACGTATCGCCAGCACGCGACGCTTCCGGCAAAGAAGTTTACCGCAAGATTTATAGCGGCAACAACCAGATGAACGTCCTGACTCCTTTTGAATACCGACGCGCAGTGGGTTCGATCGGTATGCACAGGACCAGGTATGTCCAGATATTTAAGCTCATGGACTACGACCAGTGGTTAGATTTTTACTCACAGATACCAGGTAAAAATAAGAACTTTGGCGCTATCGAGCCGGTGACTTCGACCAGTAGCGTGTACCAGTTTGCTATGCGTTTTTATGCCAGGCTGATGTTTATTACACCTCCTTCGGGTTCTGAATTCGGGAGCCGGTGGGGCGCTAACATGGTGGGCGGGGTATCTAAAAAAGTTCTAGTCGTGGAACACTACGACGAACCACATCCTGAGAAATGGGGAGAGGGTCGGCGCGTAATTGTGTCGAACGGACTTTGTACGCACATAACAAAGCCGGACTATAACACCAATAAAATAGACGGCTGGCATCCTCTCTCAGAAGCTCAGTGGATGAACTCATACCCAAGCTCGATTGCTTCCGGTCCTATGCAGGACTTGGTTAAAAAGAATAGAGAGCTTGACGTGATGGACAGTTTCATTGCAACGGCAATGAGGCGTTCACTAGGCGGGCAATACCTAGTTAAGACCGGATCGGGTATTGATCCAAACCGGCTGACCGGTGAGCCTGGCATGGTACACGAGGTTACTGATCCATACGGTATCAGAATCCTGCACGACGACATGGCTATACCTCCAGTGGTCGCTGAAATCAGAAACATGCAGAAAGAGGATGCTTACGCTCAGGCTGGCGCACTTGAGTCACAACGGGGCGTAGTCGATGAGGGCAGCTCTGGGTATCAGACCAGGCTATTTGAAGAAAGAGAAGACAAGAGGCTATCGCCTGCTAGGAAGTCATTTAGAAACGCATTGGCGGGCGCAGGTGAGAAAAACATTTACTGCCTCCACAAGAACGTAATCAAACTTGACGACCAGCTTATGGGATACCTCATTCAAAACGCAGCGGGTGAGTTTACCCCAAGCGACGTGATATCTTTTTTGGCGACTCCTTTAAATATCGGTAACAAGATAAGGATAACCGATACCTCGATGCTCTATAAGTCGAGTGCATCTTTAAAGGCCGATATCGCTCAGATGGTATCGAGTAATCCGGCGTTTGCTATGAAGCTCTCGACCGACGCCAAGCTCTATGACCAGTACCTTAAAATTTACGGGCTTGAGCACATGCGCGACAAGTCGGCGGCGCAAAGAGATAGGGCCGAGAGAGAAAACGAAACCTTTCTCGACATGATTTCTATGGGGCCGCAAAGCTACGGTATGATGCTTCCGCGTGTTCTTTTTGAAGACGACGACCTGATACACGACGACGAGCACACTGAGTTTATGATCCGCTATTACGAGCTGGTCAAAGACAATCCCGAATTTATGCTTGCCTATTATCAACACGTCGAAACGCACAGGATGCAAAGAGAAGTGAAAGCGGCTAAACTATTACCAGGGGCGGCGCTTCTCACAGGACAAATGCAGCAGCTAGCTGGGGCGCAACAACCTCCTAATTTGCAGCAAGTGTCTATGGATGCTCAGATGAAACAACTGATGGCCGCATCCGCTCCGGCGGCTGGTATGGCTCCGGGACAAAACGCTAAGCCGGGATTTTCACCAAACGCAAAGGCTACCGAGCCGGGGGCACCTCCGGGAAATCCGGTAGCATAAAGGAGACAAGGTATGGATAAGAACAAGATGCTTGAAATGTTTTCTCAGTTTTTAGACACCATGGGCGGTGGACTCGACGAAGACTATTACGGCGAAGACGAGATGATGCAGAACGATCAACTGCCGATCTGGTCGCAAATGGACGCTTCTGTTCCTAGCGTAAGCATGGGGCCAATTCACTCCAGAGAATCTTTGTTTACTAAAATGCAGGAAGCTAGGCCGACTCAGTTTGACGCATACGGTATGCCTCAAGACGACCAAGCTGCGGAAATGATGCTTGCTACGGGAATGGTTTAATGTCCAATATTGTTTTGCTAAGTCCTATAGACGACGCTGTACGCAGGTTTAAAAAAAGTGCGATGCTGGTTTTAAGAGCCGATGAGAAAAAGCTTTTTCACAAGCATTTTGACGCCTACATTGCGTATCTCGGAGAAGATAAAAAAGATTTTGCGAAGTCTATTAAGACACTCTCAAGAAACGCTGGTCCTATTATAGTTCGAAATATGCTTGAAATGTTTAAAATACGAGAAGAAGAAGGAGAAGAAAATGCAAAGGTGGGTAGTACCTCTGACGATAGTGGCAGCGAACGGCAATGTGACACAATGTTACCCGGCGTCTAGTCCGGCGGGAATAAACCCGGCGACTGCGGTTCCGGGCGAAAATGTGCGTCAACCTTGTGAGGGGCAAGTTACCTCTCTGCAATGTTTAACCGACGGGACAAACGCATTTATTATTGAACTCTACGATATTTCAGGCATCGAAATCGGTGTGGACGTATCGAGTGCGGCGGTCATATCAAACGCTCAGCTTGTGGCCGCAATTGCTGCAGGTAGGGCGACGCTGATCTTTGAGCAAAACGTAGCAGGTAGCGGTCTAACTCCGTTTGCCCCTATCGGGCCGTTTAGGATCATGAAGGGTATCGCGGCTAGGGCGGTCGGAGCTTCCGGCACGTGCAAGCTAAACATGGTTGTCCAGGGTTGTGTACGCGGAATATCGGGGTCAAACTAAATGAAAAAAATAGTTTTATTGCTCGCTTTATTTAGCGTGTCTGCACAAGGTGTGCCGCTTGATCCTTGGCCTACCTGGAACACCAACTTTCCCTTTATCGCTAGGCAAGTACCTCCTATGGCTCTTGTGGCCAGGGGCATAGGTACAAACGCCTACTACGTGATTGAAGTCGATCCAGCTACGGGCGCAATCCCGGTATCTGCTTCCGTTAGCGTATCCATAGACTACGCAGCGGCTACAGGCGGGGCGCTTCCTTCTCAGGCAGCATATATCGGCGGCACCGATCCGGGCGGCACTTTCAGGGGAATAAGAACTGACACCAACGGTGAACTTCAGGTCGATGTTTTATCGAATGTGCTACCAACAGGGGCGGCGACTTCGGCACTTCAGACCACGGGTAACACCTCACTAGGGGTAATTGATACGTCAACAGCGGCGATAAACGCAAAGCTGGGATCTCTGGGCCAAAAGAATATGGCAGGAAGTGCTCCGGTAGTTCTTGCTTCAGATCAAGCGGCAATACCGGTTACGATTAGCTCAGCGGCGCTACCAGCGGGGGCCGCGACTTCAGCACTTCAGACCACTGGTAACACTTCGCTAGGTACAATTGACACGTCTACAGCGGCGATCAACGCAAAGCTGGGATCACTGGGTCAAAAGGCTATGGCGGGAAGTGCTCCGGTAGTTCTAGCTTCGGACCAGTCTGCAATTCCTGCCTCACAGTCTGGGACTTGGAACATAAATAACATATCGGGCACGGTATCAATTCCAACTGGTGCGGCGACTTCAGCACTTCAAACCACTGGTAACACTTCTATAGCTTCGGTTGACACGAAAACACCAACGGTAGCTCAAAAGACCATGGCGAACTCTTCTCCGGTAGTTATCGCTTCTGACCAGTCTGCAATACCGGTAACAAATGTCTCAAACGTAATTAACAGGGCAAATTATGATTATTCGGCTGGAAATGTCACTACAGGTGCCTACGTTACCCTGGTAGCTTCAACTTCCGGGATTATAAACACTATCACCGTATTTGACGGTTCGGGTCAAGGCATGACGCTGGCGACAGGTGCAGCGGCTTCTGAGGTCGATCTAATTCTTATACCTCCGGGCGGGTTTGACGGGCCGGTAAACGTGCGAATAGCTTCCGGGGTTAGATTATCAATCCGGGCGATTCAGGGCACTGCAAGTGCAGGACGCTTTATCGCAAACTTCATGGGACCATAAAATGAATAAATTAATCGCTCTATTTCTTTCCCTTCTTACCGCATTACCAGCCTACGGCGCGGGGCCTGTTCTTTGGGGTCCAGCCGGAGCACTTAATATCAGCTCTGGTCCTGTTTATGACCGAAATACTCCCTACATTAAACAGCGTCAAACGAACTACATTTCAAATGGTAACGGCTCGATAAACACAGCGGGCTGGACTACAAACGGCGCAGTTACCGTAACAAGAGTTACTACCGCACTACCAAGAGCGGTAACAGAGGGCACTGGTCTATCACTCGCAGCGGGATCAGCTACTCATTACGCTGAATTTTGCTTTACTATTGATGCTTCTGATAAAAACACAAAGGTGCAGTGGACCTTCTCTCAGGCACCTGCAAGTTACACCTCCGGGGATTTCAGGATAGAAGCCTACTCCTATGCTACCGCAGCTTGCGGAAGTTCACCGGTAGAGCTTTCTCTAAGCACAGATATTCCTGCGACGGGACACACGCCACTAGAAAACTTTACGGGTTCATTTCTTCCTACGTCTTTTGACACCACAAGCGCAGACTTCTACGGCATTAGGTTTGTACGTGTTGCAGGGGCTTCGACGCTTGTTATCTCCAACGTAATTGTTGGGCCTGGGAACATTTTAGCGGTTCCGGCGATTGGACCTTGGATAGCCTACACACCAACAGGATCGTGGACTGCTTTTACAACTTACGCAGGGTGGTATAGGCGTGTCGGCGACACAATGGAAGTGCGGGCAACGGCAGTTCTTGCCGGGACACCGACGACAGCAATATTTACGTTATCGCTACCGAGTGGGTTCACCATGGACTCCACAAAAATTTCTTTCCTAAGTACGAGGGCGCTTGGTGATGGCTCGATTTACGATGATTCGGGCGGTTCAGGATTTTCTCGTATTTTAGCCCAGCCCATTTTTGCTAGCTCAACTACTATTGAAATGATGGCAGTAGCCGCGACCGCATCGGGTTCAACGCACTACACAGTTAGAATCGATCAAGCGACACCAATACCTTTTGCAAACAATGACGTGATAAGCGTTAACTTTGCGGTTCCAATAGCCGAATGGGCAGGCGCACCGAATTTCGCCGGACAAAATGATGTGGAATATGGCTTCAATACTCAATCCACTATCAACACCAACGACACTACAAGCTTTGGTTATGGACCGCAGGGAACTGTATTCTTGGCAAATACTACGGCAACTAATTACGATATTCGGTGGCAGACCCCGATACAAGCTACTGACACGATTTTTGTTCAACTATCCCTTGATAGTGGCGCTACTTGGTTCGCTTTGACCTCTATTAACTTTATGCGGCAGGGCGCAGCGTCATATGGTGTTGGTGTAGTAAGTAAAAATAGTAACACGTCTACTTTCACTACCGAATCAACCGCAAGATCTACCAATGCAACTTACGCAGGCGCAGGCGAGCCGTGGACCTCATGGATTGTTGGTTCTACTATCCGTTGGCGTGTCGTCAAATCCCGCGCGGGTGTTGCCCAGGCTTTTGGACTAGCTACGGCTACGCAAAGCGGTTTAATTCCTCGTTATCAACAAGGCACTTACACACCAGTTTTCACAGACGGTACAAACGGGTTTGGCAATCCATCAGCTACTCTCAACTTTACGCGAATTGGTAATAGGGTAACGGTGGAAGGCCAGATTAGAGATGTAAATGCAACGGCTTCAGCGACTGCAAGTCAATTTGATATATCTTTGCCCATAGCCACTACTTCATTGACTGACGCGACCGCATCCGGCGTGTGTAACGTTACAAACGGCAGCGTTAGCGTATTTTCTGGCGGGCTCATTTTAGCAGGAAGTGGCAATAATACCGAGCTAAGGGGTTACTTTTTAGCTCCTGCAACTTCCACAAATAATTATGTGTCACTGAGATTTTCATACACAATAAATTGAGAGCCTTGAGGTCGCAGGTTTAAAATGAAACTACTCCCAATATTATTTATCATTCTAACATCATGCTCTTACTTCGAGAAAAACGAAGAAAGAGAGCACGGCGGCGAATTACCGCAGGAGCTATTTGAAACATTCCAGACTATGCACCTAGATGTAGAATCTGGACTAGACCAAGTTACTGGCTGGCCTGGAGTTAACGACTGCGA
>Ga0209702_10008007_pt1 | contig 12572 bp, 15 predicted proteins | sample FRY01_FD_187210 | JGI IMG/M metagenome (GOLD analysis project Ga0209702, IMG submission 187210) | Freshwater microbial communities from Lake Fryxell liftoff mats and glacier meltwater in Antarctica - FRY-01 (SPAdes) (version 2) | ecosystem: Environmental > Aquatic > Freshwater > Ice > Glacier... | reverse complement strand
GGCAGGCGTGGCACTTTCTGTCCGGATGAATAGAATGGCGTCGACACCCATTCTCTACATCAGATCAGAGAGTTAAGCTACGTTCGCCACCCCGATAAACCCGGTCCGGTGAATAAGACGGGCTAGGTCGTCATCGGCTTTGCTGCCGGTGTATTTGGCAAGAATATCTCGATAATCTTCCAGAAGGGCGGCACGTTCTCGCAGTTTGTCTTCCGGGAGTTCGCCGTAGAGGCGGAAATGTTCGGTGCTGGCGAGCCGCCACTGGGCGTGTGCGGGGTCGGCCAGCAGCAGGGCCAGGGCGGGTATGAGAGAACGCATTGGCGCATCATGGCGGGGTTTTTTGGGGCTGCAAGGCGGTTGTTGTTGGCGGGGGGGTGTTTTTTTGCAAGAGTAGCGGGATGATGAAGCCCGAAGCTTATGCACCCAAATCTCGCCGTGGTTATGTGGAGGGGCGGTTTGGACAGATCCATTACCGCGAGGCAGGAGACGGGCCTCAGACGGTTTTGTTGTTGCATCAGGCGCCGTCTTCATCGCTGCAATTTGCCTGGGCGTTGCCGGTTTTGGCAGCGGCTGGATTTCGGGCGGTAGCGATTGATTATCCGGGGTTTGGGATGAGCGATGCGCCGCCCTCTGAGCCGAGTGTGCGGGATTATGCGGACGCAGGGCTGGCGGTGATGGAGGCGCTGGGGGTTCGGGTGTTTGATGCGGTGGGGCATCATACCGGGGCTATGGTGGCGGGTGAGATTAGCTTTTTAGCGCCTGAGCGGGTGAGAAAATTGGTTTTGCATGGGTCATTTCCGGCGACCGCTGAGGAGCTGGCGGGCTGGCGGGACTATGTGAAGACGGTGGAGCTGCCTTATGATGCCAAAGAGGATGGCAGCCATTTGATGGACGGCTGGGCAGCGCGCGGGGCGTTTCGGATGCCGGGGACGGATTTGAATATATTTACGCAGCTGGTGGTGGAGCGGATGCTGGCGCCGGGGCCTTATTATTATGGGCATAATGCGGCGTTTGCGTATGATTCTACTGCGGCGCTGATGAAGCTGAAGGCGGGGACGTTGCTGCTGTCTAATGCCGGCGATATGGCGCATCCTTTTGCGCTGCGCGCCAAGGAGCTGCGGCCTGATCTGGGCTGGCTGGAACTGCCGGGCGGGGATGTGGATATGGTCACCAATGAGGCGGCGCGCTGGGCGGCGGCGGTGGCGGGGTTTTTGAAGGGCTGATTTTTTTGAGGGGATAGCCGATGGGCGGCTGTGTGATTTGTAGCGCTGCTGCGGGCGGCGATATGGTGGCCAGCCCGGCGCGGCGCGGGGTTTTGAGATCTGCGCTGGCGGCGCCGGCAGTTGCGGCTTTGGCGGCTTTGGGCGGGAGCGGGCCGGCGCTAGCGAGAAAGGGGGCGCGCGAGGGGCTGCCAGAAATGGGGCCCAAAGGCCGGTTTGTGATTGAGGCGGGGGCGGCGCTGGTGGAGGGGGCGGACGGCGAGGTTGCGGTGCGCCATGGGGTGTCGGTGTTGGTGAACGGCGATGTTATTGAAGCGGTTGGAGACGGCGAAATTGCGGGGGATTTTGCGCGGGTGAAGGTGCCCGGCGATTTGCTTTTGCCCGGGTTTATTTCGGGCCATACCCATGCGTGTTCGGCGACGCCGACGCGGGGGATTATTGAAGGCGGTCGGTCTTTTGCGCGGCCTTTGGAGCTGGTGGAGACGCTTTCTGATGATGAGCTGGATGCGCTGACGGCGTATAATGTGGCGGAGTTGTTGCTGTCTGGCTGCACGACGCATGTGGAGATGTCTTTGTCTTTGCGGCAGGCGGAGAGCTATGTGCGGGTGGCGGAGCGCTGGGGGGTGAGGGGGTATCCGGGACCGATGATTCCGGGGATTGCTACGCTGTTTCCGATTTGGTTTCGCGGCGATGATCAAGTGTTGCGCGATGCGGAGCCGGGGATTTTGGCGGAAGTGGCCGCCGGGCTGGCGTTTGGGAAGCGGCATAAGGGCAAGGGCGCGGGGCGAATTTTGCCGATGATGGCGCCGCACGCGGCCGATACGCAGACGCCGGCGACAATGCGGGCGCTGGCGGCGGCGGCGCGGGCGCTGGGGACAGGGATACATGTGCATCTGGCGCAAGGGGCGGGCGAGGTGGCGGCGGTGCAGCGGATGTGGGGCGTGTCTCCTACGCGCTTTTGCGCGGCGCATGGGCTTATGGAGGGGGTGTTTTTTGCGGCGCATTTGACGGATTTTGATTTTGAGGGGGATGCGGGGGTTTTTAACGAGAAGGGCGCGGTTTATGCGCATTGCCCTTCGGCGGCCGGGGCGGGCGGGGATACGCAGCCTTATCCTGAAGCGCTAGGGGCGGGGATGCGGGTGAATATAGGGATTGATACGCATTCCAACGACATAGTGGAGAATGTGAAGCTGGCGGTGCTTTATGGCCAGGCACGCTATGGGCTTTTGAAGGGGCAGGGGGGGGTGCGCAGCCCGATGGTTTTGGATGCTGTGGAGGGGGTTACGCGGGTGGCGGCGGATGGCTTGGGTCGCGGGGATTTGGGGCGAATAAAGGTGGGGGCCAAGGCTGATTTGATAACTGTGGATGTGTCTGGCTGGTTGGTGGGGGGCGGGGCGATGCCGCCTGAGCCTTTGCATAACTTGCTGTATGTCAATGGGAAATCCGTGCGTCATGTGATGACGGATGGGGTGTTTCAGGTCTGGGAGGGGGCGCTGGTTTGCGGCGATCCGGCGGCGGTGTCTGCTGCCGGGGGGGCGGCGGTGCGGAAGATTTGGGAGAGGCTGGCGGCGGAAGGATGGTTTGATGGATGAGCTTGTAACGCTGCGTGTTGAGGGCGCGGCGGCGCGGCTGGTCCTGAACCGGCCACGGGCGGGGAACAGCCTTTCTATGCCGCTTGTGATGGCGCTTAGAGCGGCATTGGACGATCTGGCGGGGCAGGCTGAGGTGAAGGTTATCATCCTGTCGGGCGCGGGCGGGCGGATCTTTTGTGCCGGGCATGATCTGAACGAGTTTTCGGGGGAAGAGGATGAGGCGTTTTTGCGCGCTGACTTTGCAGGGCTGGCGGGGCTGATGCAGGCGATTTTGGCGCAGCCGCAAATTGTGATTGCCAAGGTGGAGGGCGTGGCGACGGCGGCGGGATGCGAGCTTGTGGCGGCGTGTGATCTGGCGCTGGCATCTGAGGCGGCGCGTTTTGCGGTGCCGGGGGTGAATATCGGCTTTTGGTGCCATACGCCGCAGGTTTTGCTGAGCCGGAGTGTGGGATCAAAGCAGGCGATGATGATGCTGGCGACGGGTCGGCTGTTTTCGGCGGCGCATGCGCTGGCCATTGGGCTGGTGAATGAGGTGCATGGCGTGGACGAGCTGGACGGGGCGGTGGACGCGCTGGCGGCCGAGATTTCCGGCAAATCAGGCGCTGTGTTGGCGCTGGGCAAGCAGGCGTTTCATGCCCAGCGCGGGATGAGCGTGGCGGCGGCTTATGGTTTTGCGCAGGGCGAGGCGCTGGCGAATTTGCGGCTTGCGGACGCGAAAGAGGGGATTGCAGCGTTTTTGGAAAAGCGGACGCCGCGTTGGCAGTCGAGTTGGTAAGCTTGAATGTTCAGGGGCGGTCGAAGCAGATGTGGAGCGAGTCCAGACTGCGCATGTTGAAATGGAACAGGCGGGCCGGGCGGGGATGATCTGGGGACAGGCGGATATTTGCCAGACGTTCCAGCAGCCTTGAAAAGGCGATGACCAGTTCTGCGGTGGCGAGGCTGCGGCCGATGCAGCTGTGGATACCATGGCCGAAGGCGAGATGGCGGTTGCGGTTGGGGCGTTCGAGATCAAGACGGGCGGGCTGTGGGAACGCCGCCGGGTCCCGGTTGCCGGCGGCGTACATGAGCATGACAGTGGCACCTTGGGGGATGGTGACGTCGCCCAGTGTCACCTCACGCGTGGTGCGGCGGTAAAGGCCCTGCACCGGGGATTCGAGGCGCAGCGATTCGTCTATGAAGGCCGGAATGAGGGCAGGGTTTTGCCTCAGCCTTGCTTGCAGGGCGGGGTCTTCGCAGAGCATCAGCATGGCGGACAGGAGCTGGCTGCGTGTTGTCTCATTGCCGGCGACCATGAGCTGAGCACAGAGCGCCAGATACGATTCTGTGCTGAGCGGCTCACCGTTTTCGGTTTTGAAGGTGCTGAGCATGGTGAGGACGTCATCGCTTGGGGTTTCAATTTTCTTTTGGCGCCAGGCGACGAAATAATGCTGGAACTCAAGAATTTGCCGGCTGAGATCGAGCTTTTTTTCGGCGCTTATTGTGGGATCGAAGGAGGCGATGAAGGCGTCTGTCCAGCGGCGCAGGCGCTCGGCGTGCGACCTTGGCAGGCCGAGCTGATCGGCAATGACATCTAGGGGCAGGAAGAGGGCGAATTCGTTCAGGAAATCAGCCTCTCCGCGCTGTTCGAAAGCATTGATGAACTCGAGCACATGCGCATCGAGATAGTCGTGGAGGCGCTTGACGGCGGGACCGGTGAAGAGGTTTTGGACGATCCGCCGGTAAATGCTGTGGGTGGGGGGGTCGACCTGCGAGAGCACATCAGCGACCAGCCAGCCTTCCTTGAGGAATAAATCGTCAGAGGCGCTGAGATCCAGCTTCGACACATCCCGGCGCATGTCGATATGGCTGGAAAAGACCTGCCAGTTGTTGGAGGCCTCAATGATGTCGGCGTTTCTGGAGACGATCCAGATGTCCATGGCCTTGTCGTGGTGGACGGGGGCGTTAGTGTGCATGAAGGCGTAATAATTATAGGGGCAGGCGTTGGTCTCAGGGTCTGACATGGACCATGGCTTGCGGGGTGGGGGCTCGCTCATAGTCGGGGCCTCCCGGGCTAGTAAAGTTCGTCTTTATAGACTTGGTCTAGCACTTGCTCGGTATGTTTAATGTCATTGTTGCCGAGCAGGCCTTGTTTGGCATAGCTGCGGGCCGCGATTGACCGGGCGTCTGTGGGCCAGTTTTCGGGCTTCCAGAGGTGTGAGCGGATGAGGGCTTTGCCGCAGTGGAAATGACATTCGGTGATGGTGACATGGGTGGTGAGCAGGGCGGGTTTGCCGTTTACGGCCATTTCGGCGAGTTCGGCGGGGTTGTGGTGTAGGGTTGCGGTACCTTTTACGCGCAGGGTTTCGCGTTGATGGGGGACGAGGAACATCAGGCCGATTTGGCCGTTTCTGATGATGTTGCGGAAGCCGAAAGTGAGACGGTTGCCGGGACGTTCTGGGATGGTGAGTTGCGTGGGGCTTTGGGTGGTGATGAAGCCGGGGGGATCACCTTTGGGGGAGAGATCGACGCGGCCCTCAGCATCGATGGTGGAGATGAACACCAAGGGCGAGGCGGCGATGAAATCTCGCATCGCCTCGCTTAACTCGGGCACAACTTTGGCGCGGACGAACTCCATGGGTTCGCCGAGTAGGGTTTCGAGGGTTTGCTCGTCGGTGATTTGCTGGCTGGGTGTGGTCATGGCTGGGCTTTCGTGTCGCGGATTTGTTGCGCGCTAGTATCTCATGTTTTTTGGTTGTTGGGCAATTCTGGTGGGGCTGTACCTTTGTAAGGCGGAACAAAGCCGGGCCTTGGAGATTAAATATTTAGGACAAACATAAAACAGGAGCATTTTATGCGGATGATTTTAAATATGATTTTGGTTAGCGGGGCCTTGGCGCTAGCGGCGTGCGGTAGTGACGCTTCTGACAAATTGGCCGACCGGGTTGAGGATGCAGGTGAGGCACGCGCCGATGTGATTGAGGACAAGGCTGACGTGTTGCGTGAAAATGCTGAGGCTATGGATGATGTTGCTGAGGCTGTGCGGGAGAATGCTGAAGCGCGGGCTGATGGGATTGAAGCGGCTGATATGCCTGTTGAGCGGCTGTCAGAGGCGAAGCGTGATGCCATTGTGGCGGATGAAGCGCCCGCTGTTCGTTAATTTTATTGTGAAGGAGATTAGACGTGGGTGAATTTACTGACAAGATGAAGGGCGCTGGGAATAAGGCGGCTGGCAAGGTGAAGGAAGGCGTTGGTGAGGCAACTGACAATGAGCGCCTTGAGTCTGAGGGTGAAGCTCAGCAGATTAAAGGCTCTGCGCAAAAGGCGCGGGGCGAAGTGAAGGGTGCACTGGGCGACAAAATCTGAGCCTCGCAAAATGAATAATAGGAGCCGGGCGTTTATGACGCTTGGCCCTATTTTCTTGTCTCTAGTTTATTGGCTTTGACCTGGACGTCTTTTCCGGTGCCTTTGCGGAGCTCTTCTGCAGCTTCTTCCCGTGTGTTCTGATCTGCTTGGGGGGGCGCATTTGGCTTTCTGAACCGAGCTTCGTTTAGGCAAAGTGTAGCGATAAGGGGGAAATGGTCAGGGCCATTTACAGTGCCGGTTTTGAAATTGAGGATGCCGAAATCATCGGTGTGGAATAGATGATCTAGCGGCCAGCGGAGCAGCGGGTTGTGCGCGTTGAAGGTGGCGAAAAAGCCTTGGCCGCGCCTTGGGTCAATGAGTTTGCCTATTTTTTGGAAGATTCCCATTTGGGAGGACCATGAGACGTCATTAAAATCACCGACGACGATGGTGGGCCGGCCGGCTTTTTTTACGTCTGCGGCTAGTAATACAAGTTCCGCATCGCGCTGGCCGCTGTTTTGTCCGGGATGTGGGGGGCGGGGATGGACGGTGAAGAAATTGAAGGTTTTGCCGCCGGAGAGCTGTACGCGGGCGCGCATTGAGGGGGTGCCTTCGCCTGTAAGATCACGAATTACAGCATTTTTGAGGAGCAGCTTGGAATATAGTGCCATGCCGTAGCGATTATCCTGTGGTCGTAGCAGGGTTGATGGATAGTCTTTGGTGAGCGGCGATAGGGCGTTATCCCATATCTGATCTGTTTCCATGGCGAGCACTATGTCGGGTTGCTCTTTGCGGACCAGCTTTAGAATTTTGCTATGGGAGTTGTTGGATTGCAGCACATTGATGCTGAGAATGGTGAATTTATTTCCGGGTGTGCAATGCGTGGTGTAGGCGCTTTGTGACGGCGCAAGGGGGCTGTACGGGAATAGCTGAAAAAGCTGCAAGGCTAGCGCGAGAGCGCCGACGCTGGCCCATGCCCATGGCTTTGCTGGCTTGAGGCAGAGGAGGAGGCTAGTGAACAGGGTGAGCAGCATCGCGAATTGCAGCCTTGGGAAATCTAGAACTCTGATCCACCAAGCGTCTGCTGCGACCAAGGCAACAGCGGTTGCTGCGGACAAGGCGATGATGGCGACTTTGCACAATATGACGAGAATGGATTTCATCTGGGCGGATTCTGGGGCGGATTTTCTGGAGAAAAGCCATTTATATTGCTGAGCAGGCGGGTGTCTAACTTATCGGTGCCGTGAAGTACTGAGATGTCACCTGTTGTCTCGAGTACTACGGCCTGGACTTTAGAAAAGTCTAGCGCATTTGCTTCGCGGAGTTTTGCCATAAGGTCGCTTCTGGCTACGCGCGTGCGGTAAAGCGCGTTGTTCAGGATTTTGCCGTTAAACATGAGCAAGGTTGGCTCATTTTGTATGATATTTTCGAATTTGTCTGAATCTCTGCGCAGGCGTGCGATGAGATATTGCGTAATGAACAGCCCGGCCATAGCGAGCAAGGCTTGGGCGAAGCTGATCCAGCTTGTGGCTTGGGCGGCACCGGCGAGAAGGGAGCCTGTGGCCACAGTCATAACAAAATCATAGCTGGTCATTTTTGAAAAAGCGCGCAGGCCGATGAGGCGCACAAGAAGGATGACCCATACCATAGATATAAAGGCCAGCAGCAGCGCGCGGATAGCCATGTCTATTGTCGGATCTTGCGGCCAGAACACTCTTCGCTCCCTGTAGTTTGTTCATAAGTAACTTTGCAGGGAACGTTTTGATGCAAGCCGTTGGTAAAATGCTGACGTTCTAATATTTTGGGGAGCGACTATTTCCAGCGGCTCTTGTTGGCGAGGAATTGCATGGCGTCGGCGCCGTTATCGGGGGATTTTGGCGCGAACATATTGGGGGGCTGCTGGGAGCGATAAGCTTCGAAGACTGGCAGCATAAGGTCCATGTGGATGTTGGGCTGGCGGTGTCTTTCGCGGAAGGACGCGATGGGAATGGCGGCGCTGACGAGCTCTTCCATCTGGGTATCGGCTTTGGCGACGACCTCGCCGCGCGGGCCGTACAGCGCCGAGCCGCCGCCGCCGGCGGCTTCAAAGAAGGTGCCGATGCCGGGGGAAATCGCGTTGTTGACGACGGCTGTGTAGACGCCATTGTAAAATGAGGTGGATTGCATATCGATGGGGCTGAAGCCGCCGGTGGCGGTGCGCAGGAACACTTCAGCGCCTTTCATGGCCATGGCGGTCATCAGCAGCGGTTCGCGCTGGGTGGAGGTGACGGCGAGGTTGCCTAAGGGTGTGCGGATGACAGGTACGACTTCATCGACGCCGTACATTTCGATGTAACGGTCCAGCACATTGTGGATGGTGGTGGTGAACAATTCAAAGCCCTGGAAGACGCCGACGATGTTGCGGGCTTTCCAGTCTTTGGCGACGATTTTGCCGGTGTTATCCATGACCGTGGTGATGGAGAGCAGGTGGCCGGGCCAATCTGGATCACGGACGTAGCTGCCGAAGACGATCCAGCAGTTATATTCGCGGCATTTCTTGGCGATGGCGGCGGTCTCTTCGCCGGGCAGGGTGATGGCGGCGCGGAGGGCTGCGGCTTTATCCCATTTCGACGACCAGCCGGTGATCGGGAATTCGTGAAAGAACAGCAGGTCTTTGGCACCGCCATAGCCTTGGGCGGCATCGATGAGGCCGAGCATATGATCGAGGTTTTCCAGGCGGCCTTTGCGGGCGCTAGCCTCGGTGGTGGCGTCTACGGGGCGGACGCGGGTTTGGGCGATGCCGAGGCTCCAGCTGGGTTTGGCCAGCGGCACGGTGTCATAGGAGCCGTCGCCGCGCATGTTGAGGGCGGGTTTGCTGCCGTCTGCAGTGTTGGCGGCAGCGTTGGCGGCAGTATTGGCGGCGAGGGCTGTGGCCACTGAGCTGGCGATCATCATATTGCGTCTGGAGAGGTCGAAATCGCTCATACGCTTGGCTCCCACAAGATTGGTTCGGTATTGCTGTTATTATTTGCAATATCATGGATGGGTTGGCTGCCCTTGTCACGGGTATAAGTGTAAGCGATGTGTCATTGCGGGATGATGATTGTTTTGGAGATGCGTTTCGGATGAACAGCTTGTCGGTGATTATTCTGTATCACAATCAGGAAAATCTGATTGGCAGGGTGTTGTATTCGCTGGGGCTTCAGGCGGCGCAGATTGCTGATGTTAGTGTCCAGATTATCGTGGTTGACAATGGCAGCCGGGTGCCGCTGCGTTTGGAGGTTGCTGAGGTGGTTCGGGTTGAGCCTCAGGCGGCGGGTTTTGCTGTGGCGGGGGCGCGGAACCGGGGGATTGCAGCGGCTGGCGGCGATATGGTGGTGTTTTTGGATGCGGACTGCATTCCCGCGCCCGGCTTGTTAGCGGCCTATGTGGCGGAGATGCGGACGGCGGAAGCGGTTTTGATTGGGCATCGGTATTTTGTGCATACTGACCAGATTTCTGATGAGCTTTTTGCGGCGGATTTGAATCATCTTTATCAGGTGACGCATATCCAGTCTGATTCGAACTTTGGGCTGGTAGTGGATCGGAGGATGCCGGAGCTTTATGGGCTGGGTTCGCATCCGATGCCGTTCAATTGTTTGCATGGGTGTAATTTTGCGGTGCCCGGCGCGGCTTTGAAGGCGGTGGGGGGGTTTGACAGTGATTTTGACGGGGCCTGGGGGTTTGAGGATATTGAGCTGGGATATAGGCTTTTTGCGGCGGGGCTGCCGTTTGCCTATGTGCCGATGGCGCATGTGTTTCATCAGGATGATCGGGCGCCTGTAGCGGTGAACCGTACGGATACGCGGAACCTGCATTTGGCGCATAGCAAGATACCGGGATATGCAGCGTATCGGCCGGTTTTGAAGGCGTCTATTTTGTTTCCGGCGGGATGAGGGGATTTAGGAATTGTCCAGCCAAACTGGGGTCCATGGGAGCGTCTATGCCATAGACCACCGGCCATGACTTTGGCAGGTGCAGGGTGCCAAACGCGCGGTCTATCAGGGGGAAAATGGCGGCGAAATTATGATCCCGGTGTTCGTCATTGGTGTGGTGCCAATGGTGGAAGGCGGGCGTTGAGATAAGCCATTCCAGCGGGCCGAAGCGGAACCAGACATTGGCATGGATCATGAAGCTCCAGACGGTGCCGGAGATGATGATCAGGGCGGCGGTATCGGCGCTACCGCCCGGCGTGGGTTGGCCAAGGCCCAGCAGATAGACGGGTACCAGACCGGCCATGCGGGTGAACACCATGTCTATGGGGTGGGCACGGGTATTTGTGAGCCAATCCACATGCTCTGCGCTGTGATGGAGGGCGTGGAAGCGCCAGAGCCAGGGATTGGCGTGGCTCCAGCGGTGAAACCAATAGGCGCCGATATCGTTTACGATGAGGGCGGCGAGCAGCTTTACCCAGAGTGGCCATGTTAGGATGGCTGAGTATAGGCCTAGCGGGTCTGTGCCTTGCAATGCGCGCACGGCCATGCTGAGCGGGACAGCGATGATTGCGGCCGGAACGATGCTGTTTATGAAATACCACGCCAGATCTACGCCGGTTTGCGCGCGCCATAGCTTGGCGGGACGCAGCGTAAAGAGCCGTTCCAGCGGTACGAAGATTGCGACCAGTAATACTAGCCATAGGGAGAGGTGCAGCACCTGATTGGCATAGGCTAGGAGGTAAGCGGACATCAGGCTACCAAGAACTGAGGGTACAAAAAGAGGGATGCCACAGATATGACATCCCTCCTATCGTCCAAAGACGCGCAGGCATTTATGGTATCAGCGTTATGCTGTAACTGCATTACGGCGACGGCGGGCCGCCGCACCGACGAGACCGAAACCGATAATCAGCATCGCCCAGCTCGCCGGCTCAGGAACCGCTTCAGTCAGCGATACACCGTCGATTAGAGACACAGGCGGCAAACCGTTTGGCGTGCCCGCTGCAACGAACTTCAATATTTGTGATGCTGCTGTGGGCGTGAACGTCATCGTCTCTAGGGCCCAAGGCTGGATGCCGCGGCTGGGGTTGGGCATTAGCGTGGAAAGCTGGGTTTCTCCCCCGAACGAGACTTCCCATCGATTGGTAGTTGCGCCGTTCAAGCCTCTTTGTTGTGCGGCTGCTTGGTAGAAAGTGAGTGTGTATGACTTGCCAATTGTCAGGCCGCTGAGGGTCTGGAAGATGGACTGAGCATAGTTTGTGTCACCGTCGATGGCGAGGAAGTTGCCGCCGAGCGGGCTGTCTGGAACACTGCCCCAGAACTTAAAGCCGCTGTTCCATTCTGCGCCGCCGTTACCCGAAAGCAGCACAGAGCCCGGACTGTTTGTGCCTCTCGGGCCTTTTGGACTAGCTGTCGCAGACCAGCCGCTCACCGTCGATTGGCAGGTTGTCTTGGTGTTGTCACAGATATGATATTGGCCGGTTACGGCATTGGAATTCAGAAGTTCGAACCCGCCGTTCACGACAAGGTTGGTTGCTGCGGAAGCCTGTGCCGATGCCAATATGGCGACAAGGGCTGCAGAAAGGATCAGATTACATTTCATATAGGGTTCCGAGCGTAATTAATTAACGAGTTGTTAATAAATAGCTTGGTTAAATGTTAACGTCAATCCTAAAAAAAGGTTAATTTTATTATTCTAAAATTTTTTTGGCGCTTATCTACTCAAATATTAATTTAAAAATATATTGTATTAATTTCGACATTATGAAAACAATTTTTCACGTTTATATGTATAGATTTTAACTAGGGTTTTTAAAATATTTTTTTAAGTGTAATGTTGTTTTAACTAAATGAATTTTTGGTTATATTAACTTAAAAAATAGCATGCGGTGTAAATTTAGCACATATTTTTACTGTATTTTCATTATTTTTCTAAAATTATAGTATTTTTTGTTGTCGTTGATGCTCGGAAGTTTGAGCCGCTCCTGGTAATTCGCGTGCGGTTGGGAGTGCTGTTCGATATGCTCGCATTGATTTGCGATGCTGCCTCCTAAAACCCTTTAGACCTTAAATTGTCTGCAAATGTTAATATAACAATACTTTGCTTGAAGGGCGCATTATATGTTCATAAAGTATAGTCAGATGTTTTTTACTAACAATATGAGAAAGTTAATGATGATTAAGAAATTACTTTTCGCAACTGCGCTTGTTGTTTTGGCCCCGGCAGCGCAGGCTACCACGGTTATTGCGATGTTTACGGGGGGTGTGGGCACCAGTGTAACCCGAACGATCCTGACGGGCGCTGGGACGCCAAGCAACAACGCGCCGCAAACCGCTGAGCGGTTTAATATGACCCTAACCCGTCTTATTCACCGGACCGGGTTTATCGGGGTGGCGAACGTAGCTTAACTCTCTGATCTGATGTAGAGAATGGGTGTCGACGCCATTCTATTCATCCGGACAGAAAGTGCCACGCCTGCCATGTC